>Ga0228711_1006525_pt1 | contig 17280 bp, 10 predicted proteins | sample MedpolnodulmetaG_2_FD_177996 | JGI IMG/M metagenome (GOLD analysis project Ga0228711, IMG submission 177996) | Root nodule microbial communities from Medicago polymorpha collected in Santa Monica, California, United States - brown nodules | ecosystem: Host-associated > Plants > Roots > Nodule...
CAAAACTTTACAATCAAACTCTCTAATCATCTTCTAAAAGTAAATCAAATTAAACAACTCCCTGTTGGAACGATACTCTCTTTTTACTACTTCGGCAAAACCGTACACTTGCGGTTTTGCTCATCAGATTGCATGGGTGATTGAAGATTCGAAGACTTGATGAAACACTAATTTCAAAGGGTATTTGAAGATTGGGGGTTGTGGTTGCATAGGAATTGAAAATTAGGGTAATTGAAGGAGTTCTTGTAATCACAACATTGTAATCAAACATTCAATTTAAGTGGAAGTCTTTCGTAGAGACGTTTTCTACCAAGAAAAGTAGACGTACCCCAAAGCGAGGACGAAAGGGGAAACTACTATAAATCTCGGTGTCATTTCTCTTCCCTTTCCTCTTTTACTTTGTTTAATTTGAGTATATGATTGTTTGATGATTGTTTAGAATTGATTTAAATGTGATCTAGTTTCAATTTGTACACCTTATTCTTTGAATTAGGTTTTCTTTTAATCCATATTAATCACATTTGAATTCAATCAAGTCTCAATTCATCAAACATATATATCTTGTGTTCATTAGTTATAACTCATTTTAATGCTCTTCGGTTTGGTTTAAGAATTGTCTTGTTTGGTATATTGTGTGAGAATTATTAATCATTGATTGTATTAAGACTCAGAATTTGAATCTCTCAATTCAATAGTAAATCTTATTGTGTATTATTGTCTTATTCTCCTTGTCATTGTTGCTATTTTTTATTCACAATTTCACTAGCATGTAGTTTTAAACCCTATTATAAAATATGAAACAACCCAAAATAAAATTAAAATATGTGAAAAATTACTAAAGACGATAAAGTACGGTTATTTAAAAGTTAACTTAATACTCTAAATTATAAAATTAATAGAAAAATATTTAAATTTAATAATCATTGACAATAAAATTATAAAGAAATGAATTTATTTTTCTTAAATGGTGGTTCAAAATTAGTATATATCATAAACATATTTATTTATGATAAAATAGATTAAAGTGTGGTGCATATTTAATTATTAAGGGAGAAGCTTGTGATTTAAGCATCTTATAGGGAAGGAGGGTATAATTTTAATTTTCAAGGTAGGGGAGTGTACATTTTAACATAAGAGGGAAGGAAAGTGCAATTCAAGCTTCTCTTAGGGGATGAGAATGTATATATCATTCTAACAACAAATATATTTGTCATATCTTATATGTTGTTTTACCATATCAATAAATGAATATTGATAATTACTTTTCGATTACACTCATTACTATTTGTTACTCCTTTTTTCAAATTATTTAAATTTCTCTTTCTCATACCTTCAATAAAAGAATTTTTTAAAAATAAGTAAATAACATATAATTTTTCTTTATTCTGTAAAAACAAATCATAATTTATCTTTAAAATAAAAAAATTAATTATATTTCTTGATTGTGTAAAATCGACAAAATGACATATAATCTAGGATAGAAACAAAATCTTCAAAAAAAAAGTTCATGTGCATTGAACTGATAAAATTACTAATTACTTTAAATGTACAAATGCCTTGTTTGTATTGAATTAGTTATTTTCATTTGAAAAATTCCTTTCAAGAAAATGTCTTTATAAACAAATTTTTATGTATGTAAATAATATATTTTTTAAATATACTCTTAATAATATTCAAAAATTAATAATGATTCATAGATACAAAATTTGTTACTTTATTTTATTACTCTTAATAACAATTTTTTTTTATTACAAAATTGGATATAAGAAATCGTTATTTCATTTTCGTTTTGATTTTTCAAGTAATCCTTTTATGAATTGGATATTATTCAATTTTATTCATTTTTTGTGTTATATAATTGTATTAATAAGGACTAGAAAAGGTAATAAAAACTATATCACTTCTTCCAACATCTTTGTTGAGACGATACCTTGATTTTTTATTACTTTGATGGATTTTGGGCACTTCCTAGTCTTTACTTTTGTTGTGTTATATAATTGAATTAGTAAGGAATAACATCCTCCACAACAATGTGCTTCGTATTGATGTTCTTGCTAACAAGAGTTTCTTTTGCTAGTAATATAGTTTCTCTCCAAGTAAGTGAAACTTAAGTCATCCACGAACAAATTTAGGAAAGATAAACCAAATATTGCATAAAACAAACATATCCAAACCGCGTTAGAATAAATTTCGAAAACCACTAGACTACTTGACCAAAAAAAATAAAAAAAAATAAATCTTGAAAATAACCCAAGGAAGAAATATTGTTGGTGACAGCTTAATACTCTATTTTACCTTCTTTCTTTTTTGAAATGATACTAGGAAAATTTTTAAAGTATTTCTCATTGAGGAACGATAAACTTGGTAAAAATAACACTAATTGTTAACAAATTTTATATTACTATCCTGTTTTTTCATTCACAGGATTTAGTCATTGTAATCTTTCTTTTGTTTTAAGACAGAGTGATAATAATTAAAATTTTAGTAACCTCATAATTTATTTTATATGTGTGTAATCACAATATTAGTAATTCTTTTGCATTTATATCACTTACCATATACGCTCCATGTCATCTTTTCGAGACTTGTCCAGATGGACACAGTTGTTTTAATATCAATCAATGTAATTCTTCTCTATAAAACGATTCATTGATCATGAGTAAATCAAGTATTTTAATTTCATAAAAAACAATTATATCACAAAATCCTTACTAAGAACAAAAATATCTTTGCATTCTATATGTCTTACATTTATCCCTTCAACACGACATGCACCCATTTATCATTGGGTGTGTGTCCATGTCCCAAATTGAATACACACACATATCATATTGGAAGGAGATGGTGGGGTTATTCAACTAACTTGATGCTTTTTGATGATCCTTGGAAGATCAAGAAGGTGCTCCAAGAGGATGATCTTGCTGATAAGCTATTGCTGGACAAAGATTTGGTAGAGGAATTGGTGTTGCCTGTGTTGAGTGCTGGTGCTGATCTTCAAAGAGGAGCTTTGGTTAGGATTTTTGATTATGACACCGAATCCATGCATGTGCTGGTTCATAAGAGGTGTGTTTCTTCAGGAAACTATGGTTTCTTTGACAATTGGTTCTATGATTTTGTTAGAAGAAGGGGATTAAAGAAAGGAGATGAAATTGGCTTCCATTGGGATCCATATATGAAACACTTTGATTTCTCTGTTTTATTTAGAACTATGAGGATGTAGTTGCATGCACTAGAATAATTGATATGTTCTACTATATTTTAAGGTGGCATTAAGGTTTTCTGACTAGTAGTATTTTCAATTTTAAGTGGTTTTATAATAATAATTTTTAATTAAAAAAAACAATAGGGTGTTTTTCTGCACAACCATGCATTACCCCTCTTTTGTTCTTATCTCATTTGTTCTTCATTAATGTTGGTCATGATAATAATATCAATTTCAAGTTACCCACTAAATTTCTTTTATGCTGCAACTTTTGCTTTCTATCAAGTCAACACCATGTTTTATTTTTAGTTATAGTCATATGGTGTAAGAGAGTAGTTGTTTTTGGTCATTTTGTTGGTTTGGAGTAACCTTTCTGCATCGCTTTTTCTCCTTTAATTTAAATAAGTGGTGTCTGATGACATGTCACCTTACGTTATTCATTGTATATTTTTCAGTCATTTTCAGTAGATTTTACATCCAAAATAGAGGAGTATTAGAGCAATTGCTTATGATTTCGGAACATTTGTAACTTTTTTTTTTTATATTTGAATTTTTAATTCTATTCTTCCTAAAACATAGCAATTTTAGGGAGTAATTCACGAAGAAATCATGCAAATTGGCAAAGCGAGACATATGAAGATTTGTGAGGACTTTTGGAAGATCAAAGAAATAAGATTCAAGAGGCCTCAGAAGACATTCCAGAGGAATAAATTATGTTCCCAAAAAAAGACGAAGAAACATGCGTTTCAGTACCAGACTGCACCCACATGCGCATGGTACATGGTTATAGGCGCATGGCGCCTGGAAGCTCTCTCACATGAGTAACGACCTGGTTTTTACGATATTATTTATTTAATTGTTCGATGTGTTTTATTGTTGGGCTAATTGGATTTTAAAATAATTAAGGGTATTTTGGTAAATTGGAGAGAGAAGGGCATTTAAGTATATTATAGGTGAAGGTTATTTTATAAGATGAGTAGTAACTTTGCGAAGTTACTAGAGTTGTGGTAAATGATAAAAATGGAGAATCTAGTGAATTAGAAAGATGAGAGTTATTTGTTAGTAAGAATAATCGAGTCCAATAGATAGTAAGTGGGTTAAGCCCAATAGGATGACTATATAAGACTAGAGATAGTCATAACCTTAGTTTTGGGGATTCATTTGGTAAGTTCACTAGAAAGAGTAAAGATAAAATTGAGAGAGAAGAAAGAAGAAAGAGACCCAAAAAGAGAAAGAGGTAGAACAAGCTTGAAGATTAAGTAGAGGGGAAGAATTGAGAGCTAGGAAGCTTAAAGATTGAAAGCTAAGGTATGAGTGTGAGAATTACTTTTCATAGGATTGAATGAGGATATGAGTAGAAACTTGGTTGTTGTTGTTGTGTTTCATGAAAATTTGATTAAATATGTTAATTTTTCGTGCTCCATTATTTAAGCCAATTTTTAATATAATAAAAGCTATGAAATATTATTTATGTTGTGCTAAAACTCATTGCCATGTTATTGAGTATGTTTGTATGTTGAAATTCATAGAAGTAATTATGTTAAATATGATGTTTTGATTAAGTTGTGGTGTTTTATGAATTTTGGGAGAAATGATTAAACTTCATGAAAGTTGTTGTTTGATGATTTGGAGTACATGATTGAATTGATGAAGTTGTTATTGTGATGAAATGAATATGATTTTGGTGTTGTTGTTGTTAACTTGTTTTGAGTGTGGGATTAAGTTGATGAAAATTGGTTTTTGAAATGATAAGATTTGAATGATTAAAGTTCATGTTAATTAATGGTAAAATGAGTAGAATTAAGTTGGTTATGATAGAGTTAATGTATAATTGATTAGATGATATTAGTATGATTATTTGAGTGTGTTTGGGGTTTTTTAGAAGCCTTGGAAAATCTTAAAGTGGTGAAAAACATGTTTTGAAAACTAATTTTTTTCATTGAGGCATGCGCGCGGTTGTGCTCCTTAGGCGCACGGTCCGTGCTCAGCTCTCAGATTTTTCTCCAGTCGTGGGAAAATTGATTTTTTTTCTACCATTTTCGGATCCGAAAATGGTATGGAAGTAAACATGAAAGTTGTAGGTATGGATGTTAACTTTCTCGTGGATTTAATTTGACTTCATTATCAATTCTAGAACTTGGGTTATGATGAAAATACTAGACATTGGTCACAATGCAATTTCATGAAATTTCAACATAACTTTTTCACTGAATCATGAAACATCCTTGAAATTAATATTGAATTTAAGGAAGTATTTAGAGTGAGTGAAAGAGCATGTATTCTTGAAGTTATGATATTTAATGATGTGAATGTGGTGAAGATAATGTATAAATTAAAGATGTGAATGCTTGATTTACACATGATGTTGAACTCTTGATTTTGATGAAATTATGCAGCTATGCTTGAACTACTGTGATGTTAAAAATAGTGATTAACATGTAGGAGTGATAAGGAATATGTATGATCATGTAACTTGATTTTGTTGAAAAATATGAAAATATACGAACATTGGAAAATAGACAAACTTTAGAAAAATAGACGGACTTTGAATAAATGATGATTCATGCTATGTTAACTTGTAAATGACTATGTGCTATTGATGAGATGATGAATGATGGTAGATGTGGCGATGTTATGTGTACGTGAATTTTGGATTAACTAGGTTTAATTGATTTAATCGTTTCAAATGCTAATTGTACTAAATCAAGTAATGTTACTTCCTTGATGTGGTAAATGTTTTGATGATGATGATGATTATGTTGATTATGAGATAATGATGTGAATAATATGATTGTTTTGATGATGATGAATTGTTGATGTATGAATGTATTGATTAGACGATGCAATGATGTGTTGGTGAAGTGAGATATTATATAATAGTGAAAATTATATAATGATGAGTTTGTGGAGTTATGCATTGTCGAGTCAATACTTGAAATCCATACATTCACGAGTCTTGTAATCACGACGATGAGAATCATGACGATGGGGGAATGAATAAGTAATATAATTTCAGTTGTATCCAAATATTCACGACGATGAGAGATCACTCGGTAACATACCTCCAATATCCAAATGGTACCATTAAAGTGTAACATAAAATTACGGGTCCTTAAACTATATATCTAAATGAGGAAGTGTGTTTAGGCATAAATAGAAGTGATTACCTCAAGGTAGTAGCGAGTTTAAAACACGAACCGGTGATAGTAGCCTATGAGAATTAATGATGTTAAAGATGAATTGGCAATAAGGAGTGAAAGACGATGATAGGAGAAGACATAGATGAGTTGTTTTAGATAGATGACTATGATAAACATAAGTTTCTCAAAATTAATGATGAGCCTAAAAAGGTGAAGTAGTTTAAGTAGTAGAAGAAGAAGCTAAGAGATATATAGATGTGTGGTACATGGTGGATTGACAACGATGAGAGTAACTCCTTGGAGTATTTAAAGAGTCTAATGTTGTAAGTTAATTAAAAGGGTATAAACTAGAGTAAACCAAACATAGGGTGGTAGTAGTTACAATTAACGATAATATTTAAAGTGAACGGAAGTATGAAGATATGGCATAAAATATGAATGAGTTAAAGAAGTGAAAACGATGATGATAAGTGAGGACATGGAGTAGGTATTTCTCGGATAATTGATGAGGTTAAACATAATCTCCCTAAAATAAACATGAGCTTGTGAAGGTTGTTAGGTTGAAGGTTAAAGGAATTAAGATAAATGGTAACATTAAAGAAGCCATGAGGTGTATATAAACGATGGTAAGAAAAGGTGGGCTAAATAAATGGATATGGTGAGAGGTAATAGTCGTGGTGAGGATACATGTTGAGATAGTTAAGATTAATAAGACGAGACTATAACAATGTAAATTAGTGTGGTCGAATTTATAGCATTGATGTCGATGAGATGATTGTTAAGATGAAGTGTAAACGAATATATGGAGTTATGTAATAAGTAAATGAATGACGTTAGGGATAGCAAAGCGATGAGTTAAGATGGAAACTAAATAAAAGAGAGTAAGACGAATGAGTAATAAGATAAGAGATAAGTGAAGTAAAGGGGATTCTTTTACGTATAAATCACAAACAAAAGATGAAGATGATTGAAGAACCTTAGAAAAAATGTAAGTCTAAAGATATAAGATAAGAATTAGAAAAGAAATGTAATTAACATAAGACGGGGAGTAAATGATAAAATATTAATTTCTATATGACGATGATGAATTAAATGATGTTTGTAAAAGACGAAAGACGTACTTAAGACGAGTAAGGACAAAAAACGTACTTGTTCTATAATGACAAGTAAAACGATGAATTGTTTTATATTGTAAAAATGATCTATTGAATGATGTGTTGATGATGTATTTCCTATACCGTAATTAGTGAGTTTGCATGCATCATATCATATTGCATAAAGACGAAAGACGAATGTATGTTCAGTAACACAACTCTGACATACATTATAAAGACGATATGTTCCGGTACCGGCATGCATACATGTTTAGGAATTAAGTGTAATTGCATATGACTCATGTTATGTGTAATTGAATTATGTTGGATTTTTATAGTTTCTTTTTCTTGGTGTTTTGATCTTTGAGAAGTGAGTCTTAAGTTGAGAAGATATTTAGATCTTTTTCAAGCAATCTGATCTTTTCTTCTTCTGATTTTTGTTTAGATGTAGAGATTCTTGCTTGAAATTGAAAACATTTTGGTGAGAGATATGTTGTGGAGATTTGATCTTGTTCTTATTTTAATGATGTAGCTTCATTCTTGGTGAGTAAGCAAGGAACTGGACGTTATAAAACTAGATGTTTTTTTTTTTTGTCCTTTGCCTTGTGGACCAAGAATGTTTTGAAACCAGCCGTTGTGCAATGCTTCTCAACTTTTGATCTTTGCTTCTGATTTATTGTGCACTTTTGGTTGTGTTTCTATCATCATTCCTTTTGATGTTTTATGAATTTCAGATTATGAATTCTTTTCTGATCTAGTTCTAAACTTTGGATTTTCAATCTATGTATCCATTGAATTCTAATTATGATCCATCTGATCTGCAACCTCAGGTTCAATTGATCTCCATTCTAATTTTCAAAAAGCTTTAATATTAACTTATGAGTTGAGAATCATTGACGATAACCAAATTTCAACTTCTTGGATTAGCCTTTCTGAAGTGCTTCCAATGTGCCAATCTGATCTGCAACCAACAAGGACTTCAACAATACATCAATGATCCAACCGAGAACGAGGTTGAAGCACCATATATTTATCTTTTAAAGACCTCAAGAACTCCAAATAATTTTCTAAATACTTGGTCCTTTGCTTGAAGAAGATGATATCTTAAGGTCGATTTTTCCAACAGTTATATGCATAACTTGGTCCAGGACAAAAAACAAACGAACGGTGGGAGCACTCTTTTGATATTCACACCAATATTCAAAGGCTTTCGTCAGCGCCCAACTCAAAGGATGAAGTTTAGAAGGGGCAATGCGCAAGTGGCTTAAGAGCCTAACCTCAAAACTAGTAAAAGGGAGCATGCTGTGTAACTCTCGAAACAAAACATCATACATAGGAAGGCAAAAAACATCACCGATGCTACATATCCTTTTACCAGTCATAGGGCATTACTTGTTGTTTATCCTCAAGCGCCTCAATGACGGGACCAATGGTACTCATACTCTACGCATTCTCATAAGAAGAATGCACGCCCATAACGTCTGGACACCCAACTATATTCCTCAATATCCGATGGAGTCTCTAGAGTCACTGGGTTTGGCTTCCCATATTGTTGCATTTGTCCATAAAAAGAAAGTGAGGGCCATGAGAACGACATCTAAAATGTTCCATATGATGTCGCGATGGAGGGAAGGACGCTTAAATCGCAATTTTATACTACTTTTAATTGATTAATAGACAAGACCATTCTCAATATCTCGGACATCAACAAGGTTTTCTATCTCAATCTCACTAAAGGTATTGGCGACACCCACACATTGTTTTTCACAACGAGCATGGAGAGAGGGAAGGTTCTCCATCACCATCAAGTCCAAACCTTTACTCCCTTCTAAGTCGACTTCCCTCACCATCTTACTCCTACCCTTATGATAAAGAACTGGTACAACAATCACTCAAACTTTCTGGGTTTTTAAAGTTGGTTTTTCACTCCATTTTAATCGAAAAAGCGAAAAACCAACAAGAACATCAAATAGAGAAATAAAGGAAAGGGAGAAAGAACTACCTTTGATTTCTCTAGAGAGCCTGAAAGATATAATAGCAAAAAGGATCAAGAGTTTGAAAAAAGTAAATATGAGGGATATTTCCTCCCTTTTATAGGCTCCAAGAAAGTTAGATCAAGGTCTAGGGTCCAACATAATTCGAAGAGTGCAATCCAATTGTTAGGGGTACCCTCGAAATTCGAAAAACACTTCAGTACTAAGAGCGCATGCTCCAGCACCAAGACGAGTGTAAGACATGCAAGTGACACGTAGGGGGCATAAAGTGAAGAAACATCTAGTCAGATCCCCTCAAGTCTCATCATGATAAATGTAACTTACCCCTACTCACAATACAAAAGTCGTCTAGCAGCACTGCGCTAATCCAGCGTGCACGACACAAAGCTATAGAAGATCACGAAGGCGTGAACCTATTGTGCACGACGCAAGTCCAAAACATCCTTAGAATCACTTCACGAATCTAGCGTGCACGATACAAAGCAAGAAAAGACCCGGAATGCACAGACCGATCGTGCACACTGCAAGTCTAAAACATCCTCGGAATCACAAGTCCATTACGTCTTAGAGACAATAATGACATGGGGGCAACTGTTTTGGACTGGCATACTCCTATTGACAAAGCACTGTTAAGGTGCATAAAAATCCCTATGTGCGTCACAACACATGAGCATGACAGGATCAATTGTAGCTATCAGAGTCATCTCTAACGGTTTTGAGGATACACGCCACAAAACTCGAAGGCAGTTATCGACCTCCTCATCTATATAAGTGTGACTCAGCGTTACACTCAATGAACACTTCATTTACCAAATTTTCGCACGCAATCCACCTCTTTCACATACCAACTTGAGAATTGGAGAGCTAACATTCCTGCAAGAACCATTCTCCTCCAGTGATGAAGCTTGCACTCCTCCACACTGGATCACCGTGAACTACATCGACATCAACTGCAGTTCCTAAAACCACCACTACATTTCACTAACTACCAACCTTTTATTGATGAATAAACAAGAATTTAGCTCAACCTTTTACATTAAGTTTTGGTTACTACACTTTTCTTTGACAGCAGAAATATGGAATCTTTATGTTGATTTGGTGTGGCTTTGTTAAATTCACCTGGGATGTTTCAAAGGATCTTACATATGATCTAGTTTGATACCACTCCAGGCTGCAAACTACGAGGAATTGGTGGAAGCGCTTGGTCCAGAATATTTTTGTAGTAATCCATAACCAGTGACAATACAATTCATACTGGAAAAAAATAAATTATTTTTAATTAGCTTATATTTTATTTTACTTATGTCAAAAATCAATATTTTATTTTACATGTGTCAACAAATGGATAAACAATCTCCCTTGAAACACTAATGCACATGCTAAAGGTATTCGTGCAAATGGTGTGATAAATATAGCACTACTCTAAAAGAATTAATGTGTCCAAACTACTAATATGCAAAACCATTCCCTCTAACATTCCAATCTCTTTATAGTAGAACGTCCTCCGCCACAAATCAAAGGCCAACAACTGCAAAAATAAGCCGTATGAGTGAGAGATCATATTCAAACCACATAACGAGATCAAGGTAACAATATTAAAGGCTGTTGATTACTTAACACTACCTCATCATATAGTCATATCAATAAGTTTATACATAATAACCTCATCCATGTTACTACTATAACACGTCGATAATAAACAAACCTCACAGCAAGGAATTCAAAAAATGTTTCATGGTGATTTTGCATAGGTATAGCACATTCTACGAAGCTTAGAAGCATAGCCCGCGCGCCCGCACACACATATATATACTTACCATTAAAAAAATAAAATTAAACAAGAACCTCCTGCATTTTTGGTCTATCACTTTGTAACTTTAGTAACAACTATTTCAATGTTAATAATTAGTTAAATTGAGTTTTTTTTTTATGAATTTTTGATTAAAATTTTACGTACAAATGCTTGTGACTTTTGAATTGTAACAAACAATATTTATCTTCTTCAATAACATCAACAATATAGCAATATACTATAATTATATTTTTCCATAATATCAACTTAATAGCACTATTGTAGACAAACAGACAAACTTCTATTTCATCTATGCTTGCAGGTATAATATGAATGACATGTCAACTTAGGTTATTTTTAGTATGTTTTTGAGTCACTTTAGTAGCCATTTGGAATAATTATAAAGGAGTTTTAGATAAGTTGTTTATAGTTTAATGGAGATTTTGTGTTATTTTTATTTCAATTATGTAATTCTGTGTGTTCCATAAATTAAACAATTTAATAGGTGTTTTAAGTCTTTTTACTCATAAATCATGTAATTCGGCAAACAAGATATCTCATTGAAGTTTTTGAAGACATTAGAAGTTGGGAAAATTTTGTCATAAATCCCAAGAACAAGTTGGAGAAGGAAAACAATTGAAAAAGGGTAAAAACACGACATTTTCCGCACCAGAGGCTGAAGCCACGGCCTAAGCGCATGACCCACACGACGTAGGCGCATTGGAGAAAGAGCATTTGCTATGTTTTAAGTGACCATGCGCATGCTGTTCCATAAAAAAAATCAGCTTTTTCTGAATTTTTTTTTCCAGTGTGGGTTGTAGGAAAAAGCACAAAATTTCAATTCAAATTACCTAGTTGAAAATATGCCTTTAAAAAGAACTCCTTCCACAAATAAATATTCATTCAAAATTTGGGGTTCAAGAGAAGCAAATATGTGGATCATTAAAGAGGAGTCTCACACCTCCTCCACTTTTTATTCTAGAGTATGTTTTATTTCTTTCTGATTATGTATTTTGTTACCATGAGAAATTGTTTTTTTGACAAATGTTAGCATGAGTAACTAGAGCTTTTGATTATAAATCTAAGATGAACCTTTATTTGTTTATTTGTTCATTTTATTAATTAATGCAAGTCAGTTATTTAGTTTTTTTTGTTGAAAGAACATGTCGTTTGTGACGTACCTAGCTCGTGGATTAAACTTAGGTTAGAGTCGAAGATTGCTATCTTGATTTAACCATAATCGCTACATATAAATTTTATCCTAGTTTCTTTAATTTAATAGGTATCCTTAGGGTATGTGGTTAGGTTCTAAGACTCATGTGTGGTGTGGTTCCTTTAGATAAAAAATTAGGAATTTCAACATTTGTCTCTTGTAACGAAATTCTAGAAGAATGACTGTATTGCACGTATGTCCGGGTAATGGGGAGCAACATGACATCTGGAGGGATTCCCTCCCACGAAGTTAACTACTTATAATCTTTAGTTCATAATTGATAAATACCTTTTCATTAAGAGGCTTAGGGGAATGCAAAGAATTATAATTGCCAATTAAAATCTGTATCAAACCCTCCCAATTATTTTGCAATCAAAGAACTCGCTATGCACAATCAAATCAAACTTACAAATCTTGGAACAGTTTGGTTCACTTGACAAATTTGTCGTCAAGTAACCATTACATAGTATTACCTATGATTCAACAAGATTTTTTCATTTGTTGTTCAGAAAAAGAAAAACACGTTTATCACACACTCTTTATCTCATACTCTCTCAAGGTGTCAATGGGGTGGATGTGTGTCCATGAAACAATTTTCAATTATTAATTTCGTCCAATTTAACTTGGTTTATAGACCATACACACCCACGGATTTTTCCTATGTAAGCATTCTAATTAGTTATTCTAGTATACCAGTCTAGTCTTTGTTGTAACAATACATGCATATGCATATGTAAGATTCCATAGCCAATTTGTTATTGTAGAAGTTATGAATGAATTTTCTGACTTACATATAATTAGAGTTGCGGGAAGATGGCCTCTATACAGAAGAAGTACCAGTAGCTTTTGAATTTTCATTTTCTTCCTGCCATATCAAGCAATGTAGTCATTATTTTGTACATAATGTATGTGTAACAAAAATCTCAATGATAGAGTGAAGAAAAAAAATGAAAACTTACAAGTTTCATGTCAAAGACGCTTGTACGATTTTTGTTATTATATGCACCACGTCTGTAATTAAAATGCTTTTGTGCATGACTAGCAACCTGAGTAGGAGTCTTTGTCACCACAAAATCCTTTGATATACGCTTCCATTTGCCTTTTCCAACAGCCTCTAAACCTTTCAAGAAAGCCTGGTGCTCCGTTCTTGTCCATGGTTTCACTACAATGAACAAATTATTATTTTCATATAAAATAATAGAAGTTTTTCTCACCAAGCGTAAGATATTGATTACAATAAAAGAAAGTGAGATTAATCATATAAAAATATCTCATCATGCATGGAAGGAAGGATAGGGCACTGCATAAAAATATGAATATTGAACATTTAAACCATTGGATTGTCTCTTAAGGTTATAATATTGAACATTTAAACCACTGGATTTGTTATCGCTGTATGGGTTTTGGTTCTAAATCTTGATTGGTTGTGTTCTGGTTGTGTGCTACGAGACTCCTCCACCATTCGTCGGATTGGAGTGCATCGCCGCCTTCGTGTGGTTGTGTGTTGATTTGGTTGAAATCCGAAAGAGTCTGGTTCATCCAATTTTGTTTGTTTCTAAAACCCGTGAGGGTCTGAATGATTGTTCGTGGGTAAAGATTAATCTAGTTACCTTCATGTGCTGGTGGCTTTCTTTGGTTCATGATCACCTTGAACGTAGGTGCTGCTTCGAATGTCCGTAAATGTTATTATGTTTCTTGACTGATCGGTTATAAATGGTCGTGGCGAGAAATGGCTGAGAGTTCGCTGTATTTTGGAGGTAGACTATAGGTGTATGGATTCGTTACTGTGTTGGCTATCAGATTCACTAGCGGTAATATTGAATCGTTCATATATGGACTAGTTGCACCAAGATTTTGATCTAATTCTTGTTATGTCACACACCACTATATTTTTACAATTTGGTTTCACATCCGTACTCGAGTGCCCTGGATTGTGTTAGTAGCGTGTGGCTGATTGTTTTGGATTGTGATTTGTGGTTTCTATATATCCTCTAGAGTTTTTTTTAAACGAAAATGATACACACACACACACACATACATATTAGGAGGAATGTACAAATGCCAGAACGAAGTCCCAAAAGGAAAAACAACAGACCGACACACCCACAAACAAACCACACAATGAGGAACTGACTAATCCCCCTTAAAGGGTCCCACTCGGCTCAAAACCAAAGGTTTGGGCACCACCAAAGCCCCCTCCCACCCCCACAGGTCGGATCCATCTCTATCACCTACACCAACCTCTACAGGTTCCAACAAAGAAACTAGTTCCACCTGCAACTCGTAGAGAGAACAATGGTGACCAGGGTGTCTACCAAACAACAACTTCCAAGAGAGGAAATGAATCTGATCAACTAGTGGCTCAACCTCAACAGGTTTACCTGCAAAAATAAAACCATTATGAGCCTTCCAGAAGGTCCACACAACCGCATGCCAGATTAAAACAAAACAAAGCCTACCCCTAGCCCGCTCTCCATGAGACTCTATTAATTGAAATAAACATAAAACAATCCCCTTGAGAACCAGCTCCCAACCCAAACACTTGCAAACCTTATACCACACTTAAGACAGAATTGGGCATAACACAAGAATATGATCGGTCACCTCACTCAACACCCCACAAAAGGGACATGATGTACTATGTAAGTCACTAATAAATATACGGGAGAAAATATTCATCATAGTTGGAATTCTATCAAGAATGAGTTGCCAAGCTAAAGCTTTGACCTTAGAGGGAGCCCAACTCTTCCATGACCTCAACAACGAAGAAATCACCTCCTCCGATCTAGAGCCCTCATCCAACAACCGCTCAGACAACACTCCATAGGCATACCTAGCAAATTACACCTCCTCAGGATTATGCTCCCACTTCCACGAATCCTCCCCCTCAGGATGGACGACCTCATCCATAACAAACACTAGCTCCCCAAACAGATCCTCCGCTCACACAAAATAATTCCGCCTCCAACGGAGATCCTAAACCCAACCAACTTCTCCCCAACTTCCGATCATATCTACACACTCTGCCTTCTTCTTTGAAACCTAAAAGAGCATAGTGAAACGCACACGTAAAAGGACCTGACTGGCCCATATATCTTCCTAGAAGGAAGTTGACATCCCACTCCTGGCCACCTTCCTCACCCCATCCAAAAACCAGTCTGAATGGGAGGTGGTACAAAATCTTAACAAGGAAATACCTTTCCACTACGAAGAACCTCTAGGGTTGTTTTCTTTTACCTAGTTGAATTGTTTTTTTGTTTCTTTTTGATGGGTAAGGTGTTAAGTCCCCATTTTGTTTGTTCTATTTATGTTTACTCTTAGTCTATTTAGGGTGTCATTTGCTAAAAAAAAAAATCAATATTTATATTTTATCTTATTTTGCTTCATGATCATGATGGGTAAAGTGTTATTTCCCCAAATTTTTTGTACTATTTATGTTTACTTTTAATACATCAACACCTCATTTGTTAAAAGAAAAAAATTAATATTTATATTTTATCTTATTTTGCTTCATGATCATGATGGGTAAAGTGTTATTTCCCTAAATTTTTTGTACTATTTATGTTTACTTTTAATACATCAACACCTCATTTGTTAAAAGAAAAAAATTAATATTTATATTTTATCTTATTTTGCTTCATAGATTATAAGATGTTGTTAGTAAAAGAAAGTAGTACTAATATGAGAGAGAAATTGTCCTACTTGTATTCCATGATCAATATAAGAGATCCTCTAACCCAAACACAAGTTGGAAGCAAAACATGAACAAATAGAACTATAGTATAGCGAGTGATAGGAGGTTAGTCTCCAGAATCATATTATAAAATGAAACCCATATACAACCTTTGCATTGCATACTATAACTGTAATGTCCATTATAAAGTTTTTTTTCCCTTCAGATGGCAAAAACAAATATATATAGAAACAACGAACAAGAGTACACTAGGGCCGACAAAGAGACGGGAACAACCAAAAACAAAACACCTCAGAAAACCACCTCAAAAAAACAAAACAAAACGCCACTAACCAAGAGCTGCAAGCAACCACAAAATGTTAGTTATAGGTTAAATAATATTTAAAAACATACCCTTTTTGATGTGTTCATGGTTGGAACTTTGACCAGTATCAAATTCTTGATTTTCGTTTTCATACTCATCAGGGCTATGATTGAAGTTTTCAAGACTAAAACTCTCGTTCATGGTGTCATCATCTGTGATAGGATTTTTTGCGATGTTCACACCAAACAACATCACACACCTATCACCATTCTCATCGTACGTCTTTAAATTATTCGACATGGTTTTTGTCTTTAGGTCTAACGAAAACCTTCTGCGTTAAGGGTTTTGCTTTAATGCTCTGCTTATATTTATATACAAACTTTTGTTTTATCCCTCACTGTTTTTTTTTGTCAGCTATATTTTTACGAGTGTATAACTGAATATCCCTAAAAGTTAGATGATTTAGATGATCTTTTTGAAGGAATCCCTTAAATTTAGGTGATAATAATTAGAATATCTAAAGTATAATAATTTCTTATCCGACGAAATATTGTTTTATCAAGATATAGTTTGATTTTGAAGTAATCTAGACATACTTGTTAATAACAAAGGTGATTATTACGTAAGAAAAATAAGATAACAATCTGGTTAGTAAAAAAAAATGATTACTTTTCATTTATTTGAGGAAGATTTCTTTCGAAATTTTTTTTTATTTGAGGAAGATTTATTTTTGTTACAAATATATATGTATGTGTCTATAAATAATTTACTTTTTCATATATATATATATATATATATATATATATATATATATATATATATGTGTGTGTGTGTGTGTGTGTGTGTG
>Ga0228711_1006526_pt1 | contig 17276 bp, 9 predicted proteins | sample MedpolnodulmetaG_2_FD_177996 | JGI IMG/M metagenome (GOLD analysis project Ga0228711, IMG submission 177996) | Root nodule microbial communities from Medicago polymorpha collected in Santa Monica, California, United States - brown nodules | ecosystem: Host-associated > Plants > Roots > Nodule...
CTGTTATCTTTGTCTTGTTGTAGAGACAAAGATTGCAGAGATGGTGGTTGCAGAGTTCGTGGCCGTACACTTCGTACATTGTCCTTTGTCAACTCTGGTGAAGTAGCTTCTGATGAGATATGCTTCTAATGACATTGCTTCTGATGACGTGTCTTCAAGAGCTCTTCTTCAGACCCGTTACTTCAGACGCATTCCTTCAGATGCTTCTTAGCTTCAAATAACATTTCTTTGCTCTTGAACTTGTTCAATCAGAATCTTTATGAATAGTACTTTGATTATGGATCCTGTACACTTGAACAAATTGTTTAGCAAGTCCAATTGATGATTTTTAATACCTTGTTATTATCAAAACTCAATAGGTGATATTGTGAAACACCCTTTGTTCCAACATTCTCTATTTTAAAAAAAAAATCTGGTCTAGTCTGCCATGTCATAAACTAGGCCGTAGGCCCATATAGGTCAGTCTGACTTATTCCCATTCCCAACGTTGCACCCATATTCCATATCCTAACATACAATAAATTAACAATAATAACACTTTTTTTGTTTAAAATATGTGAAGATTTGCTTAAAAAAAATGTGAAGATTTAATAAATATCCGAATTTTTTAGATTGTTTCTTTTTGTATTAAACTTTATTTGATTAATAATATGAGTTAAGTTTGTTTTCTTATTAATTAAAAACTTAATCACATGTATTATAAAATATAACACTCACAAAGAAAAAATCTTTTTTTTTGCCGGAGTTCGAACCGCACACCTTGCATATATTATGCATTGTCCGTACCAACTGAGTTAAGATCACGATGACAAAGAAAAAAAATCCTTTAATATAAGACTGCAATTTTCATTTTTTTTACATAAATACTGACCTACAAATTATCAGCAAACTATTTTTTTTAAGTAATCAAATGACTAGAAATTCGTATAAGTGGGTGTTCAAGGTTCGAACCTTGGTCATATGCAATGTCACTATCAACCGAGTTAAAGTCACCTAACACCAAATTACTATTTCTCACAATTTTAATTTATTATTAAAATAATATGAAGTGAACATCGTATCCTAACATAAATATCTTTGTCCAGCCCCACTTTTTGATAAATAAATTCCCCATAATTGATAAGTGACCAGTCATTTATATTTCTCATAATCTCACTAGCCTTTCTAGTTAGAAAGATAAATCTAGTGAGTCCAAACCTAAAGACTCTTTTTGTTCAAGAAAAACATTCCCCACTTCTACAATCAAACAACGCCTAACTTATTTGAAAATTTTGCCAAAAGCAAAATATAGGTACTCTTTATAATAAAGTGGTCCTATACAATTAGAAAACATGAATACCAACTACTTATTACAAACAACACTTGATTTAACATGCAATCAAAAAATCTTATAGCTATCACAATCATCTTGATTGTTAGACCAAGATTAATATTCTAACTTTGTATTTGAAATGAAATTTGATAAAGTTTTATTGAACTAGGGGATAATTTGGACCACAAACAAATCAAATCCATCATATAATTATTCTTCTTCAAGAACACATGCTCTCATACAAAAGGACAAAAACTTTACAAGTGACATGAGAAAACAAAATTGTCTTCATCAAACCAGCATCATGTGGTTATCTCTTTGATCCACAAAATCTTAGCTTATGAACTTCCAAAACTCCAAACAGGGTCTCCTACAAAGGGGTCATATACACATTCACTAGTCACCACCAACCACTAAAGAAACAGTACATATCATAAATAATACTATTAATATTTAATAACGAATTTCAATTTCAATTTCAATTTACACCTCAAACCAACGTGTCAAATTTAAATATCACAATTGTTTGTACTTGTAGTATAATCCACACAATCACTCCAATCGGAACATTTGAATCAAAATCAAACAGCTCAAACTATATCATATCACTTTCAAGTGAAGAAAATATTAACTTTCCATCCTATTATAAATATTACTTTTTATTAATTTATAGAAATTACAGAAAAACTAAAGATAAATAAAAAAAATTAATAAATTATTACTATTTTTTTACTAAAAACAATCTATTAATTCTAATCGATAAAGTACACCAGAAACAAACACAAATGCAATATTGCTAAAACTAAAAGGGATGAAATCCTGAACGAACTCAGAACATTCAAATTAATAGCGTAAAATGACAAAATGCCTACTAATAATGAAAAAAATATAAATTTAGTGGAAAATACATTCATCCCATTTGCAAGTTTGATGAGCAAGTCATGAAATTTGTCGATCAAAGTTGATATGTCAATCTAAATTAAGCAAACATTGTAACAAGACGGAAAAGTAAACACTGTTGCACCAAGACAACGAACAATTCAATGTCGCGTGCCTCATCATGACATAAAATCGCAAAAAAACACGAAAAGAAAAACATGATCTATGTGGAAATCACTTATATAACTTAAAAGAGGAAAAGAAAATGATTCAAAGGGGTGATACTGACTCAAAACCACTCATCTCTGATAAATGAAGAAGAAGGAAGAGAGAATTTAGAGAGAAACTGAAGCTAAAAAAATTAGGGCATGATTGCTTTGTTCCTATTTATAAGACTTAAAAAAAATTGTATCATTTTTACAAAACTCTTTCCAAATTACAAGACACATTACTTATGTTTTCATTAAAAAAACCTAATGAAATGAGGAGAAAGATCAATATTTTATCTCTCTTAATAATTAAAGGATAATTTTGAAAAGAAAATATATTATTTGAGAAAACTCAAGTGTCATATATAAAATAAATATAATGTAACCAAAAAATTATATATAGAATAAATATAAGACATGAAATAAATTTATAAATAGTGTCATCTTTCATCTTACAAACTCGTGTAAAGAAGAATTAGACTTAATATTAAATACTTAATATATCTTAAAATTTATGTTGGACCTAACTCAACCCTTACAAAACCTATTGTAAGGTGAAGATTGTTTCAACTTATAACCTCATATTTTGACTTTTTTTAATCCAATGTGGGACTCCCAACACACCAACACCCTCATGATCGAGTGGGTCGATTGCGATTACTTGATAGCATGTGGTCCTTTGATAGAATTTGTTACATCTGAAAACCTGGGTTAGACCAATGTTTCAAAAACATATCGTTATCAAGAATTTGACCACGTCATAACGATTTCGAAAGTGACTGTTACCGTTTTCCATTTTAACGGAGTGAAATAAATTATCAAACCATAATAAAAATGCTACGATCGCGAAGAAACAACATTACAACCTCGACAACTGGTTGTTAATAAAAATAGACTGAGAATCCCCTTATGTTTTCATATAAAGATCTGAGGTTCACATCAAGATCTTGAGAGAGTTCGCAAGGGGCTTTGCGAACTATGTTGAGGTTAATCTCTGGTGCTGGTGAGCTGGAAGTCATTGACAACCAAGTAAACAAGGAGATTACTGCCAATCAGGTGAAAGCTTGGCCTAAGTAAGGGAAGATATCTTCTGGTAAGCTCAGTGTGAAGTATGCCATCCTCAATAGGATTGGTGCAGCAAACTAGGTTCCCACTACCCACTCGTCTGACATTGCAACAGGTTTGGCCAAATTTGTCTATGTTGTAGGGACTAAAACCAAGATGGACTATGGTAGGTACATTTGAATATTATAGCTTCTGCATGTTTACTGAGAATTTATTTTTCCCTTGTGTTTCCGTTGATGCAAGTCTCTGATTTTCTAGTATGATACTTTTTTCTCTTATCTGAATATTTCCATGTGATGAAATTTTGTGAAAATATTGGAAGTAGATTTTGAGATCTGAGATATACTTCTTCTAGTCTTGAAGATTATAATGTGACTGAAGAACTATATTTGTGGTATCTGTTACTAATCTGACTGTGTGCACCTTTCTTCATGGTTGTATGTGTGTGATGATTGAAGAAAATGTTGCGTTTTATCTCTCTGCTTTGTTTGGACTGGCCTCAGTTTGTTTTAGCCAAAAATTTGCCAAAGGGGGAGATTGTTTGATATTTGTATGTTGGCTTCACTTTTGCCTAAAATAAATATTCAAGTGAGATGTTGAACATGATGTTTCAACATCCTGGCATGCTTCAGTGTGTCCTGTATATTGCCTTGTTTTACGCACGCGTTTATTTATTTAAGGAATCCACGCCTTATTTCTTGTTGGTCAAGCTACATGTTTTTAGTACAGAATCAGAGCATTTGTTATTTCCTGAAGGAGTGTTATCTACTAAGGAAACTTTGGATGTGCACGAAGATGTTCCTAATGATGTGCCTACATATTAGGACTTTCCTTATTTGGTTCTGATTAATGTGAAACGGATCACCATTTGTTTGGGAGTTGTTCTAAAGCCCAACAAGACTCTATGACTCGTATTGCTTCAGTATTTAATCAAGACTACAAGACCTAATTCATTATTCAAGCCGTCATTTGAAGAATAGATCTTTTAGGGTTTTGAGTCTGTTATTTGTGAGTCTTTCGTGTATCATCTTGATGCATGCTTAGGACTGTGTTTGAGTTGTAATTTGTGCACTACTCTGAAGCTTTTAAGCAAAGAGTTAGGTAGTTTGTGTACTACACCAAAGCTGTGAAGCACGGTTGTAGGTAGTTTGTTTTGAAGGTAACTTCATCTTTGATTGTGTCTGTAAACTGAGAATCACAGGGGTTGTGATTGTTTGTAGGGAGTGAGATGGGATCTCAGATCTAGGAGTTCCTAGGTTGAAGTCAATACGGATAGGTCATAGGTCTTTAATGTAAATGAGGAGTTTGCTGAGAGCTATTGAATAAGGAATACAGTAGTGGATTTCCTTCCTGGCTTGGTAGGCCCCAGAGTAGGTGACGTTGCACCGAACTGGGTTAACAAACTCACTGTGCCATTTACTTTCATGTCTGATGTTTTTACTTTAATTTATTTACATTTGTTAGCTTAATGTTCTGAACATTTTATTCAAGATCTGCTTTCTGTAACTAGTGTTGGAACATCTCGCAGAACATCTTAAGACTAACGTGCCAGAATTTCAATATGGTAGGAGATGTCGAACACCTTTGTGTTGGTATGAATCTAGTGAGAGTGCGGTGCTTGGACCAGAGATTGTACAACAGACTATTGAGAAAGTTAAGATGATTCAGAAGAGGATGAAAGCATCGCAGAGCAGGCATAAGAGTTATCATGATAAGAGGAGGAAGTCATTGGAATTCCAAGATGGGGATCATGTGTTTTTGAGAGTCACTTCGGTGACCGGTGTTGGACGTGCATTGAAGTCTAAAAAGTGCACACCCCGTTTCATTGGTCCTTATCAGATTATAAAAAGAGTTGGAGAGCTAGCCTATCAAGTTGCTTTACCGTCGTCACTTTTGAATCTTCATAGTGTGTGTTTCATGTGTCTCAACTTCGGAACTATGTCCTTGACACATCACACGTGATTCAAATGGATGAATTGCAAGTAAGGGACAACCTAACCGTTGAGGCCTTACCTTTAAGAATTGAAGATCGTTAAGTGAAGAACTTGAGAGGTAAGGAGGTTGTTTTAGTGAAGGTAACATGGGGAGGACCTGCTGGAGGAAGCATAACATGGGACCTAGAGAGTCGAATGAGGGAATCTTATTCAGAGCTATTTTTTTCAGGTAATTTTCAAGGGCGAAAATTCTTCAAGTGGAGGAGAGTTGTAACACCCAAAATTTTTAATTATTTAATTTAGTTAAGTTAAATGAGTAGTGTTTAATTATTATTGTGGTGACGAGGCATTTTAATTGAAACAATATGTTGTTGATGAGAAAGAGATAAGGTTTTGGTGATGAATAATATTCTGTGTTAATTAAAATAACGAGGGGAGCAATAATGTAATAAATAATATAGAGAGGAGGTGAGAAATAGAAGTAGTAAAATAAGTGGAGGAGGAATGAGTAAAATTATGATAAGTAGTGGAGAAAAAAATATAATAATAAGAGTTAACCTAGTTCCTAATATAAATAGAAGAATAGAAAATTAGAACACATATTGTTGCTACGCGTGAGAATCATAGAGAAAAATTAGGCAAACCCTGGCTAAGGAAAAACCAAGTCAAAAGTTGAGCCGTTGGAGAATTCGAGGTACGGGGGAAACTTTCATCTTAGGGTGTTCTAATTCTGGATTTATGAGTTGTTTTTTATTCTATGAACCTTGGGGATGTATTCATGGTGAGAATTTGGTGATGAATTGATGTTGTTGTTATTTTTGAGAGATTAAAACTTACAGACCAAAGTTAGTGTAATTGAATTGAGAATTTAACCATGAAAAGAGTGTGAAATTGGATAGGTTAAGAGGAAAATAGTGTTTGAATGATAGGGTAACCTTAGGGTGATGATTAGGGACAAGATGAGTTTAGGGTCGAAAACGGAATCGAAAAAGGTCCCCTAAAGCAAAATTGCAAAAAATATGTAATTTTCTAAACCTCGCTAACGCACGACCGTGCGCCTAAAAGGCACAGACTTTATGTTTATCCCTTCAATTTTTCCCTCCTGTGCGTTATAAAAACGCACGGTCGTGCACGAGAATAACCAACTTGTCTTCCCCAAATTAGTTCCTAAAGTAAAGGATAGGGTCCCAAGTGTGGAAAATGTATTTAGGCGTTTTAGAAGTAATTTCATGAAACAGTGGTGAGTCTAAAAACTAAACTAGTTAAAGGGAGGAACATGAGATAATATAAAGAGAGATATGGAGAGGTAAATTAGAATAGTTGATGATGGCAAAGGGAAATCCTCTAGGATAATAAGGAGTCTAAAATTAATTGTTGGATAACTTAGTAAATTAAAGGAGTAAATCATTAAATTGGTCCCTGTCTTTGTACCAAATTCTTAAATTGGTTTTTGACTCTATTAATAACTCGAAATGGTCCCTGTCTTTGTCAAACATTTCTCAGATTGGTCTCCGACTCTATTAGTTGTTTTGAATTGCAAGTCATTAATGTACCAAATAAGATTCAAAAGACATTATGTCATTAACCACTGAATAATATCCAAAAGACATTGAGTCATTAACACTCAAAATACAAAACACTAATAGAGTCGGGGACCAATCTGAGAAACTTTTGACAAAGGCATGAACCATTTTGAGTTATTAATAGAGTCAGAGACCAATTTAAGAATTTGGTACAAAGACATGGATCAATTTAATGGTTTAGTCTTAGTAAAAGATTCAAATGAACAAGGAGTAGAATGTAACCCATTAAGAAGAATTAACGGTGCTAAGAGAAGAGCTAAGATGAATATAATTTACATTAGGAAATGGTGAGTTAAGGCACTAGGTAAGGTTAGGTACAAAGACATGGAGCAATTTAATTGTTTACTCTTGGTAAAAGATTCAAATGGACAAGGAGTAGAATGTAACCCATTAAGAAGAATTAACGGTGCTAAGAGAAGAGCTAGTTTACTCTTAGTAAAAGATTCAAATGGATAAGGAGTAGAATGTAACCCATTAAGAAGAATTAACGGTGCTAAGAGAAGAGCTAAGATGAATATAATTTAAATTAGGAAATGGTGAGTTAAGGCACTAGATAAGGTTAGAAGTAATTAAAATGATGGAGCAAAATGTTAAGTTTCTTAAAGTATATAGTAAAAGTTTGTAGTGGTGATATATGCATGCATGTGTGTGTGTATATATACACACACATAAAAATTCTGGTGATGTATAAAATAAATTGGTGATGATAAACAAATATTACAGTGATGATTATTGGTGATGATAAACGAATATTACGGTGATAATAAATGGTGATGTTAAATAAAAATCTTAGGGTGATGAACATTGGTGATGAATTGTTGTTGTCTATATAGTGAGTCTTCATGCATCATAACATAATTAGGATTCTGGTGGTGATTATGTGTTGTATTGCTCAGTAACATAACTCTGACATACAATTTTGGTGAGTAGAAACCGATACCGGTATGCATATAGGTGATAAGAAAGAGTTGCATTCTCGCATATACATGATGATGTTTTGATAGTAATTGATGCTGTGAATGATGTGTATGAACGTTGATGCTAATGGTGAAATGATTGTATGATGTTGTTATTTTATGTTGCTTTATTTGTTCTGATCATATGTTTTGAAATGTATTTTCACCCCCTTTGTTGTTGTTGTTGTTGTTGTTGTGTGGTTTGTGGTGTATGTACTCGTGGGATATAGGTACTTAAGACGAGAAGCTCTAGTTGCGGGACGATTAGAAGGTGGCAATGGGAGTTTATCCTTCGTCGTGATTTTATTAGTGAATAACTATGCAACCGATTACGTACTCTAATCTGTAACACTAGGGTTGAGGTTTAAACATTGATATTTTTTTCCATGGAGTTAAAGTATTTTGAAACTTTAAATTATTTTTCTAATTGATGTTGAGAACCTAAAATTGTTTTATTATTGAGATGAATGAACTATCTCGCTCTTATTCTATGATATTTCGTTTATTATTTGGTGAAAAGTTGAGTATGTACGTAACACCTGTTCAGTTATTTATATTCTTTATATAATAATTTGAATTTGGGGTCATAGGGTGTTACATCTCCCACCAATGAACACATGCTATCAACTTTTCATCTTTTAAAGCTCCTTAAAATTAATCATGGGCAAGGATAACACTTCAGCTTTTCATCAACTTTGAAACTTAATGGCTTTTGGATTAAGATTGGGGAGCATCTCCATATACTAGAAGATCAGCAATTGGTTTTTGCTTCTTTCTTGGCACCTCCTTGGTTAGCTGGAAAAGTAAAAAGAAAATAGTTGTCTCAAGATCTTCATCTGAAGTAGGATATAGAGCATTAGCTCAAGAAACTTGTGAAGACAATGATTGTTATACTTACTCAAAGATTTTCTCATAGAACATCCATCACCTACAATCATATACTATGATAACAAGTCAACCCTCCATATAGCTGCTAATCAGTGTTCCATTAGAGGACAATGCATATAAAAATAGATTGCCATGTTGTAAGAGATGAAGTACAGGCAGGGATTGTTCACATGCTTCCAGTTTCATCAAAGGAACAAGTAGTTGATATGACGACAAAGTCCCTTCATCATGGTCCTTTCAACTTACTGCATAACATGGTTGGAACTATAAACATATATTCCAGTTTGAGGGGGATGTTAATAGTGAAAATTAGAAGGCAAAATAGCTTGCTTGTTCAACAAGCAATGTAATAAAGATAAAACTAACTAGCAGTTGGTTTGATAGAGAGTTGGTTATATATGCAACTGTATCTAGTTCATTATAAAGTAGCAGAACAAACTCTATACATAGATAGCATATCAATTGTATCAGTTAAATTGGTGAAATAAAAAATTCCTCTTATCGTGCTTCTTCTATAGCTCTTATGCATATTTGCAAGCTTTTCCTTCCATTCATGAGTAGAGTTTGAGATCATCTTTTCACAAAGAGAGTCTTATATATAGTGTTTATCAAACAATAATATTAAACCAAGCTATTGAACTTAAGTAGTTAATGAACTCCACCAAAAAAATAAATCTTTTAAAAAAAGTTTTAGTTTAATTCCTAAATGAAATAATTATTTGACATATTTTACTTATCACCGATCAAACTCCAAATATTATTAAGGTCCTTTTCACCGGAAAGGAAGAGTTAATGCAAAAGAAAAACAATGTTATTAAAACATAATTGAATTGTACTTCCTTTCGGTCACATTTATAAGTAAAAAACAATTTTTTATGTTTATAGAATAATTAATGTATTTGATCATATTTATTGACCAAATACATTAGTTATTTCATGAATCTAAAAAATTGTTTTTTTGTTTATAAATGTGATCGGAAGACAACCGATTGAACATTGAACCAATTTGCAGTATCATCTTGATTAAAGCTGGTTATGGCAGTTAAACCATAATTTCAAGATCTTATCCATTCATCAGTTCTCTTCAATTTTTAAACATTGTCAGTCATCAAATCACCTCGATCTAGATTGTTTTGACTTACAAATTCCATAGCACAGGAAATCAAAATTTCAAACCAATCACAATAACACCTCGTGCATATCCACGAGGAGCCAGTTTCTTTTCTTTATCAAAACCTTTTTCCTTTTTAATTTCAAAACAATTTCAACTTTCAAGCTCAATTGTTAATACTAAAATTTTACCACAATACCTAGGTAGCAGTTAAAAATAATAGCTTGGGAAAAGGGTAAAATAAAAGTAACGCCATAGTAATTCACTTCACGAGGCTATGACATTATATTATTTTATTTTATTTTATGTGACACAATATATATGTACATATTCACAAGGGCACAGTCACAAACCCCAAAATATTCGAGTAACTGTGAACTTTTGTCATACGTGTGGGCATCTAAATCTACTTTTATATAGATTTTTGCATGTCCTTTCCTGTCAGATAGAGAAAGTAAAGGCCAGGGCAAGAGTTTTTTTTTTTTTTTTATATTTTTTTTTATTTATATTTAAGAGAGAGAAAGTGGGCATCAGTCACATGGGTGGGTTTTTGGTGGGTGGACCCCACAAACAACCTGGCATAATATAAATGAATATAAGGCCCACTTGCAGTGTCAGCATAACCCATGTGAAGATGTGTTTGTAATTGTGGACCTCTCTCTTCTTATATTTTCCCTCTCCAATAATGGCATCAAATAAAAGACATTACCCCACCTCACCTCCCACCAATTTACATATTCAAAAGTTTTAAATTATTGCATCAACTAAGTGACAAATTCCCCTTTCATATACTATTTTAAAAAACACTCAATCTCTTAATTCTACTCAATTCCTTCATTACTTTAATTTTAATGATATATAAATAGAAAAATGCTAACAAATACCTTAAATTATTATGTAAAATTAAATTATTGTTCAATATATATTAGTAGAATTTTTAAGAAAATTATAATAGTGACATCACAAGGTGCATATTTAAGTGTCATATGAAATGAAATTTAATTATTTTCTATATATCTCAAATTACCTCAAAATCTAGTAGTAGAATTATTTTTTTTAAGATTAATTTCTAAAAATGTAAAAACACATAAGAGAGAGAAGGAGAGAGATAGAAAAAACAAAAGAGGGGTGAGGGATCTAGGCAATGAGACCAAATAGTCATAATCACTTTTGCTTTCTGCTTTTACTTTTCTAAAAAAATTTCACTTTTGTGTCTTGGTGGTGGCCTAGGGGTTGATAACTGTGTTACAACTAATTATAGGAGTACAAGACATCACTGCAAACATTAAAATAAAAGTGCTATAAATCTCCTTTTTGAAATTCAACAAAGCTAAGACTAATAATTATAATCTTTACCAAAAAAAAACTACTCATAATTATAACTTCCACCTCTCCTTTGCTCTTCAATCTAAAGTTACTTATCATCATATTTTGAATCAGCCTTCAAGTAGTTATACAACAAATCTTCTCTATGATCTTGAAAATTTACCCTTCTAATATAAAACTAAAAGACTAATACATCAAACTTAGGTAAAAAAAAAGCAAGGAAAGGTGAAAGATTTTTGTTACTTTTACTACTACTAATACTACTAGATATTCACTCTCTTGATTCTTTTGCTATTGTTGTTTTCTTTTAACATGTGGTTCAGCTTACTACAGAAAATGAGAAGTGAAAATAGTACAATGATAATTATGATATAAGGAGAAAAGAAAGGGAATGCATGTCCCACTTCCTTTACTGAACTGCTTTTGAAGTATGCATTTTGTATGGAAGTAATTAGTATAGTATTGATGATTGATGGTGATGGCATCAGTGGTGGTGATTCTCTACAAGATTTTTTGTTTTCATGTCCAGGATTGTTTTGTCATGTTTCTCTTCCTGTAAAATTATTCAATCAAAAAAATCTTATTCAACAAAAGCAACTACTAAGAGATATATGAAAACATGCAATACTAAGAGATATGAAGTATAATTTACCTGGACCAGAGAAAATTAAATGCTAAATGCCAATTGGTCCACCGGTGCCGGCGATCATTCCAATGGTTCCATGGCCAGAAGAAAACCTATCAAGTTGAAAAGAATATAATCAATAATTAAAAAAAATTATGAGTCCTAGAAATTTAAATGTGTTACTAGTATGAATCAATGTATTAAAAACTGAATCTGACATTGAACCGGCAAGATTTTTAGGTCATGGTTCAACTGTTTTAAATTTGCTTGAACAAGGACAAAACTGCAGGTTAGACACTAAAATAACCGAACAGTGTTGGTTTATTGTTTAACCTGTGGAACCGTCCGGTTTAATTTTTCAAACATTGGTCAAAATGTAATGATGGTTACTACCTTGGTATTTGGCAGTTATAGGATTTGAAAGATCCCATGTCAAGGGAAGATGATGATGGAAGAAGTGTGTTAGTACTAAATTTGGAATTGGCAGATGCATCTGAATCATTGGTCTCATTAGGTCCATTGTTGAAAGCAGCCATGTAGTCACCAATAGCTTTAGTAGGGGAAGCAAAAGGGCTATCAGGGAGATTATGCTCCAAGCTGCATTTATTCACAACATATTTAGATGCATAACCTTTAAAAGACAACAATCAATGTCAGAGTTTTCAAAGTTTAGTAATGGAAATGAGGAATAAATGCATGAGACTTTTAGCATGGACTAAAAGAGGAATTGGATGCAAAAAAATAAAGGTGCAACTACATGCTATTATTGCATCCTCTTTGGTTATTATTCTAAATGAGAGAAAAAAAGTTTTATACCATTCTTGTAAATCACTTTCTTCATGATTTGAGCTTTGTTTGCCACTTGCATCACTATTTCCATTTTCTCCTCCATTGACTGCTGCTTCTTTGCCAACAGAAATGTTGACTTGTTGATCAACAGGAATTGATGCAGTACTAGCAGAACCTGAGCCCGAACCCGAACCATTCTCTGAAATCAAACAACATTAAATGGAACAATAAATTTAATCTAATTGTTAGAAGAAAACATAGTTCAACTCAAGATCAAATTTAGTTAAACGGTGAAGAAATTTAGTTTATACCCTCTTGGCTTTCTGAGCTGCTGTTAAATGAAGAAAAGAAATTGTGATTGAACATATTAGGAGAGTGAGTTGGGGATGGAATTGGACTTCCCGACGAAAGTGCACGCTGGTGCTGCTTTTTGATGTCAAGGAGTTGAAGACTCATAAGTCTTCTGCTTTGAGCCTCGAGCGCTTGCTGCAAATCAGCTTGTTCCTCTAACCTCCTCCTCCAAAGAATGTCTTGAGTGTTGTAGTACATTCTCCCCCCTAAGAAATTTGACGACAAAACACGTGTTAAAGAAGAGAGACTAACATAACCAAAACACAATCTCAAATAAAAGGTATTGTTAATCTATGTAGTACCGACACATCAGATTAAAGGTGTGTCTAGTGTCCAACACATACACAAAACCGCACATATGCATATATTAAAAAACAAATCTTTTCTCAGATTATTACTGATTTTGACGTGTCAGTGGCATGTCCCGTGTCTGTGAGTGTTTCATAGTTATTAACTTACCAAGATCAAATGGATCTCTACCGTCAAGTCCAGTAGGTGTACCACAAGGAGAAAAGTCTGCTCTTTCCATTTGTTGATGCTTTCTGCAAATGTAAAGAAAACCTCAGCACAGATTCAAAACATACATGAAACAATTTGATAGTATAAAAGACTAGGTAAAGGAAGTGCCTGTACTTGTCCGGGACTTTGCCTTTCTCCTTGTAAGGCTTAACAAGCACTCTAGCATCACAAACAAAATGAGGGTTTCCTTTAGCTAAAATGAGTTTGACTGTTTCTGGATAAACAAAGGTAACAAATCCAAACATCCTTTTTTGCTGATATGGAATCCTCACATCTTGAACAAGTCCATAAATGCTGCAATATAATTAATGCAAAACAAGTTAATTTCCAAAAACTACACTAATTAGTAAACCACGCATGTCTGAAAGTACCGTGAGTTCGGCAGATTTGCTTACAAACTCAACGTCAAACCGAACACGCAGGTATAATCAAATTCATTATTAAGGAAAGATAGGGGAAAAAACAAGGTACCTGAAGTAGTTTGAAACATCTTCCTCTTTGAAAGTGCTATCAGCTGGAAAAGTCAAGTATATCTGCCTAGAAGCTGGATTCATCATTCCAATATTGTTCAAAGAAAAATCATTTCTTTCTAACCTTGACCTTCCAAATTTCTGCAAATCTTCATTCAGCATAAGTGCAGCTCTGCAATATCATTCATGATTTTTAACAAACTGTAGCTTAAGCTGAAGCTTCAACAAAATCACAGTGCCGGCGTGATTTTGTCGAACTCAAAATCATTCCAAACATGCACTGACAGTGTATAAAACTCAATAACTTAAAAAGAACAAAACTTTATAATTTATAGTATAAGTTTATTATACCTTTGACTATCACTTAGTTGCTGCTGCTGAAGAAGCAAACTCACTGACTTAGGTGAGTAAGGAAAAGGTGAAGTGGCCATAAGCTGAGAAGCTGCAGCTAGTCTTTGTTGTTGAAGAGATTTAGATCTAAGAAGCTGTTCATGACACTGATCCATCATTTCAATCTTATTAGGAGAACCGTCCATTGAAGGAACACCTTCACCACCATCTCCAAATCCACCATGAAGAAATCTACAACTAGTACCATTCTTACAGTAACCTCTAGCATAGTAAAGACAAGGTTTCCAACCTAAACCAGAATTAGGATCCTCAGAAACCAAACATGCAGCATCATTCACAGAACAACTCCTTCTATGAACTGAACCTCCTCCATAACCATATGATGGAAAAAATGAAGGGTCAACACCATTTCCAACACTTCCACCATTACTAGGACTAGAAGATAACTCTGACTGAGAGTAAAACAAATCTGAATTCTTTCCATCATTGAGGAAAGAGAGTTGGTCTTGAAGGTGAAACTCATCAATTGAATCAGCAGAAGCAACTCCTCCATTTCCATAAAAAGGTGAAGAATTGTTCATGGAAGGAGAATCATCATGGTTTTGAAGTTCAGATAAAGTAGCCCAAGAAGCTGAATTTGGATTTGGGATACTAAGATTAGAAGGAAGGGTCATTCCACTATTTATAAGCCTTGAAGAGTTTGAATTTTGTCTTGAAATAGGGACAGGGTTACTTGAATGAAAAGGTGAAGGTGATTGAGGTGTTGATGGAGAATTCAAAGATATTCCTAACTCATTTCTAGCTTTGAAAATCACTGAATGAAGAAGTGATTCAGGAACAAAAGCTAACCTAATCATTTCTTTCTCACCATGGTCTTGAAGAAGAAGTAAACCCATTATTTTTGAAGCATTTTCAGGGTCCATGGTTTGGATCCTTGAAAATACTATCTTAGTAGCTTCATAACCATCCATGATTGTTTCAAAAGAAAAAAACTAGCTAGACTCAAATGAAAAAATTCAATTTTTTTTAGTGTATCTCTCTCTATCTTTCTCAAGAAAAGTTTGCTTTTTTTCTTCTCAACTACACACAAAAGCCCTACCTACCAACCAAAAGATGAGTGTGTGTGTGTTTCTTTCTCATGTTCCTGCAAAAGATTAAGAGAAGAAAAAGCATGTTAAAGAAGAAAGAAAACAAGAAAGTAAAGTGTTTATAAAGACTATTCTCGTGTGGTGAATCAAAAAAGCATAACAATGAAGAAAAAGGAAAACAAAAAAACATACACAAAAAATTGGTTTTTTGAAACAAGTTCAAAAGTAGCAAAACAAGAGAGAGAAAGAGAGATAAAAAATTCAATTTTTATACACTTTTTAATCATTAAAAAACAACCCTTTTTTCTAAATCAAAGATGAAAACCAATTCTGTGCAGAAATCACAGACTTACCCATGAAAGCATAAATCTTTCTCTTGGTTACTTCACTTCTGAGTTCAGAAACTGCTTTCAAGTTTCAAAACACAATAAAGAGTCAAACTTTATCAGTTAGTACAAATAACACAAACCAAAACCATAGTTGTTACATAAGCAACTAGTTGCACAGCCATCTTACTGTAGTTTGTGTTTTATGGGGGTGTGGTGTGAGTTAAGGGGAGTGTGTGTAAGTAGTGAAGTTGAAAGTTTGTCTTTTTCCAAAGACTTTTTCTCTCTCTTTCTTTCAGTTTCTCTCTCTACTCTTCTCTTATCTCACTACTACACACACAAAACACAAACAATGACACTTGCTCTATCTATATAGACCCTTTACTTTGAGTTTTTTTTTGTGTGTGTGTGTTTTGAAACAATGAAAAAAAAAACAAGGAGTGATGGTAGTGTAGTTTAGGAGCAGCAACAACATATGCTAGTGCTTATGTGTGTGTTTGTGTGTCTTTGTGTGTGGAGAATTTGTTTGTTTGAATGGATCCAGATCTGTGTTTCAAATAGCGCACGTTCACTTGCCTCTAACATGTGACACAGTCATATTTAGGTTTTTTTTTTTTTTTATAAAGACAAAAGGACGGTAAAAATTAAAAACTCACACTTTAGAGTAGTCGGAATTTAAACTCGATCACGGCATTAGGTCTAGCAACTTTGGTCGATACACTACGCCGCCACGTATAATAAAGTAGTCGTAAATTTCCACAAATAAATAGAGTAGTCGGAATTCAAACTTGATTACGGCATTAGGTCTATCGGCTTTGATTTATAGCAAAAACAGTTCCTGAATTTTGGCACGAAATTAGTAAATACTGCACATAATCAAATCGGATTATAATGTCATTAAATATGTTTTTTTTGAACAAGAATGTCATTAAGAGCCCGTTTGTTATACCTTTTTTAAGAAAAAAAATCACTTATTTAAAAAAAAAATCACTTTTAAGAGTATTGTATCCGTTTGTTACAGATTTAAAAAAAATCAGAATCTAAAAATAATCTAAAAACAGTTTCAAATGAGAAGTCGTTAGGAGCAGCTTAAAATAAAATAGATTTTTTTTAAAGGAGAGAGAAAATATAATTTAAAAGATTGAACTAATTTTGTAACAAAAAAATTCCTTTTATATAGTTGTATCCAAACAAACTAGATTATTTGTTTAAAAAAAGTTATTTTTATCACAGTAAACAAACACAGAATAGATTCTGATTTTTCATATAATCTCTAAAATATATGGCCCGTTTGTTACAGATTAAAATAAAAGTGATTTTGACATGAAATAATTTAGAGATTATTTTTTAGAGATTCTTTAAAAAATCAGAATCTATTTTTTGTTTGATGTCAAAAATCACTTTTTTTTCAAAAAAAAGTGATCTTTTTTTTTTAAAAAGTGATTTTTAGTTTGTTTGGATACAACTTTCTAAAAGTGATTTTTTATTATAAAA
>Ga0228711_1006531_pt1 | contig 17268 bp, 12 predicted proteins | sample MedpolnodulmetaG_2_FD_177996 | JGI IMG/M metagenome (GOLD analysis project Ga0228711, IMG submission 177996) | Root nodule microbial communities from Medicago polymorpha collected in Santa Monica, California, United States - brown nodules | ecosystem: Host-associated > Plants > Roots > Nodule...
TCTCTCTCTGGAGTCGACTACATTGATCAAATTAGGCCATAATATTCTATCATAAACCATACTTGGATTCAACTCATTAACCTCTAAATATTTCCTAATAGTTTTTCTTATAGTTTTTCTAGGTCTTACTCTACCTCTTTTGATCCGAGTCTCCTCTATCTGATCTACTTTTCGTACTACAACATCTACAAATATTCTCTCAAAATGTCCAAACCACCTAAGTTTATTTTCTACCATCATTTTTACTATAGGTGCTAACCCAACTCTAGTGTCATTTCTAATTTTATCCCTTCCAGTCTTACCACTCATCCAACACAACATCCTCATCTCCGTTATGCCTACTCGATTCTCGTATTGGTTCTTAACCGCCCAATACTCTGTACCATACAACATCGTCAGTCTGACTGAGGTACAATAAAATTTCCTTTCAACTTAAATGGTGATTTCTTATCACATAAACATATATTAATTTTTTTTGGTCTACAAGCTTGTAACATGGTTTGCTACCGAAACAAATGAGAATATTCACGCTCAAAGGGGCTTAGCAAAAGATATAATTCATACAAGGTTGCTTGAAAATCTCATAATACAGCAAAACATAATACAACAAAAATGTCTCGTGTGTGTAAAGTATAACAAATAGATAATATATAAGTAATGTAAGTTCTAGAAAATAAACATCAAGTATATATACACTCATGCAGTAAATACGGTAAATAGTGGAAACAATTAAATTATGTGTAAGCATCCTTGAAAAAAAAATTATGTGTAAGCAAGTATTTTTGATGTGTGACTAGAAAAAATCAAATTTTTTTTGAGTGAAATAGACCCACCCTTCCTTTAGAGAATGTGATATTACACTTCCCTCCATCCCATCTTTTAAAACACGCACAAAGGAAAATGATATTATAGTAGTAATAAACATACTCTCTAATAGAAATGAAAATTGATGTTCAAACATTTGATAAGGCTGAAAAACACATGTAAAAGATGAAAAGTCCCGACGGCAGTTAACTGCCAAGGAAAGGAATAGGCGGCAGTTAACTGCCGAGGAAAACTTCGGTAGTTAACTGCCGATGACCTGTTATAAGAACAGAACAGACATATGAGTTTCCAAAACTCCATTGTTGCGTTTTTTATATTCCTAGGTGCGATTTTCACCAAGCTTAAGCCATTCCAAGCCAATTCTAATCACAAAATCAAGTAAGTGTTTTGAATCCTATTGCACTACTGTTTTGTGATTGAATTGCTAGTTTTTTTTGGTTAAATTTCGATTATAGAGGCTTTATTGATTTTATGATAGTTTAGATTTAGATTTTGATGAATTGTTGTAGAATTACTGTTCCATTCAAAACAACATGTATTATGCAGAATCAACTGTATATGTTATCACATCAAAATCCCTCATATAAGACGAGTCATCACATAAAGAATGAGGTGCATTCCGTGATACTCATCTTATATGAAGGAATTCGATATTATAACTTAAAAGTTACATTACATTAAATTACATTACATTACATAAAGTTCCTAAATATGTCTTATCATTACATTACATTTGGCTAGAGCCTTCCAACTACAACAATTGTCTTACCTCTGAAATGTAAATTCAAACTTGCTAAACATCAGCTCTCAAACATTCACACGACATTTCTATTGTTCCATTCAAAAGATTAAATTATTGTTATGCTTGATTTAAATTAGGGGTGTTCAAAACCGAACCAATCCAAAAGAAAAACCACAAACCGAACCAAACCAAACCAAATTGCAATATAAGAAAAACACTAATTAAATATATATCATTTAGACCAATACTCATAGAAATTCAATGGAAACTTTAATAAAAATGACATTTTTTTTTCTCTTGTTAAGTTTCTTCTTTGCTTTTTCTATCAAAAATGTATTTATGTGCTACTTGAACTCTTAGAGAATGATTAAAATTTTAGTCTTTTGTATTTCTTACAAAATAGGATTACTTTTTGTCCACGTTTTAATTTGGTCTATGTAGTTGGGAACATTGTTGGATTGAAATAAAATTGCAATGTTTGATGAAATTTAAAACATTGTTGAAAATATGTTGTGTTTTAGCTTTTTAATTTGATTTTAACGTTGAAAACATAAAAAAATTATTGTCTAAAAAAACCGCACAAACCGATCCAATCCAAACCGCATCGGTTTAGTTTGGTTTGGTTCGGATTTTATTTTAAAACTCAACCGAACCAAATCAAACCGCATACTTATTTATCTTGCGGCTCGGATGACTTTTAGTCTCATAATTCTTGCGAACACCCCTAATTTAAATGATGGTATTCAAGTGTCAAAAGAATGAGGTGCATTCCTTGAAACTTCAATACCTTCATTTAAACCAGTCTAACAAGAATTGAATGTTTAGAGAGATTGGAGAAATTTTGTGAGATTTTGAGAGTAATAATGGATGAGAGAGCTTCTGCCAAATTTATATCAGGATCGTATCGGCAGTTAACTGCCGATGAAATCCTCGCGGTTAACTACCGTCAGTTCTTTCATAATTCAGCAGTTAACTGCTGCCGGGACTTTTCGTCTTTTATCAAATGTGCCAATAATAATTTCCAAAAGAAATATAAAAAAAAAAAAACTAACCTTTCAACAAAAAAAAACTAAAAATTAAAAAAATGAGTTAAATCATTTTTTTTTTGACAAAAGTTAAATCATATTATTAAGAGTGTAACATATGGAGTGTTCGGTTCGAACTCGACTCATAATTATTAGATGAATTTTCCTGCCAATAGAGTTAAACTCAATTGGCCTCATTTTTGTGTAAAACATTGAAATTATTACTACTAATCACCCCAAATGTGTACGTTCGCCTGAGAGGGTCTCGAGTGAGATAAATCCGTTACATAATTCCATAGATTAATGTTTCATAGGTAGCTAGGTTATTGTTGATGAACGTTGGATTGAATGGAAAAGAGCAAGATATTGATAATTGGTGCAACGGGAAGTCTTGGTTACCATTTAGCAGAATCAAGTCTTAAATTTTGTCACCCAACATTTGCTCTTGTTAGAGATTCTGCTTATTCTGACCCAATTAAATCCCATAAACTTCAATGCCTTTCCCATGCTGGAGTTACCCTTCTCAAAGTATGATTCTTTTTATTTTATTATTAAAATGTATATTTGTGTGAGTCTTATCTCATTCTTGTGGTTGATATTTTATGTACAGGGTTCTCTGGAAGATGAAGCAAGCCTTGTTGAGGCTGTGAAGTTAGTTGATGTTGTAATTTGTGCTGTTTCTGCTAAACAGACTCTACAGCAAAAGCTACTCATCCGGGTTATCAAACAACTTGGTTCTATCAAGGTAATTCATAGTATACATTGCTGAAATTGTGTATTTCTATCATGAACCCTTCATTTTCTTATGGTTATTTTTAATCTGATTTTAAAATGCTTATTCTTTAGACGTTGTTAGTTGAGAAAGTGTATAAATGCTCTTCCGTTTAACAATGATTAATATCCCTCGGGATACTTGTGGACGCACAAGGTGGATTCTGCCATCTCAATTAGATTATCTACATACACACGAGCCGGTGGTTGAACTCCTAACCACCCAGTTAAGGTGTTGGAATCTGTTACCATACCATTAGGATCAACTAGGTGTTGGTTAGGTTATGCAGTTTCAAACCTGTTATGGTCTTAAATTTTTCTTCAATTATTATATATGTACTTTTGTTTACTATTAAGAAAGTTAAATATTAACTTGAGGAGTCTTAAATCTCAACCTACATGAACATTTCATTATCCTATATGAATTAGTATTTTAGATTATAGAAATTACCTCTTGTTTCTTGCATTATTAAATTATTAAATGTGTTCATGTTTTATTTGTAACTATTTGTTGGATACAGAGGTTCATCCCATCTGAATTTGGCTCAGATCCTACCAAGGCTAAAGTATGTGAACTTGAGGATGGCTATAATTTCTATGCACCCAAAATTGAAATTAGGCAACTTGTGGAAGCTGAAGGCATTCCATATACTTTCATCTCCTGCAATTTCTTCATGAAAATTTTGCTTCCTTCTCTTGTTCAACCAGGATTAAAAGCTCCTCCGAGGGACAAAGTCACAATATTTGGTGACGGCAATACTAAAGGTCTCTACTTGATCGAGAATTGAAGACCAATTTTATTTTTCCAGAGCTAGTATTCATAATTGGTTTTCAATTGTAGGTGTATTTATGCAGGAGAGTGATGTTGCTGCTTTCACTATCAATGCGGTCGAGGATCCCCGCACGTTGAATAAAGTTTTGTACTTCAGACCTCCAGGAAATGTTTGTTCTTTGAATGAGCTGGTTGATATATGGGAAACTAAAATAGGGAAGAAACTTGAGAGGTTGCATGTCTCAGAAGAAGAGCTGCTTGAGAAAATCAAAGGTATTATAATACTACTACATTATGAATCACTGCACTATGAGACATATTGAATAAAATAAACTTCTCAAAAGATTCTCAGGGACAAATAATATTAAAAGAATTCTTCAACAACTATAGTTTTTAAGAAGGTGGATTCTGAGGTGGATCACCTTGATAGAAGGATGGTTCACATTGGTCTGACACTTAAAAAATTATCTGAAACTCTAACGATGTTTGGTGATGTCATTTAGAAGTAGAAGTTCATGGTCTTCCTCGTCTTTACCTTTGAGATAGTGTCGTGATCCGTGGAGTTGACAAAAACAAGTTAAAGTTAATAAAAATTGAATTTTTAGGTACACATATTATTTCCCTTATTATTGTTAAACCGGCACATATCAAGTAACTGTCTCAGCCGTGAGAATGAGAAGCACCGTGACTTTTTACTTCTAGAAGGCGACATTTGTTGTCATAGTAGTTTCAGACGAATTTTAAGTACCAATCCACAGTGAATAACCTATCAAAGTGGTCCACTGCAGAATTTTCCTTTTAAGAAATAGTTTAGTTCCTGTAATTCAATATTTTCAAAAGCCTCTCATTTAACTCTTAAGTAATTATATATAAGCTTATATATAAGTGCTTCTACACAACCTGTAAACTCATTTTGATTTAAAAGTTTCCATTATGTAGCAAATGGAAAATCATCTCCTACAAATGGATATGAAGCATCTTCTGAAATAAATCTGTTCTAAACAACTAATTCACATACTGTCTGCATGTTTTTTGGGCATTGCAGCAACAACTTTCCCGACTAACTTCGAGATGCTTTTTATATATTCTGCTTTCATAAAGGGAGATCATACATACTTTGATATTGAGTCATCATCTGGTGTGAATGGTACAGAACTATATCCGCAGCTGAGATATTCCACAATTAGCGAATTTTTAGACACACTTTTGTAGACTTTGATTTGTTTAGGAATATGTTTGGAAAATGTACACTTATTTGCCTTGAACATTCCATTTTCCCATGTTACATTTTTATCTTTATATTTGTGAACACAGCCTAAGAATGTGCAAACGTGCTTTTGAAAAAAATTAACAATGCTTGTTCTTTGGCAAGGTGTGGTTGAGACAAAATTCAACAATAAACTTGCAATTTAGTAATATAATAGGGAATTCTGCTAGGAGTTTTCTATACTTTAGTTTTATTGTCGAGACAAGAGCTATATATGCTACTCGATGATTGTAATCCACTGTCTTTGTTTCCTGACATTGTTTATTTTATATTGATGTCGTGATTGTGGAAAGCTATATATACCAGCGAACCAAATTGAAGTGAAATGAATTCTAGATACATTACTAAGTTCACCAATCCTTCCAATTGCTCCAGATGTGCTTGCCCTCCAGATGCAAAAGTTGAAGATATAACAATCCACATCATTATCGAGCTCCACACGTTCCGAGCGGATGGACAACCAAAGAACAAGTGTTGCACCCCTTCCACTTCACCACAAACGAACGCACAATGAATCTGGTCTCCTCCATCTATTGCATTTCTTCGGAAAAGACTGACTTTAGTAGGAAGTCTATCTTAAAGTAGTCTCCATACCAACACTGAAATTTTTATATGCATCAAAGCATTCCTGATATTTTGACAAGAAAAGTTAAAGTTAGTGTTAGAATTCTAGTCAATTTTTCGTATGCATTTCTCACAGAATGTTCACCCCTCTCAGGTCAACCCAATTCTACATATCCGATTGACCATCTTCAAACTCAACATTGTTAATATTTCACTACATTCTATCACAAGTCCTTTTCCAACTGAAATAGTTCTCTTCTCCAATACAACAACCACACTCTACACTCATCCTCGTAATGCAAAAACTCATTATTTTTGTCTCCCAAAATAATGTGTTACTACCATCCCCCACTTTATTTTCTTAAACCATTAGGGTGTGTTTGGATTGAGGGTTTAGGAGGGGAAGAGAGGGGAGGGTTTACTTTTCTTTTTTAAATTTTGAACTATATAACATGTTTTTCTAAAATACATTAATTGTGATTGAAGTATTATATGATTGTTTATCATGTTAATATGCTAACTTTTTAAAAAATATTTCATAGTGTCCATAATTTAAAAATGAAAATCAAACCATCCTCTCCCTTCCCCTCCTAAACCCTCCATCCAAACACACCCTTAGAAAACTAGTTTAAGGATGAAGTTCCTAATCCTATATCTAGACTCCAAATGTCTTTCCACCAAGCTGACCTATATCTCTCAACCCTATTATCCTCTCCCAAGTTCTCGTCATATTTATCACGAAACACCCTCGCCCATATGCGAATCTTGATCAGTTTCATTCTCCATCTCCACTTCCTCAATAATGCAAAACTGAAAGCGTTGATACTCCTAATTCCTAATCCGTCTTCATCTCTCCTACAATTTCTCTCTCATTTTACCCAATGAATTTTCCTCGCCTCTTCACTTACCCCCACATTTTTTTAAAAAGACATTCTATGTAGGAAATGGTACCTGCTGGCACTTTGAAAAAAGAAAGGAAGAACGCATGAAGAGCTGGCGCATTCTACCATTAAGATCAATACTACTAATTATTTTCTTAATAACCATGTAAAACTCAAAAGAAATACCTAATTTCAGGCAGAGGGAGTAAACGCCCAACCTTAAAATGAAGAACCGAAGTTGTTTTCTCCAACCAAGATTGATTGACATTTATGCCAACTAATACACTCTTGTGGAAATTCACGTTTAATAACTCAAAGTTTAGATCACAAACTTTTTCATTACTCTCAAATCACGGAGTTGCAGTGTGAGTATCTCAAGCTTTTCTTCTCCATTACTCTATTACTGCTCCTCCTTGCAATTGTGGAATAAAGTCTTTTTTGTACTTTGGAAACACCAGCCTTAATAGACTTTTCTTTAGGTGCTCCATTTTAAGTTAATGTTTATGTATTGTGTTCACTTTTGTTACCATCTCTTGCAAATCTTATCTTATCTTATTATCTAATACGAAGGTTCATAATGCAATTTTTCCAGAACCCTAATGCTTTTGGCAGGATTCTTTCAACTTAGGTACATTTAATGCTAAATTTGAAAATCAAATTTTACAACTACAGCTTATTAAATGCCATGCTTCGATAGGAAACAAAAAGAGAACCAAGAAAAAATGCCATGCTTCACACGGCTCTATGCATACTTAGGAAGAATAAAGTTTTGGATACCAAACTGTATTTAACTCATGGTAATCCCTCCATTAAAATATACATCACTTTTCAATGCTTTGTGCTTTAAATGCAATTCAAGGAACCATTCATTTTTCTAGGTGGAGGGTGCATTAAAATCACGTGTATTAGTGGAGTATATTTCCGAGGAGTTCTCCATAGTCATTTATGTGCTTCAATATTGAATCAAAGCATTAGAATAGAAATGAAGGGTTGCTTTAATAATTTTCCAATTCCTAAAAGGGTGCCTTTGAAATGATCAATATTTGTTGCTTCCATTCTTCCCAATGGCATCAAACATCGGATCGCAAATTGGTCATCCTCGAAACAACGCCGAAATCGATCAAGTTCACTGGTGATTTCGCTCAGTATCTTACAAAAATTATCTTCTACATTGCTCCCATTTCGATCTATCTCTCTTCTTCATTTTTATCCTTATTTTTTGCAAAGGGGTTGCTACAAAATGCAGATTAGTAGATTGCTGAAGGCATGTTGTTGAAGGCATTTTTATTCTGTTTTGATTTTTTTCGAAGTCTGAAATTGACTCCGGTGCACAAGGTTTGTAACTTCATCTTCTTTTGCATTAGATTCTTCATTTCTTTTCCTATTTTATTTGTTACTTTGACTTTTATAGTGCAGTGTGAATTATTTTTTTACTTTGATATGGTGGTTCTGTTAAGCTCTAGAAAGTAACAATTATTTAGTTGTTATGCATATGTCGTTTCTAAAATAAGGTTTCAAATACTAGGATACTTTATAATAGGCATTGCAGCAACCAAGCCATGCCAAGCAGATTAGTTATTTATGGCTAATGTGTTTGTTTGTATGTTCTTGAACTGTTTTGTTGATTTGTTAATTTTTTGGTCACATGAAGTTTTATTGTTTCTGTCCATTGGGATATACATTGTATTAATCTTTATGTATACAAAGAGAACGGAAAGAGTATATATAGTATTTGAGTTATACATTGAGTTTAATTAAGTACATTAAATATTCATACATATATAACTTGATTCTAATCTAGCATTGTGCCTTGAATTTAAGTCAATGAGGTTATTGTGGTTGCTTGCTTTTGCAAAAACTTTTGTTGATTGTCCGGATACATCGAGAAGACGACATATTTTGTTGATGAAAGAATTCTTCTATATTTGGTTCATACGGCATTTGCTTCGACGGAAGAAAAAAATAAGGGTGTTAGCTTTTGTGTCCCATGAATGGAATATATGATGTTTTCTTTGGTCTTCAACCTTTGTTGGAATGACTTGAATGACTTGATTTGTGAAAATCTCATGGAATAAACGTGGCTATTATTTGTGTAAAATTGTGATTTTACACCACTTTTAAAAATTACTAAAAAATATTTAATTTAACTAATTAGATTGGAAGTGTTGTTTAGAGTATATGGATGACAATAAAATGAAAATTTCATTGTACACCTTTGTAATATCACTTCATTGGCTATGCTTATTTAGCACTTGATCTTGCTTTATTCTCCTACTAATTTATGATACAACTATTCTTTATTATATATGCTAACAATGACCACGAGAAATGAGAGTGACTGAGCACTCCTTCGAGTTTTAATGGAGACAAGTAATTAGACGGTAAACTACTTAATGTGAATTTCCATTTCAATGTATATGACCCGTGCGACAGCATGGATAAACTATCTAGTTGCACTCATTCTATGCGAACCCTCATTTAAGCATTACCTAACTGAATGTTACAATTTTGGAAACCGACAATAATTGCAAACTAAAATTTTGTAAGATTTATCATATTTTGTATTATCATAACTAAAATTAAGCAAGTTTTGTAACATAGAAGATTGTAAAAATTGGTTAAGAAATCAATCAATGTGAACTTCAAAAAAGGAACTATACGAATAAAAAAAAATACATATAAGTTTCTCTTCAAAAATACATTGTATTATCATAATGCTATATAAGATTTCAAAAACACTATGTTTGATATTTTTGACAGGTTGCTGCTCCACCAACAACCCCTAGCCGCAATGCTCTTGTGGAGCATCCGGAAAAGTCGCAACACAAAGTTATGTGAAGCATCAGAATCTACTTCCACTTACATCATTCCCGCGCTAATGACTCCTAACAAGAATGGAGTTGTATGCCAAGAGCAAAGCTTCAAGTGCAAAATCAAGTGCTTAACCCCTCTTGAGTGAAACCGCAGTTTGGTACAATTAAATGCAACACACATGGTGTCATGTTTGACAATAACTCTACCATAGGGTATGAAATGTGATTCAGGAACCATTTGGTTCAACTTTTATTGGGTAAATCAGTTTACATACACTTATATGCCTTGTCTCTAGAAGCTGAAACCATTGCTTTACTAGAATTTATTAAAATGACTATTTCAAACGGATTTCATTCTATCTGGTTTGAAACAGATTGTAAGTTACTTGCAGATGCCCTTTCATCATCTACCGTTCCTAATACTGAGTTTGGAGATCTAGTCTCTCAATGTCGAATCCTTTTATCTACTAATTCCGATTTTATAGTGTCGTTTATTAAGAGACAAGTTTATAAGGTTGCTGATAGTATTGCTAGAAGCCTAGAGCATCCTCATCTCACCCTAACCTTTATGTTTTCAATGATGTACCATCTACTATGTATTCTTTATTTATGAATGAAATGCACTAAATTTAACTTTGCTAAAAAAAAAGTATATGCTCTAAGCTTTCGAAACTAATTGGTTAGAATCTCATTTTGATATCGTATTATAAAATTATCTATTAGGAATAATAGAAAGATAATTTATCAGACTTTTTTACACATTCACTACCAAATAATTTTTTTGAGCAACTTGTTCAAAAAAATTACCTTTGTCGTAATAGAGTCGATTGCATGCATAAGGGAAAAAAATAAATATGTACTACACTTTTGAGCAAATAAAAAAGTAAAATAAAAAAATCAAAGCTTCAATAAACACGCAACAAAATCAAGTACCTTTTTTTACAAAAAAATGGGGGTATACCTTTTATTCATATATCAATGAGAGGACACGTGTCTCAATGATTTATTACTTGGACAATGAAATTTTACAACTCAAGACAAGACAAGATACATTTATTTCTATCTTAGACTCTTTATTGATGGTACCGTCTAATAGTATTTTTTTAAACAATTCCCATAACAAAGAAATTGATTTGTAGCCTCTTAATTAAACAATATACTGGCACATTACTAATTGAAATCTTGTCCTTTGTTAAGTGATAATAACCAATTTAAGTAAAATGGGGTGCGATCATGATTTTCCTCAAAGTACTCATCCAAAGTGATATATTTGACATCAGGATAAAGTTCTGAAGCTTCTACTCCAATTGAGGGATCAATTTCATAGTTAGTGTGATCTCCATTCACATATGCAGCCAGACAAATTGCAAGGCCCATATTTACAGGATATGGTGATTCTACAAAAACAACAAAACAAAAATGAAATTGTTAAGAAAGCCTTGTTATGCATATAATCTCAAGTGAAGCACGGACACGGACATGACATGAATACTGACACGTCGACACTGTTAATAATTTAAGAAAATCACATAATTTAGTGTAATTATGTGTTAGTGTCGTGTCAGTGTCGGACACGACACATGTCCGACACCAAGACACGCCTAATCCGAGAAGTATATGTGCTTCTCAAGGCAAAGATCAAATTTCTCCTTGAATGAATAAATCAATAATCATATGTTGAGAAAAATCAATTCTCAATTACTTTGAAAAATTAGTCTATGCAATTGTGTTTAGAGAAATATACATTCTTTTAACAAAATAAAAATCATATATCACTAATAACTAACCTTGAATCATCTTCAGTACTTGCTTCTCTGGAATATAGATTCTTTTAAGATTACTACTTCTCTTCTTCTCCCAAAGAGATACTAGGTCATTGTATGACAATGTGTTCGTGTGAGGTCTAATATAGAGAATTTTGTTCAAGGTTCTTGGATCATCAACGGTTCTTATAGTGAAAGCTGCAACACTCTCTTCAGTATTGAAAATAGCTGTCAATCAAGAAAAAGTTAATTAGAACATATATTATCCATAAAAATAAATAAAAAAAAGTCAAATGTATTTGATCTAATTTAGACCGCATGCATTTGACTTTTTGTTTATATTTAAAGGGAAATGTAAACTTGTGCCTTAAGGACACATGTTATAGAAATTATATATTGAAAATTGTGTTAATTTATTGTTCAAAATGTTTAATATTAATTTTTTTTCAATAAATTCTTACCACTAATGGAATGACATTAATGCTCAACATGTGCCCTAAGGGCACAAGTTAACATGCCCTATATTTAAAAGTGAATGGTGTGTGTGATAAGTAAACTTCTAATCATGAAGGATATTTGTGCTTTTTACCTTTGGTATTTCCATCGCCAAGGATGATAACTGAATCTAATGGAAAAGTTGTGTCAATAAGTTGTGATTGAGTTGGTAGGAAATGTCGAGTGAAAAAGTTTGCGACCACATATGTATGGGGAATTCCTTCATCCTCAATGGCCCTACGAAATTTGGCCTTAGTATCAAATACAAGCTTTCCTTCATTCACTCCATGATTTCGGTCCACATCATTTCCAAATTCAGAAGGAAAGAACCTCTGTATAGAAAAATGAATTATAACAAACTTAAAATATTTTGTATTTACTTGGTATGAATTGTCAGTTTAAAAATATTTTACGTTGTCGATTAATTATAATCATCATATTATTGAAAAAAAATTGATTTTATTCATTATTACTTGAAAGTTTTTCATTTGATTGATTGTAATTTATTGATAATATAATATTATTTTTTACATTTATAGTGTATACAAATTATATTTCAAATATTTTTCGCAAAGAACTATATATTTTAATAATAAGGTAGCAATAACAATCTGTTCAAATTATAAGATTCAATATCTTGAGTCAAATAAGGTGGCAAAGAACTATATATTTTAATAAGGTAGCAATAACAATGATCTGTTTAAATTATAAGATTCAATATCGTATTTGAGATTAGATGTGTTACTTATCTGAAACCTCCAAGTTTAGTTTCATCTTCTTTTCTAAGAAAATTCATACATATTTTTGGTACAACTTTTTATTTTTTCTAACATTGATAATTAATAAAATTTCAATTTTGTACGATTTAACAAATATTTTTAGTTTCCTTCAAAAAACATGTTTTTAGTTTAACAAATATTTTAGAACATTTGTTAATATTTTTAAAGAAATAATATTTATACAACAATTTTGTGATATATACCTTAATGTTTCCGGCCTCTTTAATAGCAGCAAGGATCTTATATTGATCAGATATGCGTTCATGATTCACTGATGAGATTACAACGTCAACTTGCTTTATCACCTTAACCAAACTCTGGTGGTCGTATATATCACCCTGTCAAAAAATCAACATCAATTATTAAGACCTACCAATAAATACCAAACAACGTACTCACTGCATGACCCCATAAGTTAACAACGTCTGATAAATCAACAAGAATTATGAGGCTACAATTGTTGGGAAGAAAATTGTTGTTTTGTTCAAAAACAGAAAATTGTACATGTCAAGAGAAAAGACGTACAGAATAAAACAACAACTGAATGTGACTAATATATATTTCATTGAAAAAAATTATAAACTTCAATCATTTCAACAAATAAGAAAAAGTTTAATAGAAATCTCTATCAGTGTAAAATAATCTTACACGTTTGTGTGTATTTATTTTCTTAATTAGAAAATAAAAAAGTTACTTTCACTTGACCAGGAAAAAAAAAGAAAATAAAAAAGTTTTTTTTTAGGGAAAATAAAAAAGTAAACACTTTAGAAACACGGCATTTATAAATATGGGTTGACTTATATGATATTATTGTGTATGAAAAAGTCCTTAGAAAAGTTCATGTGATTATTATCTTTAGTTATTATAAACTTAATAGTCAAAAGATCATTAATATAAATTTGTATTTGGTAAACAACGTTCTAATATTTTATGAAAAAATGATTTGCTCATCCTATCTTATTTTAGTCAACTAAAATTTTAGCTGTGGAATGATAATAAGTGGTTAATAAGTGGATAACTCTCTCCCCTAATATCAAATAATTGATCTGCTCTCCTTTTAAAAAAAAATTACTTGCTATGTTCTAAAAGTAAATGTCATTTTAGTAATTGTACAAATCTAATCTAAAAAATTATCCAAAGACAGACTCTACAATTTTTGGTAAAATACCACTTACCACATCCCTTTCTTTTGATCTTTTCTTATTGTTGAGACAACCTAATATTTTACTAAAAATTATGGTGTCCATCTTTCTTTTTAAAACCTTAAAATGTTTATATTAGATGAACCCTTCTTTTGTGCTCTTCTTCTTTCATCTTTTTCTTTGTTTTGTTTGTGATTTGGTTGTATTATTATATGAGTTTGAATACCCTTATATTTAGGGTGTTTACGATGTAGTTTAATTTGGATCAACTTTTAAGTAAAAATTTATCTTATCCAAAGCAATTTGGATTATTATATTCAATTTTAAAAACTGATTTGATCGTATTAAATGTAGTTTAATTTGGATCAAATTTTAGATATCTAAATTAAAATTGTTAAATATTATATTATTAATATTATAATCACGCAAAATATAACATCTAATATACTAAAATAAATATGACGGAATGACAATGATCAATTTATGTTTATAGCATATAAAATAGAAAGAAAAAAAAAGATTAAACTAATAAGTGTATCAACAAAAATATTTAAAACTATTAAATATAATAGTTAAATTAAATAAAATCTATCATAATAATGAAGAAAAAAAAGTATAATATTTATGTGTGTGGTATGGTTTGGTTATAAAAATTGTATGTGATCTTTTAGATCAATTTGTGGTTTTCTTTTGGATCAGTTGTACTCATCACATATGATATCAGCTCATTGCAGCATTTAAAAAAACAAATGTTGCATTAACAAAGTCATGAAATTAAAGAACTGGTAATATATTAAGCTTAAGCTAGACACTAAACTTGATTAGAATTTATTAACATAACATACCAAAACTATGTTGACACCCAATGTATTGAAATTTTGGATGATGGATGACTTGTGTGGATCAGAAAGAGTTGAGCCTCGTATGAGAGCAAAAGTAGGGTAACCAGCTTTAATGCTAGCTTCAACGAAGAACTTTCCCACGTAACCAGTTCCTCCTATTACAAGAATCTTTGTAGTTGCTCCAATAGCCATCGGAAAATTGCTATATGACTTAGAGAAGATAATTAGAGTTGTATGTTGTGTTGTGTTGTGTTGTGTGGATTGCATTATTATGGAATCAAGTCCTATAAATACCAACTACCAAGTAGAGGCAGTCGGAATAGCTAAGCACGTTTCTACGGTGTGTGATGATGACAGTGACATCATCATTGATTTATTTTATTTTTTCCTTTTTGTGGAAGAATGAATTTATGTTTTTGTTGACAATAGTTTAATATAGCAGACCCATGCATACTAGTAGTACAAATGTATGACACGATATTGAATTTTAATATCAAATTAGCATTTGAATTACTTAATTTTAATATCAAAGTAGTATTTGAATTACTTATCGAGAAAGAAAAAAAAAAGGTAGCATTTTTTTTGGTTACAAAAAGAAGGAAAAAAACAAAAAGAAAGGTAACGTCTGACAAAAGATACACCTATTGCAAGCAACGAAGAAGATAAAATCGGAGGAACTGTGTCGAAAACCATCAAACTCTCAAAACTTTTAGCACCCAACTTAGCCAAACAATTAACAGCAAAATTTCCTTCTTGGAAAATACGAAGCAATACAACAGACCAATCTTGACTCAATAATTTCATAAACAATTTAATCAAATTGTCAAACCTATAAAACATATTCAAGGGGTCACGAACCAACCGGATCACATGGAGTAGGGTAAAGTGTGAGAAAATATGGTAAATTATGATCGTACCTTGAATGTGTCGCGAATTCACATTTTTATTGTTGTGGATGTTAACCATCTCCTACAAACCTCACGCAAGATGTGGGAGGCCGTTGGAGATTACCTCAATGGTCTAGATTTGCCGAGGAGCACTCCTTAGCGGTGAGGCACACATGAGGTTTTATGAATTTTCTTAAACGACGACTTTTGGATTAATGATTCTTCATGTGTTGAGCAAGTGATGCAAGCTTTGTCCCATTCTGAAACACTTGCTTATCGTTCTTCATCCATTAACTTGTAATTGTTCCCTTTGATCTTGCTTGGTGTGTCTTACGCCGGCAAGATTTAATGATATTGGTTGTTTCAAAAAAAATTAACTATGATAGGAGATTGCATAATAGTGAATATTTTTTGGTATGATTATATGATTTTCCTTGAAGATGTCCAAATATATTGGTTAGTAATCTTCTATATTTATGTTGTCAAACTACGATCAATGATTAAACTTGTGTAATGTCTAAAAAGCAAGCAAGTATGTCTTAGTTAGTAATCTACAGTTTTAAGGAATGACACATTTTATTTGTTCCTTTATCATTTATCTTACTAATCTCATCATGATGCAAATACTGGAGTACTATACTTTGAACTTTCCTTAGAAGTATGGAACCAATGTAAACACCTCCTAACATCTGCTATTTGAAATTTTTGTCAAGCAAATATTTCCACTGAAACTTTCCAAACATAGAGACTACTTCTTAAAAAAAAATTGGTAAACCAGAGGGTGGTAACTTCAAATTAGGAACATGTTGTTAACTGACATTATAGATAGTCACCTATTTACGAGCAATAGATATGAATTTGTGAGGCAGTCAAACTCCGTATAGAAATAGATATTTCACTAAAGACTAAACACTCAAGGATTAGTACCATTATAGACTAAAGAAGCCTAAACCGCCGAGATACCTCAAACGTCTTATAGGGGTGAAAGACCATAATTACCGTGGTTAGCAACAAAAAAAACACCTTTAGAGATTGTTTGTGTAAACAACTAAAAAAGTTATAGATATATCATAAAAATATGGACAAAACTTAGGTATAATTTTTTATGTGCTTTTCGTATGGTTCTTAACTAAAAATTACAACTTTTTTGGAGGTAACAAACTTTGAGAGAAGTATGGATTTAAGGAAATCATGGTGAATTTAGTTAAGAACCATACAAAAAGCATCTAAAGAATTGTACCTAAGTTTTTTCCTAAAAATATTTAAAATAAAACCCGCGCAACGTGCGGCTCATATTCTCGTTTTTAATTAAGACAAGAGTTCTTCCTCTATAAAATTCCCGTGAGCATAGCTCAGTTGGCAGGGATGTGTATTGTTATATGCAGGGACGGGGGTTCGAACCCTGGACACCCCACTTATCCACCTTAAAAAAGTGAATTCTAACCACTAGACTACTTAAAAAAAAATTAATTAATTAATAGATAAGGAGTTCTTTTAGATGAAAATTTGAGTATTTTAACGAGTTTCCTGGACAAAGAAAGTAAGCATTGTTAGCATTTTAGAATGCAAAATAACGAATTGGGACGTATGCATATAGGGACGTATTCCCTGAGGGGTGTCATTGATTGTGGCCCCTCCCCTCCTTTTACTAATCTATTGAATTTGAATTCACTTCACTTTTATTTACTTTTTTTTTTTTT
>Ga0228711_1006532_pt1 | contig 17267 bp, 8 predicted proteins | sample MedpolnodulmetaG_2_FD_177996 | JGI IMG/M metagenome (GOLD analysis project Ga0228711, IMG submission 177996) | Root nodule microbial communities from Medicago polymorpha collected in Santa Monica, California, United States - brown nodules | ecosystem: Host-associated > Plants > Roots > Nodule...
GCAAGCTTGTAGCCGGATGGATATTTCAGCAAGAGCTCGTTCGTACCCGCTGCAGGATGTCTTGGACTTTAAGGATGTATTTTATATACTTTGGACGTGTAGTATTGTATTGTTGATTGTACGAACACGTGTTGTTGTATAAAATATTCATTCGTAGAATTTATGTTGTAAATTTTAATGTATCCAGTACTAAAGATAATGCACATGCTAAACTTTCTAGATACGTTTAGTATGGGTATTACATCTCCAATTCATAATAATAATTCATTTAATTATTGAACAAAAAAGAATTTATAGTCACTCACTCATACACCATCAGTCCTTACAGAGTGAAAAAGTAAGAATTTATCATATCTTTTAATTGTTTTATTATGTCATTTTACGTTGGTGAATTACGTGGTTAAATTTGTTATGTTGTTGAAATTATTATTTTTAATGTATGTCTTTAAAATTAAATTTCATATGATTTGAATCCAGTCAAACCCTCTAAACCTCATGTTTTAACACAGTCTGAACTTGTTCAAATTATATAATTTGAACGAGTCAAAAATATGGATTGTGGAGTTACAAGCAAGGTTCCCCTATTTTGTGTTGTGTTTAAAGAATATAAACCTTTTAAATGATTCTACTTCCTTTAAATGTCATTACACTCTAGGAACATTTTATGGCTATAAATAGTCTTCATCCTTCAAAGGTTTTATTCATTATTTACTTTTTATTCATTCTACAATTTTCTATCCTAAATTTCAATTTGGGAGTGAGTTATGATATCATGGTTAGTGTTGACCAGTCATATTATCCCTAAAATTGATTTGGAGTTTACAAGGGATAGTACGGAGGTCAACAAAGACTTTCGTATTAATTTGATTACTATTTATGGGTTTTAGTCGTTTTCAATTGTATAATTCGAAAATTCCAAAAAAAATATATTTTTAAATTATATAATTCAAACAGAGGTATATTTGAAAATGAATAGGACATGTGAAAAGACAGTACGATGAAAAAATAAATATCTTATTTTTTTTGTTCTTTTACCGTCAATCCCATAATGAAATACATGCTTGATGGACCGATCCAATTAATCAGGTTTAATTTAACAATTCTAGTCGTGATTAGACATTCCACCATGAATGCAAAGAGGTGGAGGGGTAAGGGAGGCACCTAGGTGTTGTGGCCTCCCTATTATTTTTTAGATATTTTATGGCACTATAATATTTAGTATATATTTTTTTCTAGTATAATTAACTATTTTTATATTTTATTTTGATTTATTTTGTATTTATATTGACTAATTAAAAAGCCTGTGATTGCTTTTGTTTGTGTTAACCTTCTATGCTTTATTTTAAAATGGGAAATCTGTGCTATTTTCTGTTATAATAATATTTTCATAAATATATTGTAGGTTTATTTAATTGAGTTGAGTCAGTGTCTTATAAAACAAGGTCTTGTACACCAGTGTTAAAATATATGATCAAAGTAGATTGATATGTATAAAATGAGATAACATTTGATCTTTAAAACATATGTGGTTTACTTCATTGTATTTTATTTTATTTCACTTTATACCATCAACTCAAACATACTATAAAACAAGGTCTTTTAAAGATTGTTTAAAGAAGGAAATACACAAATAACTCCAAGTAAACATCCATTTCAAGATCAATTTCAAAGTTCAGATTCATCAATTTTCCTAATATGTATGACAATACATTGCCATTGAATCATAACAGTAGTGGTTGTCAAAATAGGAGTCACAAAATATCTAGCTCAAATTAGATAGGCAAAACCAACAAAATCATAAAACACATACTTACAAACGCTTAAATACTAATTATAAAATTTATCAACAAATGTCACATTTTATACATTCAAAGACAAAATAAATTAACGAAAAAGAACTCAGTAAACATCCAATTGGATATTCCTTGTTTATGCAATAAAAAAACTAGAGCAGATAATGTGCAGCCATTATTCTTCATACTCAAAAATTAAATCTCAATCAAACTTAAAGATGAAAGAAAAATTAATTCACAAACAAACATTCCTTCTAACTCATAAGCATAATACATCTAAAGCAAATATGATATAGAAAATTTCTTCTTTTTGCTTCAATAATTTGTGAAACTTGGTTTCTCCTTTTGGCATAAAGTTGAATCCGTGCCCAATAAGTTTTTCAAAACAGTTCATAGAATTTGTTTGTTGACATGCACTATATCACAACCAAAAGAGAACCCTAGATATAATTCACTAAATCTTACTAAAAACCCAAAAAAGAAATTGAAATTATGAACTAAAACAAAAATGAAAAGTACCCTAAATCTTACTGTAAACTACATATACTATGAGGGGTTGAAGGGACTCTCCTAAGTACACCTCAGAACACCAGTCACCGTAAAAATCTCATTTGGTGCTCCATCGAAACTATAATCCTTCTGATCTCATCAGTTTCAATGTAGTCTCACGCATGAGCACAACCACCAGGATAACAAATCGAAGTCAGCAGAGCTTGGAGCCAAAAGAAAGCTCCGTGTATAAACCCAGCCAAGATGGTGATTGTAGAGATTGTTTGAGTACTTATTTGAGATCAGTTTTGAAGAACCAAACGAGAGATTGAAGATGGTTTATGGGAAAATGAGAGAGAAAGAGAGAGAGGCGTAAATTGCTTTTGTTTTGCTTGGAAATGAAAAAAATGCACCAGAGAAAGAGATAAGGCTTCGTTTGAGTCGTGTGTAGCATTAATCCTTTTCAAATGATGTATTGAGCAGTGTGAATAATAATGAGTTAGGTTTAATTTATTTTTCCATGTGAAAGTGTGACGTTAACTTTTTATGGGAAACATATTGTGAAATTAAATTGTTGTTATTTACCATGCATCCCTTACTCTAAAAGCTTATTAGGTAAAGCTATCACTAAACCTAATATTTCCCTCCTCTAATCACGTCATTAATTGCTAATGGATGCAAACCTAAAACAATTCCTTCCTATTCCATTGCAAATTTGAATTTCAAAAATCTGAATGTCTTATTTCCATCACATGCCTTGTTGCGTCAATGAATGCATGGAGTGCTATTAATTGTAAACTTTGGGATACCCCATGTAGAGTTATTCTAGTACCCACTTATTTGTTAATCTATATGTTTCCAAAGCAAAACTATCAGATTGCCTAGCGTGAATAAATATGCACGTTTCATAACATCTGAAAAGTCACTCCTCCACTTCTCTTCTAATTTCTGAAATCTGCAAATGTCTGGATGTAAAATACATACATTGTTGTCTTACCATTGCCTTACTGGTTTGTAGCTCCTACATATCCTTTCGTTAATTAGACTTAGTTTTCATACCTTCATAACAGGTTCCTTCTTATTTATGTGATAGGTCCTTTGATCGATAACCCTGACTCATCCTTATCTTCTTCTGATTTTATCCCTCTTGTAGATAGACCATTTGATGAATAATCATGTTTACACTTCTAACAATGTTTCAATATATCGCTCTTTCTCTCATTTACCTATCGTTGAGTTGCAAACAAGGTATTCTCCTCACCATCTATTCTCATATTCTTCTCATTATGTCTCAGTTTGGCTCATCTTCCTTCCTGTCATCCCTTTAATGTTACTTCTCATTATTCTCATTTTTTTTTAAATCCCTTGAGGGGTAGAAGAGGCAGTGAAGCGGGATTTCTGAAATTAACTTCATTTATTTGTTCTTAAATCTTATTCAGAGATTACTCAGAACTGGAAATTTGGTACTAATTGATTATTTTTAAAGTTAGAGATTTTAATACTATTTTTTACGATTTTTTATTTTTACGAGTGTCTGGAATCTTGTAGGAGGTTGATTGGGAATTATTTGGAATGAATGACTTCCTATCTTCTGCTGATGATGATTCCAAACTGACACCAGAAACCATTGTCCTCCCAAATACCAGTGTTTCTGAACAACATCAGCAATCACATAGTAATAGAGTGGGTTTCTCATAGAGGATGCGTGGTTATATGGATCAGATGGAACTAATGTCATTATCTGCGAGAGGCTTATTTTTGAATAACAACGAAACTAAGGACTCTTCTGGCTTTAGAAGAGAGATACGCCCTTTGAAGGCATGGAAACAGTTTTTTGATGCTCATGTTTTGAAGCAATGGAATTACAGCATGTAGAGTGTGTATATTTTGTTAGATAAACAGTTAAACGTAGTGGAATTGATTAGAATTTGTAACTAAAATAGCTAATTTATTAGTTTGGTTTTTTGGTAATGATTACCTTGAGTGGTAGGATAGAATCACATGGTGGCACTTGGTCCCTAACGTGATTAAATGAAACCATGAAAAAGTTGCATCAATCATTGACTTAGGAAATAAGTGATATTTTATTTTATTGAGACTGTTATTACTATGATTTTTATTTTTTGCCATGTTAGGATGTATGAAGGCATAACACTATTGTTCTGGTGACATTATCAATAGAAAATGAAGGGCCAATAATTCTTTATGGAACCATGTTTTAGTCAATTCCTCATCCAATCTCTTTGATTTGATAAAGATTAAAATTTAGGTTTCTCAGCACTATCTATTGGTTTCTATGAGTAAAGTAATTTTCTTCTTTTGATATTGTTACCTGAAAAAGTGTGGCATCTGAGAATGAACATAACCTAAAGTATATTGAGCTTAGATTGTGGCTTCCAGGGACAGGGGAAAATCAGAAAGAAAAAGCACTAAATGTTAGTCTCCTCTACATAGATAATGCCTCAAAATTTATAAAAAAAGCACTAAATGTTTCTCTCGCTATCATAGAAGAAATTGTTTAGTTTAAGAAGAAAACTCTTATGTAATTACAGCAGACATTAGTTATTGGTCGGGAACTATATACCAAGACTTGCATTAATCCAATTGTATAAAAAAATTATATTTGAACTAATGTCGTCAGTTTATTTGCGACATTACATCCTTTGGTATTGAGATAGATTTGAGGTAACTGTTTTCATGATTTTAATTTACAAGTGTACATAGTGGAGTTAATTATTCCCATGTCTATTATGCTACCAACACACAATAGTATAGACTTTCCATATTCATTTTTGTTAGAGGAATGTGTCACATGGTTGAATCAATATTGTTGTTATATGTCAAATTAAAGTACAGCAAAACTCCTATGTTATGTTATGCATTACACGTCATAAATATAGGAATAATGTTGTTCGCAAGGGATGTCTTATCTGCGATTCCATTTTATTTAATGAATAAGTTAGCTAATTGTTTCATAAATGATGTTGTCTTTCAAATTAAGGTAGAGGTAATTACTTTGAAGTGATTTTCTTTAAAGTGTCTTGTGATGTTTAGAGTCATGTTTTGTGTTCAAATCCATGTTTAGTGATTTCATTTGATCCATGATCTTAAGTTTCTTCAATGTGTCTTGCAATGTTTGGAGTCAAGTTTTGTGTTCAATATGTTCAAAATCCATTTTTAGTGATTTGATTCGATTCGTATATTGCAATCAAGCTTTTGTGATGTTTGGAGCCATGGGTTGTGTTCAATACGATCAAAATCCATTTTTTGATGTTTTGATTTGATTCATGTATATGTTGAATCGATTCATTCAAGTTCTCGGGTGTTTGGCTCATGAAAATTGATTTTGAATCTATTCAGAATTCTCAGATTCTTATCGATCTTCATCCTGATTCGAATCACATATGTCTGATTCTTGTCAATCTTCATATGGAATTCTTTGATTCGAATCACAGATTTCTGATTCTTATCAATCTTCATTAAAACCAGGATTTCACATTTTACACTATTGAATTGATGCACTACTTTAATGATTTGAATCAAACTCTTTTCTCAATATTATTTTGAGCTCAACTTACTCCTATCTCACTTACCTATATATACTCTTACCCACATACTTCTTTACTCACTGAATCAATTGCAAATATTCTCTCTGAACTATCAAAACCACTTTCTCCACTTGTTCTTCAGATTAAACACTTTTTCTACGAATCATTGTGGCATCTAAGTCATAGATTACTAGAGTGTTATAGGGATTATAGTGTGATTTCTTTCAAGGATCTTGGTTGGGAATCAAGGATCCAAAGTGAATAGAGTGACTTCTTTCCACCTCCAAGGGTATTGGTAGTTCTTTTTAATCTTCTCTAGTTCAAGAGGATCTAAACACCGGACATGGCGAAGAAGAGTTCAAGGTGAAGAGCTTAAAGGATTGCATGGGTGTTTGAGGATACGAAGACTTGGAGAATCACCAATTTCAAGGCTTGCTTGAAGATTGGGGGTTGTGGTTGCATAGGAAATGAAAATTACGGTTAATTGAGGGAATTCTTGTAATCACAACATTTGTAATCAAATTCAACAATAATGAATGTAACGCCCTATTCATTTATTTGATTATTTTGGTTGAGATTAGAGTCTTTTATATGACTTATATGATTTATGTGGATAAGTGGCATGTTGTTGTGTATTAATATTTTATTAAGTGGCTTTGTATTATTATTTAGTAGGATAGGTTGGAAATTAGAATAATTAGACTTGAAGGGGGTTGAATTAGAATTAATTAGAAATAAGTGGAGTTAATTAGAAAATCTGTTGAGGTTAAGAAATATAAGAAAGCAAGAGTCAGACAAAAAAATTAGGTTTTACAAGTTTTTGGGAGAAAAGAGGAGAACCAAGAGAAGAGGAGAACCAAGAGAAGGGAGAGCTTGAAATCTTGTAATCACCTAATCTAAGGTAAGGGTGGGACTATCATTCTCTAATCTTAGGTTATATAATTCTGAAATTGAATTTGGCATGAAGTTGTTGTTGTTGTTTTGTGAATTTGGGAATTAGGTTTTGGGGTAGAAATTGGTTGTTAATGGTGTAGGAAGTCCATAGAATTTGTGTATAATTGATGTTCAGGTTGTAGAATCATCACAGGTTGAGTTCCCTATCAAATTTGGGATTGGGCTGGATGAAAATTGGGTTTTTGGGGTGAAAAATCGTTCTTCCCGACAAAAGTCTGTCATAACTCGCCACGACGAGTAATCTTGCTCGCCACGGCGAGTAATCTTGCTCGCCACGGCGAACTGCAACGTGACAGAGAGCAGTGTTTGCTCGCCATCTGCTCGCCATGGCGAACTATAGTGTGGTGTTTGCTCGCCACTTGCTCGCCACGACGCGTGGGCTAGCTCGCCACGGCGCATAAGTCAGCCCGCGAAGCGAATTACCCAGTAGCAGTGTACCTTTTCATGTTCTTGCGTTATTTTCACACGTTTCTGTTTTGGATTAGCCTTTGGTGTGTATATGAAAGTCTTAGGTAATATTGTCAGTTTTCAATGGCTTTGTTTGTCATGAATAACTTTGATTGATGAATTGTTATATGAATGTACACATTGATGAATTACTATATGAATGCATATGTTGATTAATATGATGTTATATGATGTTATATGATGTTGCTCATAAACGATGAATATTATGGAATTATGATGTGAAGTCGTCGTTGTTGTTGTTGTTGTCGTTGTCGTTCATGTCATCAATGTCGTTAAAGTTGTACGTTGTTGTCGAAAAAGTTGTTGGGTCCATGCATGCTCATATAAAGTTGGGGGCTCATGCCATGTTGAATGTTTAATCATTCATACCACGTTGATTTGAGAGCCTATGCTCTACACGTTGATTTGAGAGCCTATGCTCCACACTTTGATTTAAGAGCCGATGCTCTACACGTTGAATTGAAAGCCTATGCTCTAACACGTTGATTGATACCACATGCATACTGCATAGTCAAGTTATTGTTGTGTCTTTGCATTGTCCCGTAGTCGCCATCGTCGTCATCGAGTTGTTGTCGTTAATTTAATGTCAAGTAGAAATAATTGAAGAATTATGTGAAGTATTATTGTTGTTTAGTTGTTATTGTTTATGTTGTTAAATTCCGTTGATGAATTATATGCTTATTATTATTGAATGTGAATCTCACCCCTTCTGTTTGAATGTTTCCTCTACGTGGGCAACGTGCAGATAACCAGGATTAGCTGCAGATGTGAGTTGACTCTCTCGTGCGTCGTCTTAGGGTCGCTCTGATACGTAACGGGATGGAGATATTTACTTTGTTTTCCGTTGTTACGTATTATTTATGAACTAAGTTGTCGAACTATTTGGACTAGAATTTTCATTAAAGTTGTTCATGTTGAGGCCATAGAGCCAAAGTTGTTGAATAAAGAATTAATTTTCCGTTGCGATGTAATTGAATTTTGAGAAAGTTGTTTTAATAAATAGTAACTTTACTCTATTTATATTTCAATGTAGTGTGGCATTCCGTTTTACGTTGAATACTCTGATTTATATGTATTATTTTATAATTTGGGAAAACGGGGAGTTATAATAAAAGTCCTTTATATAGAAGTTTTCTATCAAGAAGAGTATATGTCCCCGAAGCGATGCCGAAAGGGGGAATTACTATAAATTTTGGTGTCCTCTCTTCCATTTCATCTTTTACTTTGTGTTAATTGTAGTATATGAATGTTATTGGGTTTAACTAATTGATTTGAATGTGATCATAGTTTTTATTGTAAACCTAATATTAGTTCATTGAATTAAGATCTTTTCTAAGTCAATTTGATCACAATTGAATTCAATCAAGTTTAAATTCATTAGTTCATATACCTTGTGTTCATTAGTGATAGCTTGTTTTTATTGCTTATAGGTTTGGTTTGCGAATTTTCTAGTTTTGTATATTGTGTTGAGATTTATTGATAGTTGATTGTATTAAGATTTAGCAATTGAATCTCTAAATTCAATAGTAAATCTTATTGTAATTTCATTGTTTTAGTTTCTGTTATCTTTATCATGCACAAATCCAATAAGTCAAACACGTTATCGCTAAGATTTCAATAATTTTGAAAAACACTATTCACTCTTGAGGCCTCTTGAATCTTCGTTCTTGATCTTCCCAAGGTCTTCACTAATCTTTGGATGTTCTTGCTTTGCCGATTTGCACGATTTCTTCGTGAATTACATTAAAAACACCCTAGAATTGCTATGTTCCGATAAGAATATAATTACAGACTCAAATATAGAAAACATTACAAATATCCCAAAATCATAGGCAATTGCTCTAATACTTCTCTTCTTGGCTGGTAAAACCTACTAAAAACGACTGAAAACATGCTAAGAATAACGTAACATGACCTGTCATCAACGAGAATATTGTTTTTTGAATTCGACATGGTTCTAACAAACTTTAAAATTGTCCAAAAAAATAAATTTTTTTCCTTTTACTATTACAAACGGTTAAAAAATAAATGATTTTAAAAGAAAAAAGCAATTATAAGTTAGTTTATCAAGTTTATGATATTACCTCCTTTCTAACTGTGAAAGGACAAACACAACCCATTGATATACTTTAGAGTCATTTATTAATGATTATAATTGTATGAATCTTTTTTGAAACTTCAGAAATTCTTTAACTAATTAATTATTTTGACGAGAGTTTGAAATTCTTATACTATAAAGAGATAAAATCGTATAATATCAATTATATGCAAAGAGTTAAAATCATAGCTAAAATATGAAATATGTTAATATTCTGATTCTATTTCTTTCCATACTTCTTGTCCTGATGGTATATGATTCTAGTTATTCCCGCACGCCTTTTCCTTGCATGTCGTAAAGACTTTTGTGTAGAGTTCAAACATTATTTTGGAAAGTAATTTTCTACCCCTTCAACAAATCCATAATATCAACATCAACTAATTTTATTCTATATACTCTCACTGGAAGAAGACAATGAGCCTGAAGGTCAGGGGCTCCCAGGAACAAGTTAGACATATATGTTAGGCTCGGGACGTAAAACACGCATTGAATAGGAGTCAACCTATTTGGTAACGCTAGTGACCTAAAATAAGTGTTGAATAGGAGACAACCTATTGATCGTCGTGACGAAGACGTTAAACACGCGCTGGATGGGAGGCAACCTATCATTTTTTTCTGAATTTTATTTTCTGCTAAAATGAGATTACCTGACTAATCAATTTCATTTCTTTTTCCGTTGCTAATCCTCATTATTATCTAATAAATTTTTATTTCTTTTGCACTTACAACCTTTCCATTTATACTTGATCTTGTTTTAGTCTTAGAGAATTATTTCAGAACATTTACAAAGGAGGCTAGTTTACTGTAACACCCTAAATCCTTAAAGCGATAAATTGCTCAAATGATACAAACATATAAAGAATTTAGATGGTATTTCTTCTATAATTCACAAACATGCATACTAAATTTTTCAAAACATCGCAGCGGAATAAATCATCTCCTCAATTCAACAACAATAACATAAATCTCCATGTAGTTATGTCATCATACAACATATATCATCATCAATACATGGTCTCAAAATCCTCAACAGTCATAATAAAGGTAAACACCAAAGACCGACACCTAATCAGATCCCTAGAGACTAAGACATAGAAAGCAGTATACGAGGTAGTTCCAAGCTATCCTCAAGCAACCCACCAAAGTAAAGTAAACTATTCTTGCACACCGTCTACCCATCCATACGAATAAGGTATCCGGTCAACCAAACGACCATTGGGGGTTAGTTCACATTCCACAATTAAAATATAAGAAAATGAAAGTAAACGACATCATGAAATTCAAATGATTGATCAACACATAATTAAATCATTCATAACAACTCAAAATCATTAATATTCATCAAGAGTACAAGTATAGTAATCCACAAGTACATGTTCATGTCATCATATATTCACCAAATTGCATTGAGTCCACAAATGCACATAACTACATGTGCATTCATCAATTATAACACATTCATCAATTATCAATGTAACACATTCGGTCAATTATCAATGTATGTCATGTTCCTAGTCACGACACCTATATGCATATGGTACCGGTCGTCACCTCAAGATACATCCGTATCATTAATCGTCGCTAATATGAATTCAAAGCATTCGGTCGTCGCCAATATGAATACAAAGTATTCGTCTTCGCCAACATGGATATAACATCCGACTCAACATTTATGAATGCATGAACATATGACTCAATCAATGCATATATTCAACAACAAATCGTCAACAATCAACATCAACAATTTTCAATACATGCATACAACATCAGAGTTGTCGCCAATTGCATGTAAGAATTCATCATCATTAAAATCATCTTCATAAACACCATATTCATCATCATATGCATCATCATAATTATCATCAACATCTAGCACCTTAAAGTAACATTATCGTTTCAAATTCACATTTTGCATAAATTGCATCACCTTAGACACCCAATTATCATTGATTCATCATCATTCTATCATATAACATGAATTACATCCCATATACAAGTTTTCGAATCATAAAACTCAATTTCAGTAAAGTTCGTCTGTTTCGGTAAAATTATCGATTCCCAAATATTTCATCCAAAATGAAGTTTCAAGTATCAATCATACACCCAAGACATCCCCACATATCACCTATCATCTAGGTAAAACATTCACCGCATTTTCGTTTCACAAAGTTACTTCATTTTCCAAAATCTCATAAGCTCGTCTCATTTTGAACATGCTTCAAACCCAATTCATTTCCAAAGTAAAATCAAGTTAAACCACTTATAAACATCACAACTTGATGATTACATACTCATTTAATTACTATAAAGACTTCCTTAAACTCAATATTGATTTTGAGGATGTTTTATGGTTTAGTGAAAAAGTTATGATAAAGTTTGATAAAAACTAAATTAGTTATGCTATCCAAAGGGAAGTCCTTGCTATTTAGTTGGGTTTTCTAATTCCGATTTTGCTGGTTGCAAGTCAGATAGAAAAAGCACAAGTGGTACATGTCATTTTTTTTGGAAATTGTTTGATTTCGTGGCATAGTAAAAAGCAACATAGTGTTGCTCTTTCTACCGCAGAAGCTGAATATGTGGCAGCCGGGAGTTGTTGCTCTCAAATTTTATGGACTAAACAACAACTCCTTGAGTATGATTTGAAACTAGGTTGTGTTCCAATCAAATGTGATAACACTAGTGCTATCAGTCTTACAAAAAACCATGTCTTACATTCAAGGACTAAGCATATTGAGATTCGGCATCACTTTCTTAAGGATCATGTTGAAAAGAAGGATGTGTCTTTTGAATATGTTGACACCAAAGATCAGCTTACTGATATTTTTACAAAACCACTACCATTCGAACCTTTTCTCAAGATCCGTAGGGAACTAGGTATCTTGGATACCTCTTGCCTTAAATAAGAAATATTTTCCTTATAATATTCTTTCACATGTATATATTTTCTTCTTTGCACTTTACATTTTCATGTTGCACTAGTGCTCAATTGCGGTTGTCACTTGTGTTGTTCCTTTATGTTTTTGGATTTCCACTTGTGTTGCTATTTCAACCCTTTTTGACGTTGTCAAAGGGGGAGTATTACATGATGTCCTTTGCTTCTTCTAATTTTCCTTTTTCGAGTTTTTTTTGTATGCTTTATGACAGAGGGAGCCATCATCATTTTTTTGACATCACCAAAAAAGGGGAGAATGAAGACCTCACTCTTTAGTTTGTATGTTTTTGATGATGTTCCTTAGCTTAGTTTATTGTTTTGATGATTGTAGCATGTTAAAGCACCCTAGAGTCTATGTGGTTTGGTGTTGATGTTATTGTCTCGTTCGAAAAAGTGTCAAAATTCATTTTGGATCAGTTTGAATCGACTCATCACAATCTGAATCGATTTAATAAAGTCTCTGACTTCATGTGAATCAATTCACATTTATTTGAATCGATTCATGTATGCATCATCTCTTTTCTTTTTGATTCGTCTCACAAAACTCTCTGACTTGCATTAAATCAATTCATACGAAGTTTGAATCGAATCAATCTCCATCCTAGGTACACTTGAATCGACTCAAATGTGCTTTGAATCGTATCATCCTTCATACTTCTATGTCTGTCCTTTTGCTGTCTTAATCGATTCAAGCATTTAATGAATGGATTCAATCTGTTAAATTTGTGCGAAAATTGAGTCTTTTCACCCTTCACTATATATACACTCCCTCTCCACATCTCCAAAATTATTGAATAATTTGAAACTATTCTCTCTAGGTCTCAAAAACTCATTGTTCATACATTCTTCAAGATTAAACACTTTTTCTTAGAATCACTTTGTTCTTTGAGTGTATAGATTCTCTAGGGTGCTAGTAGGGATTGTAAGTTGGTTCTCTCAAGAAGATTGATTGGGCTTAATCAAGGCTTCAAAGGAAGTGAATAATCTCATTCCACCTCCAAAGGACTTAGGGGTCTTTCTAACCGTTCTTGAAGTCGAAGGGGGTTCGTTTGTCGGACGTAGCATTGAAGACTTGAGTGAAGAGTGCGAAGGAGTGCACGGGTAATTCAAGGATCCGAAGATTCAAGAAGCACCAAATTCAAAGGGTACTTGAAGTTTGGGGGAGTGTTTTACATAGGAGTTGAAGAATTAGGGCTTTAATTTGAAGGAACTATTGTAAACATGGTAATCAACATTTGTTACATAGTGGATGACCTTGGTGAAGGCGTACTTCATCAAGTAGAGTAGACGTAGCCCTTAGCGATGACGAAAAAGGGTGAACTACTATAAACATCAGTGTTCTCTCTCTTTCCCTATCCTTTTTACTTTTCAATATTGCTTGTGATTAATTTAATAATTGATAGGTTAATTGCTAGTATTGATCTATGTAGTTTTTCATTGAAAATTGACCTAATTCATTGAGTTAGTTCATACAATTTTCTTAAATCAAGTGATTGCAAAGTCTATTCCATTCTTCAATTACACTTGCATTGTATTTTTTAATTGATAGCATATTATTCTTGTTCATAGGTTTGGTTTGAAATTGTGTATTGTTTTGTACCTTGTTCAAGGATTGTTAAGAATTGATTGTGAATACACCATACTAAATTGTGTATTGTTTTCGCTAGAAACCCGATTTCTCCCGAACGAATCCTCACCAAAACTTAATAACCAAAAAGATAAATACACCATACTCTAATCTATCGTATGCAATTCATTCAACTCATTAAAAATCATCAAGAACCATAATCCAACTCATTTCATCATTTTCACAAAAAAAATCAACAACACAACAACAACTTAATCACAACAACACAATTGATGACACCCAAAGCATGAATTAGCATAAAAAACATAACTCAACAACAATCTAAACACAATTTCACGACTTCATCCATAATCAACAACAAAAACAACATCACGTTTCATCATTTTGAGCAAAAATCACAAAAGGTTCATATCAACATATTTCAACAATGAGAAACAAACAACAACAAGAAGTCTATCATCAAATTAACATACCCAAATTCATCATCAACTAAAGACCACGAAAATTGACATTAAAATTCACAAAATTCACAATTATCAAATAACCACTTATGATCCATAATCATTTATTGCAAAATCCTAGCTATGACTTCACTTTATCTCCTCAAGTATCTAGTCTCTTCTTCTCCTCAAGCTCTTCTCCTCTCTAACCCTTTCTCTATTCTTCTCCTCTTTCTCTTTTTTGATCTACTTTCTCTCTCTACCTCTCAAAATATTTTATGAAGTGAATGAATGAATGTAAACCTAATTTTTCTCACAAGAGTTATGCTTATATACCACCATCTAATTGAGCTTGGTTTCTAATTGTCATAATGGGCTTAACTTCGTTACTAACTAATTCTCAAAAGTTACTACTCACTTAAACCGTCTCTAAATAATTACCCTAACTCACTAGTAACTTAGTAAAAATAACTATTCACCTCAAAATACTTAAATAATCCCAATTCTAAGATTAATAAAATACCCTTGTTTAATAAATGACCAAAATACCCCTGAGTCTAAAAATGACTAAAGTACCCTCTAGGCCAAAAATCTGCTAATCCTGAATAAAATACATAAAGAGACAAATCATCACGCAAAAACACATATAAGCACACATAATAAATAATTATAGGGAAAATCAGGTTGTTACAGTTACCCTTACATTCAAGAGCACGATAACCATTGGGGCTTACTACCGAAGGTACTCATATAGGTCAGAATCTTTTTTCTGAATAGCATAACCGGTGAGATTTAGAGCCAAATATTTCCAAATCCAGTCTATGTTGTTAGTTACTTGAATTCTTTCTATCATGAGTGTTTCATATGAATGTTATTTTTGCTTGAATTTGCAGTCGTTCTTTACGGACGATCGATCATTTCATATTACACACGAGGCAATTTTTCTTTGGTACCTTGAGCCTTTCAAGCCACCCTTTTATATTCCTATTATCCTTTGTGAAATCACTTTGAGCTTCCAGATGCAAAATTCTTTTCTTGTTATTATGTGACAAATCATGTCATAGTCCTGAACCTTATATGCTACCTTTTTCTATTTCTCTTGGAGTTAGAATAGGTAATTATTTTGACTGAGTATGGTTTGAAACTAAATTTGGGTTTCTCTTTGGAATTAGCAACATTATAAGTTTTAGGTGGGGTACCAGCAGAACATATTTATCAAAAAGAAAAAAAATTGAAAAAAGAAATAGACTTCCATGGGGCTACAAAAAAATATAAGAAAAAAAAATCAAGAGAGTCTCACACTTAATAGAGATATGTTAATATGACATGTTTGAGTTATTACATTGGATACTGAGCAAGACATAAGGAAGATGACTAATAGCTAATGTCTTGAGATTCAAGTTAGACCATTTTTTGTTAGCCCATTATTGTGGCACACTGCAAAAGATCCTTTCGAGATTCAAGTTATTTAAAATGAGAATTGCACCTCACTTTGTTAGAACAAATTGTATTTAACATTTCCACCTTAAGTTTTTATGATAACAAGGTATTAAAACTTCAATTGGATATGCTAATATTTGTTCAAGTGTGCAGGACCATAGACTAAAATTTATAAGTCTTAAAACAAGAATTGGTTCTAGAAGAACAAATGAGAGCAATTGAATTTTTAAAGGAAGCTTAAGTTGCAAGTCTGAGTCTGAAGACCATCAGAGCCTGAAGATCATCAGAAGCTGACTGTCAGAGTCTGAAGTTAAGAACCTGGAGTTAGTTATATTTGGTTATTTAAAGACACAAGTCTGCAGAAGGAATAGAAGCATGGAGCAACGACTATTTCAGAGGAATTAGAAGGCATTTGATGGTTATCCACTGAAGAGCGTAGGAAAAGGACAATCGTACAATAGTATAACCACTACTCCACTACTCCACTCAAATGTCTGCATATAGTTCTACTACAACTGTGTCTACGCTAGTTAATTCTCCATACAAGGAATGAATTTCAAATTATTCCCTCCTAGGACCTTAACTAAATAAAGCAACAAATCATTGGTGATGATCAAACTTCAACAAAGACTCTTTTGATGTGCTGACATTTCTACAACGTATCTTTCATACCTCTATATAAAGGAATGAAGACTTGAAGATTTGTAGAGACTCAACAACAATTTACTTGTGCCAACACTCTGCTGAAATTGTTGCACACCAGTTCACTTATAATTTCTTAACAACTTTCATATTTTAGAAATTCTAGAGTCTTAAGAGTCTGTATCTGATTTGAATTGTAAACACCAGTAGTTTTATATCAAGTGTTCAAACCAAACATCTTTATGTGTAATTTTGTTTGTTTAGAAGTCTCTTTATTTTGTGCTTGAGCATATGAAATCTCTTGCTTGTGTGCTTGAGTATTTGAAGTCTCTTACTTGTGTGCTTGAGTATTTGTAATCAAATTCTGATTTTAGTGAACTCTCCTTGAAAGTGTAAGGGGGACAACACTACTCCTGGATTGTGGAAGGAACCTGTATAATTGTTTGTGTCTTTCTCCTCTCTCTCTCTCTCTCTATCTATCTCTCTATATCTCTCTCTCTCTATCTTTACTTTATCCACTGCATTAGACTCTGAACATTGCTTCAGGATCTGAATTCTATCAGACTATGAAATTTGCACATTGTTTAAAAAGAAGAAAAAGCTAACCTTCACACTCTCTTTCTTCTACCCGACAAATATTGTAGACTTCCCAAAACTTTCTAAAGTCTAATAAATAAAAAAGCTTTTGCTCTTATTTTTTACTCCAAAAATTCAAATTTTCAGACTTCTTGTATGAATGTCTAAACTACCAATTTTAATAATTATTTCGGACATTTCAAATTTTGAAACTACAAAACATTAATATTTTCTGAATCTAAGTTAATATGAGAATATGGGATCATAATTTTTTTTTTTTTTTTTTTGCATGATATAGC
>Ga0228711_1006534_pt1 | contig 17264 bp, 6 predicted proteins | sample MedpolnodulmetaG_2_FD_177996 | JGI IMG/M metagenome (GOLD analysis project Ga0228711, IMG submission 177996) | Root nodule microbial communities from Medicago polymorpha collected in Santa Monica, California, United States - brown nodules | ecosystem: Host-associated > Plants > Roots > Nodule...
CTGATGTGCTCATCAATCAAACCCCATCTTGTCGTATCAACCCATATCCTTGCAACATCCAACCTCCTTCTAGAGATTGTATCCTCATCAAAATCTAAGAAAATTCCAAAAAAAGAACCCAGGCTTTTGAACAAACCTTCCTCCCAAACATGAAGAGGAATCCCATGGATCTTCAACCACACCTTCCTTCTCTAAGAAAATAAATTTGGGGACCAATTAATCACCTCCTTAAACATACTCCTCCACCAATGACTGTGTCAGGATTTTGCCTTGTCAATCATTGAACGATCAGCCGCCTGCAACAACACCAACTTATCCCCCATCCCTGTCACCATAATCTGATCTACCCCTTCCATCGCCAAACTATTCTGCACCAATTTCGGGTCCCATTCTTGTTAGAGTTTCCCAACGTAGCAATGTTGTAACAGATCCAGCATCTCTTGACAGGGCTGGACCTCCAAGCACGACTTCTGCTTCTCCACTTACTGAACAATACCTTTACTCTTTGAAATCACATCACTGTAAGAAGCTCCTAAAACCACCTTTGATTCCAATTTGCCCAAATTACTAGCTTTTGTCGTCTCTAGTTCGGCCTTCTCCTCCCTACCAAACCTGGCTCGATTTACCTTCAGTTTTGAATCCCCAAACCACACATCATCAAGTCGTTTCCCCAACTCTTCTTCATCTTCCACCTCTTTAAATTTTACAAAACCAAAGCGTCTCCCCCAACAGACCCATATTTGGAGAAGAGCTTCCACAGTTGTGTACGACTTGCCTCATCAGAGAGGTTGGTGAAAAAGAAAGGGGCGTAGAGTTGTCCAGCTTTGCGAAGTAGCCACTGCGCTGGACTGGAATCTGACCACCCTTTCCGCCGGCAGCTGCCTGGCCTCCCATTGTGCCTCTCTCATTTGTCCCCTTTGTCCCTTTTCCCCCACCTCGCTCTCTCTCTTCTTTCCCTCTCATCCTTTTTTTTGTGACTAAAGTGATTATTTCCTCTTACTTCTTTTATCTTTTTGTACAAGAAAACGGACTTTTATCATTCAAAGGTTTGAATTTGCCACGATCCACAAGTTTCAGTACATATTTATGATCAAATTAGGATATGGCACTTCAGCCAACAGTTAAAATCTTAGACATTAATTTCTTTTTATCAATGATTTAAATTTCAAACTTTATTTTATCCAAAAAAGAAATTACATACAAACTCACTTTATAAAAATCAAATCCAGCCGACGTTTTTGCTTCAATTTGAAGCCAAAACCTCAAAATGTATGATTAGTTCCACTTTTAAATCAGTCAAAATTGATTATGGAGGTGTAGAATTTATTCTGACATGTTTGGCTGGGTTCAAGTAGAATTGATTCTGCATCCTGAATTGATTCAACTTGATGTCATGAATTGTAGTTTTTAAATATAGAATTGATTTTTACACACAAATTTATATATTTTTTTATTTAAAGCCAAAGTAGCCCACCACAAGAGAGAAACAAATTTGAGACCTTAAGAGGAGCATACTTCAAGGTACGAAGCTACTTTACCTATTTACTTTTATATAAATGTATTCAAACATAAATTATTTTACCTTCCACTCAACTTTAGTTAAAATCAATTTACATAATTCATCCACTCAAAATTAATTATTGTCAACGCATAACCAGACATACACATATATTTTTTTTAATCGAAGTCAAAGTGGCTAGCCTTGAACCCATGGGAAAGCAACTGAGGCCAAACCACACCTAACTAAAAAAAAAAATTGAAAAAAAAATGGGGCTAGAAATATCATTTTTTGGCAAAATTACATATGTGATCCTTTACCTTTAACCTTTATTTTGGATTGGTCATTTAAATTTTATTTGTTATGAATTGATCATTTAAGATACATTTTGTTTGTGGTGCTAGCATTTAAGTTATCTTGATGTTGCATTATAATCCTTTATGTTATATTTTGCGATGGTGTGAACCATAAGTTTTGTTGCATAATTAAAGATGAACAACGTTCAAGTTTCCATTCATCACTTCTCACACTAGATATAAATGACTCGATGGTTTTAGGATCGTAAATTTTAACTACTGAGACTAAATGAAGACATTGTTGCAAGCAATGAGATACTTTTGTTTTAAAGTTTTTGGATTTGAGAATGTAGATTTAAATAAGAAGAGGTGAGAGGAAAAGGAATATGGAAATATCTGACATGTCTATGTAAGTTTTTTCAATATTAAAATGTCACGCAATGCTTTATTTATACGAAACTTATTTAAAAGACTACCAGTGAAAACATAATATAACATAAAAGATCAATTTAGAAAAATATAAACTTAAAGGACCAATACGATAAAAAAGTCAGGCTTAAATAACCGATTGTAATTTTGTCTATTTTTTCCATGTTTGATACTAGTTTATTAAAATTATTCTCATGTATTATTTATTCCTAGGAATAAAATTTAAACGTAATTTCTAAACTTTTTATTCCCACGTGTAAAGAGTGAAAAAAATATTATTCCCGAAAATAAAACACAAGTACACAAAATAAGTACATCTTAGAAAGAAAAAAAAACCATGACTGGATTCGAGCAAAAACAAACCTAACTAACATCGCGCCATATTTGAAAAGTTACACCTTGCACCCCTACAGTTATTCCTTTACCCCCTACAATCATTCATAATTTTCCATTGCTTACCTACAAAACATTTCACGGTTTTCAATCATACTAACAAGCGTCCTAAGATAACTTATTAAAGAAGGTAAAATTATATACTCTTCATTGGAAAGAACAACATTTGTCTTCTAAAACGTTGAAATCATAGTTTCCCAACACAAAATTTTCATATTTGTGTCCTTAAGCAATGTCCTAAAGATACTCTTTAACATTTTCCTTTACTGAATAGTTCTCTAAAATACTTACCATAATTGTAGCCACGGTTTACCCATGACTAACCACTCCATTATTCTCTGGACAAAAGCCATCAGTGGGATAAAACCTTTGAAATAGATGAATGAAACCTCCTCCAACCAATAGTAACACATTTATTTGGGTTTGAAAGAAAATGAAAACTTTAGAAACATGCATTTCTTTAGTATGAAACCGATCAACGAAATACCCATTTGTTGTTGAGTAATGAGTATTGCACTCGTAGTTGACTGAGTTTGCCCCACCCAAATTTCACGAAATCGAAAATGGCATCGTATTGAGAAGTCGTTTTCTCCCATCGGATATGGTGGAACTTTATTGAGAGAGAGAGAGAGGGGTGGGTGGGTTGGTGGGTTTCACTAAAATTGACATTTTTGATGATTTATAGGGGTAAAAGACTAACCACAGGGGTACAAGGATTAACATTCTCATATTTGACCCATTCATCAAGAAGAAATTTTTGGTAACCTAAGTTCTAGAGAAAATTAAAACAATAAAAAAGCTCATATTGAATTTTTTCAATGGCGGTTACTTTTCCCACCCTACTATCTTATCGTGCGTCCTATGAATTTTGGATTTTATAATCCAAAAGCGTTAAATACCCTCCACAACAAGTTAAAACACCTTTAAAAAATCTCCGTTTTTTCAAATTTTATAATCCAAATGGGGTATACGAGAAGAGAGAAGTGTGGGAAAAGAAATCCCCTTTTTCGTTTTATCTGGGTTAACATGATCCAATTGATCGAAGAATCCAAAAGTTCTAATTCTCGTTTTTTGGACCAACACATGATTGGAGAACATGTGGGTCTTAGGGGAATGTTTGTTCTTCTTTAAGGGTCCATTGGATCCAATGAAAAATAAAAGAGATTATGATATAACAAATTAAATAATTTTTAAGGTTATTTAATTGCTCATTAAAATAAGTAAATTTTATTTTGGACAAAAAAATTAAGTAATTTATATTAATTACTTATTTTAATATGCATATAGAAAATAAGAGTAAACTAAAAGTTTCCCTAAAAAAAAAGGAAATAAAGTAGAACAATAAAAAGAGAGACTAAAGTGTAAGGAATTAGATTTCCGCAAAATTTGCAAGGATGAGATCCGGTAAATCTGACGAAGGAGATGTATGAACTACAAGCTCCAAGATAGTAGAAGTACCAAGCTTTGCGAGGAAGTTTTTACAATTATTTCCTTCACAAAGTGTGTGAGTGATGAAAGTTAGTCGATCAAGGTTGAGAGAGATCCTTGATGTCTTATATCAACGTAGTATTCTTATAGAATCTAGGAGATGGTTCTTTAAGAACATGGGGACAATGGAGGGAATCCATATAACAAATAACAACTTGATTCTTCATGTCCTAGGCCAATAACACCCCTCGTGAATGGCAAAAAAAGTTCAGCAAGGAAAATGTCAAATGCGCCTATAATGAAACTTGTGAAACCTGAAATCCAAGACCCAAACAAGTGACAAAATAAGACTCCAAATCCCTCTTTGACGGGGTTACCTAAACAACTGAATCGACATTAAGAATGGTTTAATTTTGATAAGATGAGTTCCATTGCACCCATCTATCCTCAAGTATTGAGGTCGTGGACTAGAAAGACAAGATGTGAGAGTGACTGTGAAGTTGCGAGCTTTCATGATAAGAAAGTAGATAGGGATCATAGTATTAGAGAAACAACTAGAATTTTAATTTCTCCAAGACCACCACACCGTTGCGACGAAAATGTTGGGATTATGAGAAGTGAGTCCTTACTTGAGCCAACTCAAAACATCTGAATTAGAGAGAAAAAAACTCCAAAGAGGTGTAGCCCAAAACATGCAAGAGATTTGTTGAGGTTGTGAAGTCTCTAATGCAATGAAGAAAGGGTTCTTCAAAGAAATAACAATGAGGATAGAGACCAGAATAAGCAAGGATGGTTCAAAAGAGACAGTAGAGACATACACACACCATTTGATCACTCATATGGGCAAAAATCTAGTCTTTAGATTAATTGAATAACATATATATTTGGTTTATAGAGACAAAGTAAAGACATACACCATCTGATCAATCATATGAGCAAGCAAAAATCTATTTTTTAGATTAATTGAATAACATATATATTTAGTTTATATATAAACCACATATATCAATTATTCAATAAATATAAAATAGTTTTTGATTATAATAATGACCGGATAAAATAGTTGTTGTAGGCCAACCATACAAAAAGCCAAATAAATTCGGCTTTTGTTGTATAGAATTCATCGGAGATGTGGGAGTGACGAATATCATTTGCTTTTTGATTGCTGGTTTCTGGGATTGGCATTTTAGATGGATGGGATCAATAATGCGTTGATGAATATTTTTAATCTTGCTATGTCATTCTATTTACCCAGTTTGAGTTGCGATGTTAGTTATCGAATTATTTGCTACTACAAAATATATTAATTACTTTTTAACAAGGAAAAAATCATACACATAAAAGAAAACGAAAAGATAATAATTTACAATGAAATAAAGTATTATTAATCACTTTTTAGGATCAGTATGTCAACTTTAAAAAAATCATAGTTAACACATCACAACCATGTGATTATAAAGTAGTGAGGATAAAAGTCAAATATTTTTTAATGATTCGACGATTATAATTAATTGATAGTACGTAAAAAAGTGTGTGTAGCCAAATTATTTATATAATCGTATAACTTAATTTTAGATAATATTTTAGTTATTTATCTTGTTTTCTCCATTTCGATCGTTTATATTTAAAAATGTTGATACTATTATTCTTTTTTACGTGATATGTCAAGAAACCTATAACTTCATATGATCTTCATACTTTTCATCAAGGCATTGCATTTAAGCCTTTTTTTTAGACGTTGTTTATGTTGAATTGCTCGTGTATTTTTATTTCAAAGATGAACAATTTCTGGATTTTGATTTTGAAGGAAATTAATTTTGTTGTTAGGGATTGAAAACTTTTTTTCCTGACCTAAATGGTTGATGAAGATGATAGAGCATGACAATGACCTCTTAGAAATGATGGTAAGTGAAGAACAACCATTTTCTTTGAAAATCTAGATTTCCTTTAAGATTTAATTTGATGAAGATCTAAATTTCGTTGATGTTTTTTTGACAATAAAGTTTCTTTGAAGTTGATAATGAATTTTCTGAATTTCTAAACAAAATCTATAATAATATGTGTGTGGACTAAATCATTATTTACCAAGATATTTTGTTTTATTATCATCTAATGCATTTTAATAAGCATAAATTGATATTAGATTAAATAATAGTTACAATGTGGATGTATGTTTTTTAAACTCTCTAAACATATATCTTAAACGATGAAAACATATTCGTAAAGTGTTGGGAGAGTTGATAACATAACTCTAATATAAAAATAGTTTATTTTTTAAATCATTCATTTGAATGACAACTCAACTATAAAATATGTCGTTGTCAACTTGATGATTAATCTCATTATAAATTCAAAGAGCCTAAAAGCCTAATTACTATATGTGTTAGAAGAAAAAAAAAAAGGAGAAAACATCACTAATTATACATATGTGAATTGCAAGTGCAAAAATAAAATAAAATCAAGAGAGCAGAGGCCAGAGCATTCACTAAATCACACTGTTAAGTGGACGGTATGTAGAAGTAGTAGCAGTTGACTATTTTATTGGATGATACAGAACAAAGCAGTCAGCACACGCGGGAAGATGTATTGCAATTCAACCGGCAAATAGGTTGGAAGGGGGCATACTGGACCCATTCATTAATACTAAAATATATGGTTCCATAATCTCTTCTCACATAAACTAAATGTGCATGAAACAGAGAATATATCATGGTCCAACTCTATACCCCACTTTGCAACTGCTCCTCTATCACGTACAAATCATAGTTAGCATTATCATCCTCATCTTCCACAACATGATTATCATCTTTAACGGGTGTCGTGCTATAATACAACACATGACACGACATACGTTAAAGACGATTGCAATAAGCGAAAGCCACATAACTCAAAAAAGTCGGTGGTGTTTGAGTTTGATGCCAGCTGTTTGTATAAAAACTGTCTAACTGCTTCTATATTATGTCCACAATACTCCAAAATTCATTAATTTATTTATGCCACGAGGGCGGCTTAGCTTGCTACCGTGCTTTAACTTATTTGTCCAACTAACTTACAAGCCCTTTTCCCTTTTTTCTAATAATCTTGGAGATATGTTTTCTGTACTAAGAATTTGATTGGTATTGGTATCATTGAGCAAGTTGTTGAGAAGAAAGTGAATCCAAAAAACTAAAAAAAAGTATATATGGCCGGTCCCATCACATAAACGTTTGGAACCAAAATCAATTATGTAGAAACGCATAGTGAATTAGCTTAATCTCCACAAAAAATTATGCACAAACTTATCCATTTATGATAATCAGTTAGTCATGTGGTTTGGTCCTTCACATAAATTGTGATGCAATATCTGATTTAATTTGTAAAAATTGTTAATATAAATATTTTTTATATTGTCGGTCAATTGTGAATTGAGGTGATCAAGAGAACGGTGTCCGACGAACTTGAGTGAGTGGTTGAAACAAGGGGTACATGTAAAGGACACTACGACACACAAATAATTATAAAAGCAAATATGGGAATTTAGGGATAGAACCCATAACCAATATTTAAGAGAGAGAACCTATAAACCTATTGAGTTTCAAATGTAAGTGGTTAAGTTCCACGTCGAGTAGAAACGAAAAAACAATGTTTGATATATAAGAGAGGAGACACATATACCTAATGTCTTAAAGTTTTGAATGGAGATGTGACGTTTCCCTCTATTGTGGTTCTGAAGCATTTGACACATTCTTGTTTCTTCCGTGACCCCAAACTCTCCAACAAAATTGTGAAATTCAATTTACTTATATGATTGATTTTAACCTAGTATGAATGATTTCGCCGACTCCCACTCATGATCCAACACTATTTTAGCACATATAAAAATAGAATTGCCGTATAGTTTTTTTTCTTTCTTTTCGATAGTAGTCATATTCTCTCCATACATTAGAAGTTCACGCCCCAACCGGATATTTTATTACAAATTATCCTAAACTAATTATATAGTTTTTGTACATTAAAAGTTCATGTCAAAGAAGGTGAAGCAACCCGATTACTTCAAACAATCAGTGATGTTATTTTTGAGTTAAATACTAAAGTGGTGGTAGATTTTTTTAATAAGCAGACTGCAGATTTTATTTCTTTTGGTTTCATAATTATTAATTAGAAATTGTATTGTTTTAGGGCATGATTTATGTTCAAACTCGATGGTAGAGGTTACTAGGAGATACGCCAATGTACTAGCCCGTGAATTAGTGAGATGCTACATTTCTGAACGATCATCAATTTTTTGAGCTGTTACCATACTATATTGTTTCTTCTGTTATTTATGATATGAAATAATAGTAGAAAAAAGAAGTTAATCTTACCTTTAGAGCAATTGGTGTATAAAAAAAAATACAACTCAAGGCATTGATTAGAACACGAGAAAAAGAAGGGAGAGATAAATTCATAAAAACATTGAAAATTCTAATGAAAAATACTAACAAGTGCATTGTCGCATTGATTAATGATGCATAAATGTATTTTCAAATTTGTGTAATCAAAATTTTAAAAGTAAAAAAATATTTTTTTTTAATGCAACTTTTGTTTTGTTTTCTTAACTAATATCCTTCATATACTAGTCAGTATGATCCAATTCTAATTTCGTTTCATTAAAACACCAACAAATTTGAGAGCAAAGAAAAAATAACATGGGCCCACATGTTTATTCATCTCCCCTAAACAAATACGCAAGGGAGAGACCATGAATTCATTACAATATTCTCCTCTTTCTTCCACTTTATGTGCAATGTATATTTTGTTGAGATAAATTAACGTTTTAGCCTTTTAGGATGTATATGTTTTTAATAGTCATGTCATAACCGAATATCATATGCGGGACAATAAAATTCTCTTTCAAAATATCTAATATTAGTGCATTAATTTTCGCAGAACTCAATTCAATTCAATTTTAAGATTTTTGGTCAACGTTTTAGGTGAATGTATATGTTTTTCATAATCATAAAATAAAATGTAGTCCTGAAAATATTATTTCTTCTAAATGCGACGACAGTTTGTATACTAACATTCTACTAATATTGTGTTGGTATGAAAATTAAACATCTCCGGAAATGGTATCTTAAGCAAGTTTTATAGACTAAGATATTGTTTCATAGCTATTCTCCTCATGGGAGCATGTTTTATGTTTATGTGTGCTAGATTGAGTTCCATAGAATAATGAAACGCACCTTGTTTAGATAATCTCATGGAAATCTGAAATTTTAGAAAAATGATATGAATTAAATCCTGACGATCCCAAAATCAATTTTATGTTTATTTAAGCTACCATCATGTCGGGTGCTTAATCTTTTTATCATGGAGCAAAAGGTGTATGTGTTGTTTAAATATGACGTGGTATTGTAATAAACACTTGGTAGTAGTGTAAGAAATGTCAAAAAAAGTTCCATTTATGTATAGAAAATGCATACTTCTTTAAGTGAGAGACCCATTTTGTCAAAAAACAAATATAAGAGCTGATTCCATTAAAAGTGGCTAACAAAATTTCGAAAGTCATCAATTGGCCGCCGTTGAAACATGAGAATTCTATTTTCCTACAAAATAAAAATGGATTACAATAAGTAAAAATAAAAGTAAACATGTGAATACTTCATATGTATAAACAATAGTTTAAAAATATACAAACATTTCAACACTACCATGAAACTTAAATATCACATCCACTGCATTGTGTGGCTTACAAAGAGGTGATAAAATATATTTCTAAAATTTATTTTATATATGGGTCTCATTAAAATCTTTTTATTTATTTCTTTTGAGAACTTTGTGTGACTTCAAATCATGTTGAGATCATTATGTGGAAAACACGAAACATTTTTTACTCTAAAGTCGCTATTCACATTTTAAGAAAGCCGAAATGCAAGACAATTTTCTTGCTCGATAAGTTAGATAAGCCTCAAGGTTGTTTCTTAAATCGCAAGGTATATGAGGTGGTTTCGGCACTCCATTTTGTTGCTCAGCAAGTATGATAAGCTACAAGGTAGTTTCATGAAACGCAAGGCGAACCAAGCGATGCTTATACATACAAGATGCTGATTTTAGTTCTAACACGAGCTAGAAGTGAGGCAAACTAAAATTTATCAAAGGAGGGAATTTGTAGGAATTAAAAAGCTAAAAATTGAATGCTTTTGTGGTAAAATTTTGGATTGCGAAACATTTTAAACATTTTGTTAAGTGAAAATCATCAAATTTTTGTTCAAGAGAAAAGATTGAGAATATGTTTTTGCTCCCAAAAGATTATTATTAAAGAGACTAATTTCTCATAACCCTCATACCTCTTTCCAAAAAAATCCACTATTAGTGGATTAGAGAGCTACTCTTCTTCAAAATGTAGTCCAATATGAATCAAATTAAGTAAACAAATATAGAGTTGTTTGCATTTCTTCTTCTTCTCATTCATCGTTTTTTTTTATTGGTTGTGGTTTACTTGACCACAAATATCATATTGTTTGTACTTCTTCTCATTGATCAAACGAGTTTATAAGATATAATCTCAATTCTCAAATATACTTGCATTCCATGTATAAAAGTAAAAGTTGATGAGGAAAAAAAAATATTATTCATTCCATTTTTTTTGTGTGTACAGAATTGTACATTTGTACTAACGAAACGTGGAGCTGCTAGTGAGTTACGAGTGGTTTGAGTATGAGGTCACACGCTAGAATAAATTATGGGCCCCGCCCGGATCAATGGTTTGATTAGAGCCATGAAAGTCAAACGAATTCAACTTGAATAATATCACGTGAGATTCTTACAGCCTGGTTGTGGGCCCTCCTTACGTGGAGGACGTTGAAGTCATATTTCAAACTGCTCTTTTTATGGCTTTTTTTGGAACAATCCTTTTTTTACTCTATTTTTTAAATGAATAAATATAAGTTTGTTAATCTAGTTTGTTAAGAGTCGTAATTCAATTCAATTATGTATTTCTCCCTTAAACCACCAAATTATGTTTTTGCTCGTTTCTTTCAAGAATTTGGATTTTACCTTGACTTCTAGTAAACCTTTTTCTAGTAAATTTCAGTTATATAACATATTAATAGTTAATTAATAATCGTAGTTAAACATTTCTGTAAAAAATAGTTGTATTTAAAACATTAACTTTGTTTAAAAGCCTAAAAGAAAATTAAGCATGTTTAAGATATAATTTAAGTGTATGTTTAAATTGATGATAATATTAGACATTAGTATTATGTTTGGTTTTGATTTGAATCATGAATTTTTACGTTTCAACGACATTCTATTGTAAAAGCGTAGAAACCACAAAGCGCGACATCAAATTGAACAAGCGTTGAGTAGACTTTCATCGTAAAAACAAATGTTTACTAATTTGATGTTGTTATTTTGTCATAGATATCACCATATCGACAATCTAAACATGTAAACATCAGAACATAATCGTCGAATATGAAGATATTTCGAGTTTGAGCTTTACTAATATTGTTAGAGAGATAAATATAAATCTCTTTGTAAAAACTTCTTATATTTAAGATTTCTCTTTGTCAAAACTCATAGTTCTTCCTTCCTAAATCATCTTTTGGAAAGAAAAAAAAAATAATATCTTAAATGAAGTTTTGCTTTTGCAGCTTGTGGCCTCATGTAAAACATAATTGGTGATGAGCACTATGATCATAGTACTTTCCTTTGCCTTTGGTAATTGGTTGCTTATAGATAGACTTGAGTTGAGATGAGAGAAAGACGAGTTTGGCTTTAAGATTACAGCTGTATACTTGTATATGTTCAACAACACAAACAAAAGTAGTCAAAAAGACTTTCGACCCCACTTGCAAATACATTTTTAAAAATTTTGTGTTGTTTGTTAGTAAACATTATAAAAAAAAAAACGTTTGTTGTGTGTCAAACAGCTCAACTTTTCCTGTCATGTCATGTTTTAAACGCACCCAACAAAATTGTCCATTAACTACTTCTACCCTAATACTATTATATTCACTCACCGTCTTAATTTTCCTGCCCTACTTATTCAGTACGAGAATGATTTTATGATTTATATACCCTCTTTCATTTCTATTTTTGTGCTATCTTTCTTGCTCCTCCGTATACAGACCCGTATATATTTGCATTATTACTCTCCAGTTACTTAATGATTCTAATCTTATAATCTACAGCTGTGAAATGTGGTACCCAACCTATACCTAGCTCTTCTTAATTTGGTTTATTAATTTGGACTGTTTATATGTGACCTAGGTTTCTCTAATTTATATTCTAACTCCAAAGTTCTCTGCCTAACTGTTATCATTATAAGTGCTAAAACAGTAAGGAGATAATGACCAAATAACAACAAGTCTTCAATTTATATTCATTTTCATATAACTCAAATGATTCATTTGTACCAAAAAAGAACTTTAAAATGTGAATATCAATTAAACTTTTCGATATAGTTTCACTTCAAAATGCTAATTTTTGAAGTCAATAGTTAGAAATTTACATATCAATCTTTAAATTAAAAGAGTTGAGAAGTCATATACTATTATTATACTACACATTGAATTGATGAAACAGAAGCCAAGAGGTGGTAAATGGGATTATTATAAATAAATGAAGATGTGAGGAAATTTCAAAGAGGACAGAATAGTAAAACTAAAAAGAAATTAAAGAAAGAAAAAAGACAAACCTGGATCAGAGTGTGCCAGCCAGAAAGCTTGTTCTAATATCGCATCTAATCTACAGAGTCATTGTATTTAGTTAGACCCTCCACACCCACCAACTATACAAAAGCCTAGTTTCCTGGAAAGTACCCTCCCCCTCAGGGTCACACCCTAACAATATCCCAAACCAAAATTAATAATTATTATTATTATTATATTTGTTGCATGCACCTTTATTTAACTAATCACCCTCCTTCTCTTCATATATAAACCCAATAATTAACACTTCACTCCCAATTTGCTACTACTTCCTAACATATATCGTATAAATTCACCACATTCACTAATACTACTAACTTACTATGGATTTGAATATGAATATGAATATGAATTTTGAAGCTATGAATAGAAGCTCATCAACAACAACATCATCATCAGACTCATGTTCCTCAGAATCAAACCCAACAAACCAAAACAAACTAGACAGAATCAAAGGTCCATGGAGTGCAGAAGAAGACAGAATTTTAACCAGACTGGTTGAACAACATGGAGCAAGAAACTGGTCACTCATCAGCCGCTACATAAAAGGTCGGTCCGGCAAGTCATGTCGTCTCCGGTGGTGTAATCAGCTAAGTCCTACGGTGGAGCACCGTCCATTTTCTTCACAAGAAGATGAAACAATCATAGCGGCGCATGCTCAATATGGTAACCGTTGGGCTACCATTGCAAGGCTTTTACCCGGTAGAACTGATAATGCTGTCAAGAATCATTGGAACTCTACGCTTAAGCGTAGAGTGGGTTGTGGCGGTGGTCGTGGTATTTGTGGTGGTTCTGTTACGGTTGCTGGAGGTTTTAATGGTGGCAACGAGGGTGGAAGTTGTTCTGGTCCGTTTGCTTTTCCGGTGGAAGATGATCCGTTGACTGCGTTGACTCTTGCTCCACCGGGGAATGGTGTGGAAGATAGGGAGGAAATGGTTGCTGATCATAGGTTTCCTTCGCCGGAAAATGTTCCGACTGAGTTTTGGGATGTAATGAGAGGTGTGATTGCAAGAGAAGTTAGAGAATATGTTTCTTCTAATTTTTCTCATAACTCTAGTTTTCATTGAATTAATTAGTTAACGATATCAATAATCATGTTCACACACAAAAAAAATGTATCAATAATCATGATCATATTTTTTTTCTGTTATTAGTTATTACTTTATTTTAAGCAAATTTATTTAATTACTCTGCACTTGGATTTTGTCCCTACAAACTCAGATTTCAATTCTCTTTCTGGATTATTATTAGTACTATTTTTCTTTTTTAATGTGGCTAAGCTAAGCTAAGCATTACTACTATATGTTACTGCTGGCAAGCATTGATACTATAATTTTAACTGTGGTTTATTTTTATTAATTATTACTGTTTTATATTTGTGAATAACTGAATATTGTACGACAAATTTTCCAAGTATATACTTCTGTAGAAAACGCGGCTTAATAAACAAACAATAGTACATACGTCATATATAATTTTTGCTTGAATCATATTTTGAAATTTGGCGTGGGTATGTACTTCTTGAGTAGTACTATACTATTTGGTTACCAGTAATGTGTTGAGGTGACAGTTATCATGATGAACTTTATAATAATTTATACATTCAACTGTCATGATGAATTCAAAAAATAGCTATTCCTCTAACTTAATAATGGAATGTTGTAATGATCAATATTTAATGTATTTTTTTGACAATATATTTGACTAAATTAAAAAGAGGGGAAAGTAAATGAATTTCGATGATGAAATTCACACATTTTCGTTTCTCTCTTGATTTGCAAAGAAATGGCACAAAAACATAGATTTTTTTTATTCTTTTTCAGTTTAGTCCCTAGTTCTTTTGAAACTAATTAAGCAAAGCATATTAAGTTGGATCATTTTAGTAGATTAAAATATATGCAACTCTATTATTTCTTTTTACCTTTAATTTATATAAAATAATACATTATTTTTACTCTATTGTTTGTATCTATACTCTTTTCAAACTCGTCTAACTTTATTCTCCTATTGAGAGTGGAAAATGATGAATTTGCAACTTGCAAGAGCTTTGGAGCCTCCACACCAACATAGCCCAATTAGGAAATTGGTCTTTATAGGCACAAACCCGATTCATCTTTTTCTTATTATACCCCACTATAACGAGGAAAAAGTTTATTGCAAGTTGCAAGCAATATTATTACGTGGCAGAATAATCAACAAAATTGCAAGTACAAACAAGATTGTACGGTTTGGTTAAGATACAGCTGAATCTCTCCGTAAGCAACACCACAACGGTTGTACGATAGTTAGATTTATGTTATTTTGTCCACACCCAACCAAATATTTGATCACTCATACCTAGTGCATGTGCATCCACAGTTCAGCATTTGATCAGCTTTCCTCATTTAAGTGTCTAATTGAGTCTTATAGGAACACTCTCATTTATAATTATTTTTGAACGACACTTAATAATTGTTGGAGATAATGGAAATGTTGTTAAACTCATATATTAATTGTGATTTTTCTTTATCTACGGTTGATTTTGAATGACGTTGAAGCATGACAAAGGACAACCGGTGGTAGCTCTTTGGTGGGGTGGTGTTTATGAAAGCACTGAAATACTCAAGTCAGCGAGAGATGAGATGATAAGACATTGGTTAAACTGATCAATTATATAAATATAACCTTGTTACTATTTTACGAAGGTACTAATAAACACCATTTTCCTCTAACTAGTTTACACTATCATTTTTAACGTACCATTTTTCCCCCATAAGACATCATAACATTTTTTATAGAACATGAATCCAGTAACACATATGTGATCACATTTCTCAAAGTAGTAATAGTGGCATTAGCATTTCTTCAAAAAATAGTGGCATTAGCATAGTAAGCCTTTCCTGATTCAACCTGGGCATAAACTAATGAAAATGTTAATTGCTCTAAAGGCACCTCAATTTCTCTCCCGATCCGGTTGTAATTCTTGATCGGTTATTTTTGTGTGTAAAATTCGATCAGATCGTAACTTTCGACTAACTATTTTCAATAAGATGAACAACTTTGAGGTGTCTATTGAACAACCATCAAAATGTTCATAATTCATTCAATGTGAAGCCCTGAATACAGTTTACAAAATCAAAATCCATAAAAAATTCACTGCAGTTTTATTTAAACAGTAACACAGACAAAAATACATCATCATATTTATCTAGGTGGCACAAACCAAAATAAAAAACATTTTATTTCTTTCGACACTCCAGGAAAGAAAAAACTGATAGAGACCATCCATTTTATTTATATTTTGAATTCAACAACTTTAGAAAGAAATGACTTGATTTAATTGGGCTAAAAGGAACGTGTAGATGGAACAGCAATGAATTTGGTGAGTCCAGCAATACAGTCATAGGCATTGCCTTCATCAGAGGCAAAGTAATAAGGCTTCCACTGATTCAGCTCAATCTTTATGCTCTCACCACCACCTTGGTCAGCACTACCAAGCAACTTTGCTCCTCTAAATTCACATGTCGTGTAACTCCACATATTCGGTAGCAAGTAAACGCTGGGAACAACCGTGGAATTTCCTGGAGGGGGATACTTGAACACTGCATTATTTTTGTATGCACAAACCAAAATTAATCCATCAATCAAATGAAGAAGAAAAAAAAATCAATATATATGCGCAAACAATGGACGCGCACAGCGACCTTTGATAATAATTTGAAAAAATCAAAGTGATTAAATATAATTAAATGCGTTGGTGTCATGTTAGTGTCAAAAAACAAATGTTTTTGATATGAAGTTTCGCTGCTACGAGTTAATTGATATTTGTAATGATACATACCCAGTGTGTCATTTATTTGGAAGGGGCTATTTTTGATGGCCCATTGGGTGTAGTTCGTGCCTGCACGCCAACCTTCAGAGTCTCCAACCAAGATGCTTCTTTTGGTTCTGGCCTTGCTTCCCGACCCTGCAACCATTGAAGCAATCACAAGGAAGATAACTCCTTGGATTAAAATTCTAGACATATGTTTATGCATCTTTAATTAATTTGTACTTATGATATAATTAGTTGATTGTGAATTCCAATTTCACTGGTTTATATAAACCTGATTCAACATTGACTAATTACTGACCAGTCTATTGGGTTTCGAAATTCAATCCATTTCTGTTATTTTCCCACAAAGGTTGGAAAATATGGTCATATGGAACAATATTGTTAAAAGTATATCTTTTATATTTATTATGTATCTTTACTAGAATATGCGAATATCTTTTATATTTAATATGCATCTTTTAGGGGCGTGTATTAGATCATGATTCTAAGGGATTTTAAAAGACTTTTTTTATCATGAAAAAGTCTTGTGGTATTCAATCAAGACTCTTTTCAATTTAAAAAAAGTCTTGTGTTATTCAATCAAGATTCTTTGTCATTTAAAAAAAGTCTTGTGGTATTCAATCAAGACTTTTAATCACTTAAAAAAAGTCTAGTGGTATTCAAAATCATTCAAATTTGGAAGGATTGTTTAATAAATTAGATTTTGATGGATTTTGTGGGATTGTCTAGTG
>Ga0228711_1006539_pt1 | contig 17260 bp, 12 predicted proteins | sample MedpolnodulmetaG_2_FD_177996 | JGI IMG/M metagenome (GOLD analysis project Ga0228711, IMG submission 177996) | Root nodule microbial communities from Medicago polymorpha collected in Santa Monica, California, United States - brown nodules | ecosystem: Host-associated > Plants > Roots > Nodule...
TTTAGATGATGGTATTCAAGTGCCAAAAGAATGAGGTCCAGTCCTTGACACTTCAATACCTTCATCTAAACCAAACTAACAGGAATTTAATCTTTTGAATGAAACAATAACACTTCCGGGTGAATGCCTAGGAACCGTCGTTTAACAAGTTTGAATTAACTCATTCAGAGGAAGACAATTGTTGTAGTTGGAAAGTGCATCCCCTACCTAATCACGATCTTCTGGCGGAATCAGACTGTTGATAATACCTTCGGTTACCCGCATATCGATCCACTGGAACATGATGTGCTCCCAAAACATGCCATTCACGTTTTCGTCATTCGTTAATTCCACCCAAGTGAATGATACTCTCCTCTCGTCGAGAGTTGGACGTTTATACCGAACGTAGTCCACCCTCCTTGTGTCTCTGGGGTTCACTCCTTGGTTGAATTCATTCAGTTCATCCTTGAGACCTCTTAACGTTACACGAAGGCACCGAACCTTCAACCTCTAAGGTTCTCCGTCGTTGAATTGTGCATGAACGTCGATCCACCCCGCCATTGCTTCAAATCTACACAGTAAGAAATTAAAAACAATCAATGAAAAACTCATTCAAACATTTCATCAAACACTTGGAGTGCAAATTATACATGAACCCTAAAACTCAAATTACAACATTAACATGCAAACATCTAACCACAATTAAGCAACATAAGTCATTTACATGTAACATTGTATCATTTCTTGCAAGCAAAATCAAAATTTAAACAAACCTTAAATCTAAAAAAAAAACTACAACATAAACATGCAAACATCTAAACATTTAAGCAACACATGTCATTTTCATGTACACATTGTATGATTTCTTGCCAAAAAAACTAAAATTTAAACAAACCCTAAATCTAAAAAAAAATTAATTTAAGAGGAAAAATTTAACATATAAACATAAAAGTTTAATGGTGTTTGATTATGAAGACTTGCTTGTTATTAAAGTGTTGTTTGATTTGAACTTGAAGGAATTTTGGGTTTGGGTGATTTGAGAGAGATTTTTGAGATTTTAGATGACAAATGAGGAATGAAGTGTTCTGTCATCTTTAAGACAGCATGTAGCGCCACTTAACTAGCGCAGCGCAAGTTAACTCACGCAGCGTTAGTTAAGTGGCGCAACGATTAACACTTGTGCGAGTTAACTAACGCAGATGCATTTTGGACATGGCTGCAGGGTGCGAGCGTTTGTGCTGGGGGAAGAGCAGTAATCTTGATTAATTAGTATTTGACGTTCTACTTATATGTTTAGTTTCTCTTTTACAAGGATTAAAGTTGATTCTAGGCTCTAAGAAAAAAATTAATTATAAAATTGATTATGATAAGTTTCATTACTCTTGAGTATAATGAATTTTGTCTTTTGAATCGATTCTACTTGAAGCAAGCTTTGATTCTAAAATTGATTTTGACATTTAAATACATTTTTCAACTTACTTTTATATAAATGTATTTAAACATAAATGACTTTACATTCAACTCACTTTCAACCATAATCAAATTTTACATAATTAATTCACTCAAAATCAACTTTTATCAATGCAAAATCAAATATACAATATGAATTTTACCATTTAAACTTTAAAATTATCTCACATATTTACCTTTTTTTATTAAGTTTTCGAGGAAATCCTAGGTAATTACAAATATTTTGACACGATATTTGAGCACAAATACATGTTTAGAAAAATGTAGAATAGAAAATAATTAATTAATAGACAGTTTTAAAATAATTAAATGATATACTTTTATGTATATCTAAATAGTGCGCCCAAATAATTTTGAGCAACACAATATTTTCCTAAGTTCTCTTTTATCCCTTTCTCCCTTGGTTATTTTTCTCTCTATTCCTTCCATCTTTACATGGACGGTCTCTTCCTTCATCTCTTTTTCCGACTCTGTTTGTCTTCTCAACGGTATTTGGAGTCGAGTTCAACACTAAATCTTAAAGCTTATAGATGTGTAGAGATTATATTTTCCTCCAAGTGAATGAATCTCGCTTAAGAGTCATAGGAGACCATTTCTTCAAAAAAAAGAGTCATAAGAGAACATGTTACAAAATCTAATATAGAAATACTTTCTTCAAAAAACATTTTTTTCTTTCCGCGAGCATAACTCAATCTTTAAGGGCAATATATTGTAATATGCGAGGGTTGAAGTTCAAACTCCAAACATCCCGGTTATTCATTTTACCACTCGTCTACTTGACAAATTTTTTTTAAGGAATAAATATAGGTGAATTCTATCGTTTTAAGATGAGGGCTCAATACTTTCATATTATAACAAACTATATGTATCTTTTTCAATAATGACAATATAACAAGTATAATATAAATTTGAGTAAATTACACTTCCCTCCCCTCAAAGATGTTTGAATTACACTCTTCTCCCCTCTCCTCTTATTCAAAACATATTAGAAAACATTCCACACCCTTCCCCTTAAAGAAGCTTGAATTACATTTCTCTCCCATCTTATATTAGAAAAAAATGGTATTGCGGTTTATTTTAATATAATCAAAATTTGAATATATATTTTTCGCTATTTTTTATTCCGAATTTCATTGACATATAGTTTTAAATCCTATTATAAAATATGAAACAAATCAAAATTAAATTAAAATATGTGAAAAAAATTTACCAAGAAAAAAAAATGTGAAAAATTACTAAAGACAATAAAGTATGGTTATTAAAAAGTTAATTTTATACTCTAAATTATAAATTTGATAGCAAAATATTTAAATTTAATTATCGTTGACATTTAAATTATAAAAAAATGAATTTATTTTTTTTAAATGGTGGTTCAAAATTAGTATATATCATAAAATAATTTATTTATGTTAAAATACATTAAAGTGTAGTGCATATTTAATTATAAAGGTAAATGGCTGCAATTCAAGCATGATGGGAGTATACATTTTACTTTTCAAGGGAGAGAAGTGTATATTTTAACATAAGTGGGAGAAGAGTGTAATTCAAGTTTATTTTAGGGGAGGTAAGTATAATTTACTTTATAAATTTTTATATTTTTGAATGACACAAATAAGATAACATTCTAATATTCAAATTTATTTAGGAGTATAATTGAAAATGAAAAAAACAAAAAATCGCTTTGTATACCATATAGATTATAGAATCGGCAATCCTACTTCTCTTAGAAAGAATCGCAGTTCCTAAAATTTGTACTAAATTTTCTCTGTAGGTAATACCGTAATAGGGATAAATTTCTAATAACACGGCACTGCTTATTATTGGTTTAAATTACATGCAATCCAAATTCACCCGTACTGCTTACGATTTGGAGAACTTTACGAGAAAGGGTTTCAAAAGAAAGATTTTGAAATGAAAATGGAAACTTCCATTGTTTAGTAAGCAACAAATATAGGAAGGCATGAAGAAACTGCATGGGTCTCTCATGTGAAATTTTTCCATGTTCAAGTGAAAGGAAAATATATGTTGTACTACATCAATCTCTAATAAATTTCATTCAACTATTAAACACGAATTAAGAACTGGAGTAATAAATTTGACTAATGGAGTTGATTTAACGGAAGAGACTAAATTATTAAGAACTGGAGTAATAAATTTGACTAACGGAGTTGATTTAACGGAAGAGACTAGATTATCACATTGTCTCGAATCAATGTTCGCTCTTGATTGTAAAAGATGTTCATATCTAATAGTATCCGACAAAATTCGATATCAAAACAAAATCTGATATCTTTTTTTTATCACCATCGTCTTAAATCTTTATCTCTTTTTTTTATCTTTATCATATCTTCTTCTCAAACCCATAAATATCAAAACAAAATCCAATATCTTCGAATATTAGTGGCTCAAATCAACATTCAGAAAACACAAATCCTACAAACTAAAAAAAAAATTGATGTTGGTTTTTTTTCCAACAAATCTAATAAAACAAAGAGAGAGAAAAAGGCTAAATAAATAGCGAACAAGAGGTTGAAGGTTCCTTCAACAGATTGAAGATTTTGGAGTTTTGTTCTTCAACTGAATTAATAGCAATGATAATGAAATCGTTGTCTTACAATTCTATTAGATGTATAATAGCAAAGATTGGGGGTGGGGTGTTGTTCAACTCAATATTCATTCAAATCTAGGGGTGGACAAAAAAACTGAAAACCAAACTGAACTGAACCAAAAAAAACTGAACTATTACTAACAATTCTGAAACTGAACTGAAAATTTCAGTTCGGTTCAAAACAGTTCAGTTCCATGCAAAACAGTTCGGTAACTAAAATTCAATTTCGTTTGTTTTATTTTTTTAACTGTACATATTAATAACAGTTCGGTTGAGATCGAAACAGTTCAGTTCGGTTTGAAACAATTTAGTTCAGTTCGAAATGCAAACAGTTTGGTTCAGTTCAATTATTTTAAATTTAGAAAACAGTTCAGTTTGGTTCGGTTCAGCTTTTATCCCAAACCGGACCATGCCCACCCCTATTCAAATCTATACATTGGAGATTTAGGGGTGGTGTTGTTTGAATTTTGATTATTGTTTTTTTTAAAGGAATTATTGCCGTTGTTTTCACAATTTTTGGGCTTTCATCTTGAGCCAGTACAATTTAAAGAATTGAGATTTTGATTTGATAATCATGTTTTGTGGGTTTGAAGATGATGAAAGAAGAGGATGGAGGTTTATTTTTTCTAGGTTTTTTTTATTGAAAAAATTACTTAAAATAAAATTACTTTTAAGAATCATATGTGGCAAACCATCTAAGCAATTTTTTAATTAAAAAATGGAGAAAAATTATTAATGTGTGCATGTTTTAAAAGATAATGAATTTAAATAGAAAAAATTAAAGACAAAGGACTTTAGTGTTACAAATAAATAAAATAAATGATTTGGGAAGTAATTTTGCCATTGAAATAAAAACCTAATACAAATATAAAAAATTGTTCATATTTTTTGTTGACAAGATGGATAAGAAAAGAAGGGGTCTCTTCAATCCACACACTATTCTCATTTTAAGTAGTATATTTAACAAGGAAACGGACAAATTGATTTCCAACCAAATTGGTATGACGGTCTTTATTTTCGCGCCTTGGCTTCTCATGAACCCTGCGTATTTTCCATTTTATCTCCATTCCAATTCTAAAAACTGAATAGGAAAAATATGATACAATTTCTAGAATCCGAACCATACAATATATATAAAAAAATATTCTCAAGCACTTTCACCCATTTCTCAGCTTTCGCATTTTGACCTAAAACACAAAAAACATAATCTAAAATCTGAATTTTTATGCATTATGCCATATTTTAAGTTCAGTTGCTCGAATCCTTCCCATTTGAGACATTTTCAATAGTAAACAAGAAGTTGGTACACATTTGCTCAGATACTTGGTGTTTGATTCATGTTTTTATTCTTCTTTTTCTTCTTCTGGTATTCTGGTTGTGTTCAGATTTTAGAAAACGAAATGTATTCTTCATGATTTTGGTTTCTAAAATCGAAAATGTGCTCAAGGGTTCGCAAATGTTTTTTTCTCTTTATTTTTGTCATTTTTTCAGATATTGAGGTATGTGTCGATCGAGTCAAGAGTAATAGGATAAACATGGGTGCCTCTGATAGGCAGAAACGCATGATGAAGCGCAAAGGTGACAAACCCAAACCGTCTTATGAACTAGAGCCTCAATGATGAAGAATAATATGGAAGCCTCTACAATAATAAAGAATAATGTGGAAGTCTCTAGAATACTATGGAATAATAAGGAAGCTACTAGACACTCTACTAAATAAAATAAAGGCACTAGGGAAATCTTAGCTTTTCTGGATCCTTCTAATCTTATGAACTAGAGTATCCATGTTTCTAGGCCTTTCTTTGTAATCAATATTTCTAGATAATTCTAGTTTGTAATGTAGAGCCTTCATAGAGTAGTATAAATAAGGCTCACCACCAAGTGTTTAGATATATTCAAGATACTCAAGCATACTCAAGCATTGAATCATTCAAGTAATATAACTTTTCTTTGAGAATATTAGAGTGTTTCTCTACCTTTCCTTTGTCCTTGAGCCACTCAACATGTCCCCGAGCATGAGTCAAATCCTAGTATCGTATGTCGACCACGCAGCGAGGCACTTATGGGATAAAGATGTAATATTTGCCTTGCCTTATTTATTCCTTTTTTTTAGCTTTTTCTTTGCTTGATTTTTTTTTCCTGAGTTCTATGTCACTTTAAAATGTATCAACAACAAAAAGAAGATCCTGAAACCATATACTCTAGATGAGAAGTGGTTTACAAATGTCATAAGAGTATCTCCAATGGGAGGTCCTTACTTAATAAGGACCACTCCCGGTCAAGGACCCCCCATTGGAGGAAGAAAATATAAGTTCCTATTAAGAAACATGTAACTATATAAGGACCATCTCTCTCCTAGGTAACTAACGGGGCCTACTTTTAAAAGAAGTAATAAAATATGTACTATTTTGTCCCACTTGCAAAAGAAATAATATTTTATCTATTTGTCATCATTTTAAATAAAATGCAATTCATGCAAATTATTGTTATTATTTTTTAACGAAGGAATTTAAAATTTGTAATGTTAATTTTTGCCTTTTCAAATTATTAGCAAATGTGGCAGAAATTTAAGTTCATGCGAATAAATTAATATTTTATAATTTAATTTTTTTTAGGAATTATAATTAAATATTATGTGGTAATTTATAATTTAATAAATAAATTATTTTTGTTTAATGATATAAAAGTTAGTGGGACCTATTTAAGTATTTTTCATTAGAGTCCTTATTAGTGTATTACCATTGAAGTCATTAAGTCCTTAATCGATACTTTTATTAAAATATTATAAATAAGTCCATATTAAGGTACTACCATTGTGGACGCTCTAAAGAGCGAGCAAACTGAAAAATATTACCATCAAGAGTTATACCTTGATCTACCATGTTGTTTTTCTTTTTCGAGAGGTGCCACTCAGAGACGTCAAACATCCATCTCCCAATTAGGGAGATGACAGTGCCACCTGACGACATGTCTTGTCTTGATGCATATGCTCATCCATGATCATTTGCAATTAAATGTTATTTGCAAAAATACCATCTACCACCGATGAATCACTACATAGTGGTTCATCAGGCCGCGTTGAATGGAACAGGCATCAGGCCTCGTTTCATATGTTTACCATCGCAGGCTCATGAAAACAACATAGTGGTTTCTGATGTTCCTAAATTGGACCGGTCTACCATTCTTGTTGTATTTGGCTATTGTATCCTTCTTCTCTTCAAGGTTGACAACAATGAGTTTTTCAATTTGTACGATAATATGAGGAAAAGGCCCGTCTTAAACAAGATTGAAGAAATGCGCACAAAAGTTGGATGCTCTCCAAGCAACTATCTATCCTTACCATTTGAGGAGAAGAAAGAAGATGCAATTAGGACTATGCTTGGTACTCTTGATCTTCGCACTTCTGTTATTAACTTTCTCATGAAAAACTTTGATCATTCAGATTCACAAATTTGTAGTTTGTCATTACTTGAGCTACACGTTATCTTGGTCTGGTGATATGCACGTTTTTACTGTTATGAATAAGTGGTTACTCAAGACAAAATCACCTGTTCTTTCTGGCTCTAGGGTTAAATTAGAGGTTGATAATTTGGAGGAGACTATTAAAGCTATTGTATCACATACTTATCCTCAGTATTTCAGTCATTTGTGTTTAGCTTCTCAACTTTTTCATCTCGATGTTTCAAGATTTCCGAATCTGTTTTGTTGTTGCACTAGTGCTGGAGCAGGGATGGGATGATAATGAGATTGAAGGGTATTGTTGTGACATTCCAGGGTTGAACTATAAAACTGTGTCTGAATCGCTGAAAATTCAACGGACAGCTATGGCGAAAAATCGAGTCTCAACAAGATGTATGCCTACAATTCCTGGCATTTGAATTGGCTTAGAATATGTTGGACTGCCTGTGACTTGAGTTATCTTTTACCTGAAATCTTTTCTGCTATCTCCTACGTTTGAAGACATGTTATGCTTTACGCAGTTGTAGTTTTTATATTTATTTCAAGTTCTATTGTTATGTTACCAACCGAAATCTAATGAAATCAGTGTTTGTTTTTGTCATTTTAAGTGCCGAGTTTGAGTCCTAATAAAGTAAAACAGTAGGGATTCGTTATTTTATTATCATTGTTCATTTCCTGTCCAACAGTCCAACACATTCAAATTGATCAACAGTTTGAAAATCTTAAGAAACAAAGAACTATATTAACTTTTAAAATAGGGAAAATTACTCCGATCTCCCTTAAAGTTTAGTCAAATGTCACACACCTTCTCTCTAGTGTTTGAGTGTGCGTGCGATGATACCAACATTTATTGCTACTGTGACAACATTTCAAGGGTAAACTATAAAGCAATGTCCTTATGTGTCGGCTATGCTTGGATTGAAGTAATAAGATGAAGTGATATGAAGTCACATTCCATTATTTGAATTTGTAAAAAATGAATGGAGTGATGTGGAATATGACGAAATCCATTCTATCTCATTCCACTATTTTCTTCTATTTCTCATTCCACTCAAATTAAAAGGTATGCAATGGAAATGAACTTATTAAATAAATAGTTCGCCTTTTACCCTATTATTTTTTATCACTTTCAATATTTTCTTCCTACACTATTTCTTGCCTCCATTTATGCTCTTCACTTTCAATATTTTCTTCCTACACTATTTCTTGCCTCCATTTATGCTCTTTTGCAACATTCGTCTCAATTTTTTTTTTCTACAATAATCTTCTTCCTCTTTTTTTGAGAGAAATAATCTACTTCCTGGTTCTCGTTTTTCTTTGTTGCTCGATAAATGAATATGTAATTAGGAAATCATGAGACAAACAAAGGAACTAAAATTAACAAACATATACTATTTTATTTAAATCACCTGCGAGAAAAAATAAATAAACAAGAATCAAACAATTGAACTCAAGTGGTTAATAAGTTGCACAAAAAACAAATTGTTCAGAATAACCCAAGTTCGATTCTAAATAATTCTTTGTCTGACTTTATCTACCAACTGAACACTGAATTATCAGACCTCCTTTCCCATGAGAATCAGAGGGTCGGAACAAAAAAAAGAGGGATAACTCTAAAAAACAATTTATTCGAGTACTACTATTTTATTATGAAGTGTATTATTGAATAATTCATATTTACTCTATTTTGTAAATAATTGTAATAAAGTAAAAGTAAGTATAAAAATTATCTTCTAATATCAGCACGTAAGGGTTTTTAAAATAAGGGTAAAAATAAAATATAAAGTTAGAAATCATTTTGTTCTGTTAACACATCCAACATCTAAACAATAGAATGAAGTCTCTATTCTATTCTGCTCTGTTCTATTTCATTTTGTTTCATCATGCTCTATTCCGTTCTTTACTTAACTACCTATGATATTTTTTAATCCGTATATTGATCAAAGTTCGTTATAAGCACATAAATATGTATTTTAAATTAAAAATCATACAAAAATATCTAAGCAAATGCACCTAAGTTTTGTTATATATATATTTTTTGTGGTGTCCGAAATTTGAACCCCGAACCTTGCATATATTATGTATTGTCCTTAACAACTGAACTAAACTCACGGAAAAACATTTTTATTAACAATTATCTTAATACAAAATAATAATCAAAATAAGTCTATCAGCTAATATTGCATTATGAAGCATCAAACTATTATTACGCCTTTCCTTCGTCCTGGTTGATCTCCCTAATATTCTCTCTGGTCTTTCACTACCTTGATAACCATCATCAATATCCAGAAGTTCATCATGAGGTATATGATTTGGATGTTGCTCAAAAACAGTAAATATTGCGTCATCTTGTGAGTTGATGCGAATATAATTATGCAACGCAAATGTATCTATCTATTATAACATGAATTTGGGTCTTAACACTAAATTGCGGCTTTTTATTAAGTATCATCCCTCTTTACTCCAACACTCCAAATGATCTTTCTATACAACTTCTAAGAGATTAATGTGCACGACAGGGTCGTCTATGACAATTCGGAGGTTCCATTATAATCTTGACACCTTTTCATTTTAAAAGAATTGAAAAAAGAATCTAACATCACTTATAATGACAGAAACCTAAGTTGTAGCTAAATATATGAACAATAGTTCAAACATGACTTTTACCTATAGAAAAATAGACATTTATCTATGGACAATGCATAGTTGACAGCAAAGTTGTTGACTTTCAACATTTACTTACAGAAAAATAATATTTAGTGATTGATTTTGGTTGTAGGTATAATTTGTTTTCTTCCTGTTTTTCAAATGTTAAGTCCCCTCCAACTTTGAGGTCATGTGCCAAAGGTCTTGCTGCACTTGCACAAGGCCGGTCCTTGTGCACAGTTAATGGATTCTTGAACATTAGTTGGGGGCTCATGTTCAAAAGTGAGGCTGATGATACCTTTTATCCTAGGATAAGGCACCATATATCCTTCTTTATTAGGATATCCTTTATCAACTAAATATATATTTAAAAGAGAAAAAAAAGGAAATGTTAACGAGTGTCCCTTGACACTCTTTAAGACCTTTAAATGTTGATTTTTCATAAAATTATGTAGAATCAATGCATTGTAAATCAAAATATTTAACATTTTTATTAAATAAATTTTTCTTTTAGAATCCTTAAAGAGTGTTCTGGGAGCACTAGTTAACATTTCTAAAAATAAAATAAAATTATAAAACAAGCTTCCTAAAAAAAGAACTTGCAAACATACGTATAGATAGTAATACCATCCGATGGATTTGGAAAGTTTAATGCCGATGTGTTCATTGCATCAGCTTTGTGAACAACTTTTTTATTTGAATGGCAAATATATATATATATATAAAGACAGAGAAAAACATTGTACAAGAGACACCATAAAGAGTCGTCAGAAGACACTCCAAAAAAAATTTGAAAGGTTTATCAATACTCTCTCCGGTCACATTTACAAGCAAAAATTATTTTTTAGGTTTATTAAATATCTAATATATTTGATCAATAATATACACTAAATACATTAGGTATTCAATAAATCTAAAAAGTAATGTTTTGCGTATATTAATAAGAAGTGCCCTAAGGACACTTAGAGGAACCAACAGGGTACTTATCAACCATGTATTGGATTCGACAGCTCCTCCCAAAAAAACTATATTGGGCAGCTAGAACATTTTGAATTTAAATCTTTAGTAGAAATAACAATATGAGTCTTTACTACATAAATTGATTTTCATAATGAGTCTTCGAACTTCGAATTTTATTATTGTGCATATTCACTTGAGAATTTAAAAGGCTACTAGATCATTTACTACATTTCAATCAAGCAATTTGAATGGTTTATGGATTTTCAATTGAAATTGTTTGAAATACTCGCATTAATGTTCTTTGCTTCCTTAGGTAATGAAAACTGTAATGAGTGCGCAGCAATACATTTATCAAGACCTTTTTGTATTTCTTCCCAATACGATGGACCTTCCCAATGCTATCAATTAAATAGCCAAACACAACAAGCACTTGTATATAGTGCGTTATATTGGACGCGGATGCAGATCCTCTCCATTTCCTTAAGAAATTGAGATCTTCAAGTTTGTTGAGTAAGAGCTTGACACGTAGCACATTAAAAAACCAATGGCTGAGATTCATTTTAAAATAAAATTATTTAAAGTTAAAAAAAATTCAGAAAATTAGAAGAGAATTCGAAGGAACGGTTTCACTTCCTTCGTCGTTTCACTTCCTTCACCTCTCTATGGTCTGAACCCACCAATACTATGGTGTTCCCAACCTCCTTCTTTTCATTACCGTGACTTACCATCATCATTTGGTTTCACTTTTGTGTCGCTGCTTCACTTCTGCATTGGTGTTATCTCGCCTCCGACATGCTACGTTGATTCTGAATTTCTGTCGTCCTTGTTCCACTGTGTTGCAGACCTGAAGCTTGCTCAAATGGTAGAAACGACACACGTAGAACATGATACAAATCTTCACCATTCATCACCACCTTTGGGCACCGGTAAGACTTTGTTCTTTGTCGATGAATATACACACGTAGAATATGAATATTTTGAAGGTATTTGGACAATATAAAATTAATATAAAATGTCTATGAATACTAACATGTTGACTTTATATTATTTTTTCCATTTTCTAGACAATGTGAATATTACATCCAATCCAATGGTTGAATGTGTAGAAAAATTGGTGAATGATATTGTGCAGCAGGGAAAAGAGAGTACCGTTAGTAATGTACCACATTTGGAAATGGAGTTTGAGTCTGAGGCCTTGGCATATGAATTTTATAATGAGTATTGTCATACCCTAAATTTTGACCACTTATTGTCTGTATTCACCCTTTTATCGGTCAAAACTTTTTCTCATGCGTATTTCAAACAATTAAAATTTTATTCGTATTTTAGTTGTTTAAAGTATCTTGTTCGTATTGTAAGCAGTTAAAACTTTTTAATCGCATTTTAAGTAATTGAAAATTTCCATTTTGTATTTACTCGTATTTTAAACATTTAAAAGGTCTTTTATTCGTATTTTAGTTGATGGTGATATGAATGTTTAAATTCCTAGATACTTTTTAATTGATGGTGACTATCAAGGAAATAACTCCTCGAAAACCCTCTGAAAAAGTTGGTGGTGATTATCTAGGAATTTTTTTAGCTATGTATATTATCCTGGTATGGTGATATGAATGTTTTTACTGTCATGAATGAGAGGTTGGTTAAAACTAAATCACCTGTTCTCTCTAACTCTCGTCCAAGGTTGAGAATTTGGAAGAGCTCATAAATGCAATTGCAACTCATACATATCTTCAGTATTTCAGTCATTTGTGTTTAACTTCGGAACTTTTTTATCTTGATGTCAAGAGATTTCCGACTCTATTTGGTGTGGCAAAATCTAATCACCAGACGCTCGCCATGGCTGCTGTAACGTTAGCACTTTCTTTTCAGCCATTCATGTATTCCGGTAATTAGAAGATCTAACAGTTAAAACAATTCATGATACGATTCGTGATGCCTACAGTTAGCACTACTCATTTCATTTTACTTATGAATAAAAAACATTTAAGTGAATCACCTAGATAGGACTTTATTTTTTTGTTTTGACAAAATCACCTTAATAGGATGTTGAAATAGGCTTAATCTGTAATTAATTATTTACAGAAATTCAATTGTTGATTGATGAATTTCTATAGGACAAAAAACTTATGACACTGTTTTTCTTACAACTGAGATTTTCATTTTTTTATGAAGCAAAAGAAAATTATACTAAAAGAACAAACCACAAACTACAAGAAATACTTTGAGGGTGCCCATATTTACAAACAATACAAATATGGTGTATAATTCTAAAAACATTACAATACACCTCAATCATTAACACTAAACTTACGAAAGAATTACTCACAAAGCAGCTCTACTAAATCAAAAGCAAAGAGGATGACACCCAATCAGATGAGATGCATCCAACAAGAACCACAGAAGCATGGTCTCCATATCAATGTTGATTTCTGTGTTTAACACTCCAACAAAGTCATTCAATGAAAAAAGTAATTCAATTCAATATCAACACTTGAACATTTAAAAGATATCTTATATATTTTTTTGGTAACAAGGGAAAAAGAAAGAGAAAAAAAAAACAGAAGCAAGAAAAAAGAAGGAACTACTCTCTAGAATAGAGTTCCATCTGCGTCCATCCCGAGGAGGTACAAGAGATCAACTGGAGGAGAGACATGGTAGAGCATCTCAGTATATAAACCTACTCCAAGCTTGGGCCGAAAAACCGCACATTGATTACCCTTTCTAAGAGTGTGGCAAACAGTTACATTACCTTGCCTAATCAGACCCTTAGTTGGGCCTTTGAGGTGGTTTATACAATGCAAGGAGTCGGTATAGCAAACAAGCTCAATTATATTCAAGCTTTTTGCCAAAATAAGCCCCTGGTAAATAGCGTGAAGCTTGGCATATAGGATGTCAGAAGAATCATTAGTATAGCCTGAGAAACCTGATAAATAATATACAACATTATTTCGAGTAATTCCACCAAAACCAGCTCTCACGGGCGTGCCCAAACAACTACCATCAACATTGAGGATTGTGCAAGAATAATTATCATTAATCCACCTGATAAATCTCTCAACTTGAACAACATGAGAATTAATCATGAAACAATGAGAAAAAGAATCTACCATATTGTGGATGTTGTAGGAGAGGTGATTAAGAGGCCTGTTCTCAATATTAAGACACATAAGATTTTTGTGACGCAAAACCCACCAAATTGTTGCCGTGAAAATGAAGGATTGGGGACCAGAAGAGCCCTCCTTCAACCAACGGTTCACTTCCATATCTGCGAAGAAATTTGCATTATTGAATCCAACATGGTTCCAAATAGTACGAGAGAAATTACAGTCACAGACACAATGGGAAAGTCTCATCTTCAAGACCACAACGAGAGAAAAGTGCTAAGGAAGCAATATTCATATTGTTGATCAATAAGAGAGTGGGGAAAGAATTTTGGCAAGCCAACCAAAAATGAAATTTGTGCTTTTCCGAAGATTTTAATTTCCAAATCCAAGATCAAGAGGAAGAAGTTTTAACATTAGAACCCGTGTTTGTATGGGACAACAACCAGACATAGCCACTCTTAGTAGTGTAGGCGTCATTTTCGCTAGATGCCCAAATTAAAACATCATCTAAGGAGGGGTTGAACTTAATGTTCAAGTTGTTGATGAAATCAGATGCCGATGAGGGAGTTGCGTGTATAAAATTTGAGAATGAGGGTCATTGGAAGAGAGAACATCTTTAACAGTCAAACGCAAATCATGTATGTCTATGACCGGAACAATCGATCCTATGTGACCCAGAGAGCTTCAAGGACAAAACCAGAAGGAAGGACTACCTGAATCCACACGCCAAGAGAAACCTTCTTTGAGAGCATTTTTTAGCATGAATGATTGAAGACCAAGTGGGAGAGTCTTTTGGTTGGGAAGTAGCATAAAGAATACCAGGAGCTGAAGTGTACCTATCGAAGAGGAGATTCACCCAAAGTTTTGGTGATGATTGGAGTAAATCCCAAACAAGTTTTCCTAGGAGACAAATATTGGCTTCCCTAGCAAGATCGGATTCCCAAGTCGCCTTGATGCTTTGGTCGGGTAATTTTATTCCAGCTAACTAACTGAATACCTTTATTGTTGTTACCTCTCCAAATGAAATTACGAGTTGTTTGATCAATGTTATCATAAATGTTCTAAGGAAGCCATGCAATCTGCATGTAGTAAGATGAGATGGAAGAAAGAACAGATGAAGCAAGCATTAATCTTCCTGGTTTATTTAACAACCTGTGTTTTCCAAGATGCTAGCCTTGTTTGCATTTTTTCAATAAAAAAAAGGAAATCACTTCTCTTCGCTCTACCTTTGAGAATAGGAAAGCCTAAATATTTATCCAGGAAGGTAGTACTTCTGATTCTAGAAATAGAGGCGAGTCTGTTGATTTTGACTTTAGGAACACCTGAAGAATAGAAAGCACGAGACTTGGAAAGATTAATTTTCAAACTTGATGCCTGACTGAAACGATCAAATAAATCACTGATGAATCTGAGTTGTGAATTCTTTGCCTTGGTGAAAAGAAGAATATCGTCTGAAAACCGAAGGTGAGAAACCTAAGGCTTGTTGTTAGAGATTATTCGATTTGATTTTTTTTACCAATTCCAAGATGATACTTTCACCTTCTCGACCATCTTCTCAACACAACATTTAGAGTTTACTGTTTCTTGCCCTCTTTTCATGTCCGCAATGACATTTCTTCTTCCTCACGGAACTCCCTAGACCATCTTAACTCCCACCTTCTCTCACCATTCTTTGACACTCTAACATACTCTAGTTTTATCCAAACAGAACCTAAACAAATTTTAAAAACCGCTCTATCACACCACACATCGTTCTAAAAACTAGTTTCCAAGAAATTAAATTAGCGGACCCAAATTGGCACTAGAAAGAATCGAACCGTGACCTTGAAGATGAGTACACTCTCATGTCACAAGTCAATACCACCGGACCAACTCAAGTGAGTTAAGAAAATATGAATTTGAATTTAGGTTTTAAGACACATAAATATTAATGTATTTATTTGTTTTTGGATTTTTTTTTTGTTTGAATCATTACCCATCAAGTCATAGTTATTATAATCTTAAAGACGAATAAAATTGTAACTTTCACTTGAAGAAGCGACCTCTCTTATTGTTGGAGTATAAGACCATTTGTCAAGTACATATAGACTACAATAGTATTAAGGGTTTGTCTAACATGTGCAACATTGTATATGTTAAGACAACTAATAATAGTAATTTTTTCTTGGAAAACAACTATTATTTATTCAAAAGTTTTATATTTAATATTAAATATACAAGTTTAGATACAAAATTTTTATTTTAAACTTCTTAACATGTGAAAATTTGCACATGATAGAAAAATCCTAATATCTCGAACCCGAAGAAAATTAAGCAAAAATCTATTATTGCTAAAAATCCTTCCATATTATGGTGTGGCAATTCTACACAAGAATACGTACACCATCCTCCTCCATAAAGTAGAGATAAAAAAATTCATTTATTTAATTACTTTTGTTTCATAATGTTAGCCTCATGTTTTTAGAAGTTGGTCAATTGGTAATTTACTAGTGTGTTAGCCCGTGCAATGCACGGTGATACGCTACTATTTTTCAATCTCTAATTTTTTTATTTTATTTTGATTTATCAAAGAAAATCATTTATCCAATTTTTTTAAAAATTGTTTGTGTTTTCATATGTTGCAATGAAAAATCTGTGTCCTATTTTTTTTATGTTTATTAAGGATCAATATTTTCATTATTTTTTATATTTTTCTAAAAAAAATATATTTGCCTTTTTTATATGTATCAATCACAAATACGTGTTCCTTGTTTGTTTGTTTTTTTCTTTCTAGATTTACCGATGGCAAATACTACTCCCATATTTTTTTATGTATCCATGAATGATATTTTCATAGTGTTTTTTTTTAATCAGTGACAAATATTTGACCTAAATTTGTTATGTAACAATGATAGATATTTTTCCTATTTTTTTATATTTATAATGACAATTATATGTTATTTGTTTATTATTGACAAATATTTGTCCTATTTTTACATGTAATTATCACTGATAAAACCTCATAAAAATAGTGATAAAGACTTGTCCCATACTT
>Ga0228711_1006540_pt1 | contig 17260 bp, 9 predicted proteins | sample MedpolnodulmetaG_2_FD_177996 | JGI IMG/M metagenome (GOLD analysis project Ga0228711, IMG submission 177996) | Root nodule microbial communities from Medicago polymorpha collected in Santa Monica, California, United States - brown nodules | ecosystem: Host-associated > Plants > Roots > Nodule...
ATTTATATTTTATAAAATAAAAAATATATATATATATATATATATATATATATATATATATATATATATTTAAAAGTAAATTAAATATACTTAAAAACAAAAAATAAAAAGTGATCACTTGGTGTGATAAGTATATGGACATACATTTTGATTTCTTTCACGATTATTTAATAAAGAGTTAAATATGTTTTTGGTGTCTATAAATATTAAGAATTTCGTTTTTAGTATCTATAAAATAAAATCTTATTTTTTAATCTATGTAAAATTTTACATCCGCATTTTTAGTCCCTCTAAAATTTGCCAGCAACACTTTTGGTCCCTGTAAAATTTTTCTTTGGCATTACATGATTTAAAAGTGTGATTTTATTTTGTAGAGATTAAAAGCAAAATACTTAACCCTTTAATAAAAAATGCTAACAAATTTCCTGGAGGTAACGTTGTTTAAGGAATAAAAAAATATAACTTTTGCACAAAAAGTGATGTATTCTCAGCTGTGCTCAAAGCATATTTTTTTATCCATCACGGCTATTCTTAGGAACGGACCTTGACCTGGTATGGAACAGGGTCATTTCTACGAATTCGGAGGCTCAGCTCTGTAAGTGAAAAAAGACCCGTAATAAAATAAAAACGTATTTTTTTTAAAGAAAAATATTCTATTTAAATTTTTTAAATGATAAATACGATATGTCGTATATATGCGATACACCCAAAGGTGAAAATCATTACCGTATACATGAGAAACCTCAAACCACTCTTCCCAAAAAACACCCACCTAACACCAAAAGCAAGAGGACCCAATTCTAATAGGCCTAAAACAAGACAACACAAGAGGAAAGGGAAATCAAATCGGGGAAGAAGAAAAGGAAAGTCTGATGGAGTGATAGCGATGGAACACGTGGTATTAGAGAGAAAGAGAATAAGATTTTTTTAGTAGAGTAGTACTTAATAGTACTACTGAGCTATAATTTTTATTTTTGAGGCCCATACCCTGGGGAAGCCCAGCTTCATTGAACTCTTTACACACCCCAAGGTCCGGAATATATAAAATTATTCAACGTGTCCAAGACTAAACAATGCTCGTATTATTTCAATCACACCGGAGATATATTAATTAAACAATCGTCTACAAAATCTATCAGCTTTTAATTGCTGCAAGAAGAATGTCATGTGACAAGATATGTGATTCATATTCAGGGTCGGCCCTAGGCATATGCCGGGGGTGCGACGGCCTAGGGCCCATGGCGGTAGAGGGTCATAAAATTTTTTTTGGCGGGGGGTGTAAATAGAAATATTTCGTTTTTTGAGGGTGTATATAGCAATGTTCTTGAAAGGCCCCGAACATTGATATGTTGAAAGGTTAAACTGAAGCCTGTTAATGTTTTTAACCCTTTTGGCGAAATTTGCTATATATACCCCCATATATCACAGATTTCTATATACACCCTCCATATAAATAAATTTGTCAAAAAATTTATTATCAAAGAAATTGGTGATATTTTTTGGACCCTTTGTTTATAATAATGTGTCTCACTAATATAAAAATATTTGTGATATTTATTATCCAAGAAATTGGGATAATTTTATAACAAAACAAATTATATTTATTTGAAATTGAGTCTACTAGAGAAATTAATTTTAATCTTGTCTTTCAAAGGTTTCAAAAAATTAAATTATATCATTATCATAATGTCAACTTTCTTGAATTGATTAAAAAGATTGCAAAATTGAATTCGGTAATGCAAAATAATGCGAGACACATTCATGATCATGAAACCGATGTGAGACACATTTATGATCATGTGACACTATTGTTCTTAGGTGCTAAAAAAAATTGGATCATGAAACCGATGTGAGACACATTTAGGATCATAAGAAGCATTTAGTAATGTCAACTTTTTTGGTGCTTTTATTCTTAGGTGTTAAAATTTCAGTCTACTTTGCAGATGCTATTGTTATCTACTTCTATGGTATTTTATTTTGTTTTGATGTCTATGAAGTATTTGATTTATTTTTGGATGTTACCTAAAAAACATTTATCTGGTAGTGAAATGCGGAAAAAAAAAAAACAAAATAAAGACCCAATAAAAACACAACAATAAACTAATTTTTTTTTTGATGTATTATATAAGTGACCATTTTATCATATTATGTCTAAGACCTACAAAACTCTAGGAACGCCTTGTTCGTATTGCAAATAAATTTTGTCACCTCTGATCTGTTGACTGTAAATTTTGTCATCAAACAATGCATATTTAACTATGTTTTATGCTGATTTTATCATTTGTAATTGTATGCTTAAAACCAAGGTTTAATTTCAAATACAACTTACTGCATTATCACAAAGAGAAGATAAAGTGAGATTTTGTCGGGGATAAATCATTCAAATTGACAACATATATAGCTTTTTGGACATTGAGAACGTAACTTCTATTTATCCTATTTTATGCATTTGAGAGAGAAAACAATGTATTCAAATACAACAATTAGTGATGCTTCTTCAACTTACTTTTTCACATAAGATCAAATAATGTAACATATTATTATTGTGAGAAAGCAATGGCTCATGTTAGTGCACCATTTTCCAATGTTTTTCTTTACCTTCTTCTATTTTGTTACTACTATATGAGTACTATCAAGAACCAACTGTCCGCATTATGAGTTTCGTCTTTTTAAAATAAAAAAAACACTCTGAGTTTGGTGTGTAGATATAATGGTGGGTGAGTCCAACAGAATTCTGTAAAACCGACTTATAAGGTGAGGATTATCCCCAACTTATAAATACATATTTATTCTATCTTTTATCTGATGTGAAACTCTTTAACATTTTCGTTTTTTGAAACAATGAAACTCTTTAACATACTGGTTGCAATTATAGGGTGAAACGAAGTTGAATTAATTGTATTTTACCATAGATACACATATTGTGCTTGTGGGTATTAGCCTGCTTTTGAAAGAAGAAAATAAAGCAAACTAATTGATAATGTTATGTCTCTCTAAGAAAAGGAGTATAAGAAAATTAGTGTGATTACATTTTTTTTTCCTTCTAAATAGTTAGGTTCATACTGATCTTTATTTGATGTAAAACTCTTTAACCTATCCTTTATTATAAAAGTTAGACTTGACGAGCTAGCATGTTTGTCATAATCTCTTGCATTTTTCCTTCCCAAGCATGTAATTATTACTAATCTAATCTTCAAACTACACACTTAATCATAACCGTTGATTCAAACTCTATTTTCAAACTCCTCACTTTCTCTCTCATGCAAAAACGTCATAATGACAATTGAAAACAGTGCTAATCATCCTCTTTTTCTCTCCCTAATACGTAATTAATGGTAATCAACTCAGTCAACCACTCCCTTCATCTCAGCCGTAGATCTCATAACCTTTCATGTATTAATGTTCCATGATTTGAGTCAACCACCCCCTACATCTCAGTTGTAGATCTCATAACTTTTCATGTATATTAATGAATGCATTCTCATTATCCTCTCCTGCCATCATCATTATACCATGTTTCATCTTCTTTCTTGATCTCTTATGTTTTGTTCCATATATATTTTTCAACTTGTACTAATTTTTTTGAATCTTTGATCTTTTTCAGCTCCATTAGATCCAAATTCTATAACTGATCTGGATAAGTTTGTTAACAGATTGCGCGTTCAGTATAGAACTCTTCGACTTGAGTTTCGTGTAACAGATGTGAGTGCAAGATTACTGAAACTGTGTTTTTATAGGTGCGACATTTCAAAATAAAATTTCATTTGATCATTTTTCTCACTTACTAATTTCGGATATATATGTTTTCCAGGGTACACTTATGTTGCCAAAAACCTGTGTCTCTGATTTTGGTGCATCACTAGGTGATTACGCAACTTTTATCGACCCTAACAACAACCAGTTTGAGGTTATGGTTGAAAAGATACGTGATAGCGTGTTTTTAACTACTGGGTTCAATGCCTTACACGACTTTTACTATGTCCGTTTGGGTGGAACTGTTGTGATGGTGTTTACCGGTGCTGGACAATTTGGGATTAATGTGATTAATTTATCAGGACGTGTTGTGGATCCTCCTCTTTTTATTCCTTCTATGAAATTTGAAATTGAGAAAACTATCGTGCCAACCTTTGCATATGAAGGTGTTCCGGTCACAAGTGAAATCCTCTCATTCCATCACGATGAGAGTAATTTTCAAATCTAGTGGGAGAAGGATTTGATTGGATTTGATGTCACTTATGGATTTATGGTATAATGTTTTTGTATTATATTGCTTTTTTAGAGTCGTTTCTATTACAAGATATAAAAAATTGTTTTTAACGTAGTAATTTTTTTGCAGTTGCTTATTTACAAGTGCTTTTGTGATTTAACTATCGGGAAAAAGACCACTTCATTGACAATGATTGATGATTGTGGAAACAAGTGGAATTGCATCACTATATTTGGAACCATGCCACATCACCACATCAAGCTTGGTGGAGGATGGAAAAGAATGGTACAGGCGCGCAGACTGGATGAAGGTGTCATGGTTAAAGTTGGGTTTCCACATGCTGGCATGAACGACACCATCTACATTCAAGTCAAGCGCCCAACTGTCGTGAGAGCTTGATGTCTGTAGTGCAATTGATGGAGTGCAGTTTTTAGGATTTATGTTTTTAGAATCATTTTGATGTTTTTGAATTTTCTTTACATTTTAATGCAATTTATGGTTTATCTTTCTAGTTTAATGTGCTCTCTTTTGATTTCAATGCAATAAAAAGTAATATCTTTCTAGTTTAATGTGCCCTCTTTTATATTGAATACAATTTATGGTTTTAAAATGTTTATTCGTTTGACTATCGAGCTTAAATTTAATTTATGGATGATTGTTTACCAGCAATTAATATTGTACCATAATCCTTAATGGAGCCAAAATCATGGTTTTAAAATGTTTCTTCGTTTGACTATTGAGCTTAAATGCAATTTATGGATGATTGTTTATCAGCAATTAATATTGTACCATAATCCTTCATGGAGCCAAAATCATGGTTTTAAAATGTATCTTCGTTTGAATAATACACTTTTAGTTAAGAAGCAAGATATTAAAAATATTGTATAGATCACGAAAATCATGCTATGAAGGACATTTCAAATAAGGATATCAAATGGTTAAAAAAATATTGATGGTAATCGAAACTTCTAGTTAAGACTTAATGATATGCCATTGTGAATAATCACAATGGAATTTAATGATATGCGAAAATTCAACTTAATAATATGCGAAAATTCAATTAATTTCTATGAGTGCAATTTTCGGTTCATCAAAATATTGAGTGCAATCACTACAAACCAATGTTAATTTTTCGGTTTTGCAAGCATTTACTTGCAAGCATGTCTTTTGAAGAGTCACAATTGTGCAAATAGGAGTATTGTTAGTATATACATAGTCATCTCAATTAATGCATTTGAAGCAGTTGTTTTGTGAATTATTGTTCAGCTGTTTTTTTTTAAACAATTGATCTAATGGAATTTAATGATATGCGAAAATTCAACTTAATGATATACAAAAATTCAATTAATTTCTATGAGTCCAATTTTCGGTTCGATCAACATTTTTGCGATTGATTCGATTAACTTCTACGTGGTATGAGGCACGGGTCAAGAGTCTAGTTGGTTGAAATTAGAGAGGGAAACGAAATTGAATTAATTATACTTTTACATAGACACACATCATGTGATTGTGGAACTGTATTTTTCTAATAAAAAAGTGAACGAAAAAACCCTCACACTCATCTTAAGATTTCATAGTTGAATCCCTACCGTGTTAATTTTTATAGACTAGTCCATACAAAACTTTTTGTTGGCTTAAAATGTGGAAATCACATGTGATTGTGAATTGTGGAATTGGGGAGAAGATTTCCTCATGTGAAATTATCTACGGTTTTCTTTAGATCAAAACTATTAAATATACTATCTCTCTTAATTATAACATTTAATTGCTCATGTATATGATTGGTGGGATATCGAATTAAAAGAGAGAGAGAAAAAAAAAACTCTATTTCTTTAAAGAAAAATGTTTATTTTTTAATAGTGACATGAGTCCATCTCCCTCACAAAATATCAAATAAATCTCAGCCTCACTGTAACTCTCCGTTATCATTTTGAAGCACTTAGCTTAATGACAATGCAATCGCATCTTCTAGTGGGACCCATCTCCATCACCACTCATTCTACCGCCGCTGATTCTTCCTACCTCTCTGCCGCGCCTCGCCGCCGGAGATATCCTCTCATCTCAGCAGCTTCCTCTTCTTCAGCTTCAGCTATCAACGGCGGCGGCGACCACTATACCGTACTCGGTGTCGCGCGTTCTGCGGATGCTGTTGAGATCAAACGCGCTTATCGTCTCCTCGCTCGTAAGGTATTCGAATTCGCTTCCTGATTTTTCGCTTTTGATGCGTAGTTGTAATTTTAGTTTAGTAGATTTGAACGAAGGTGTTATATTTTGCTTTGGAACTGTTTTTAACATTTTCTTCCTTTTGTTTAGAATCTAATTTGTAATATGGAGTAAACTTCTATGTGTTATTTTGCGGTGATTAGCATCGACACTTCTGATTGAAGGCATGTTAGTGTTCGACACTGACACGTCATTGCATTCAATCATGTCATTTTTTCAAATTACAACAGCCTATATGTGTCTGTGTCGATGTTTCATAGTGCATTGCCGCCTTTAATTTTTTACATTTTTCTCTATTATCGAGAACTTCTCAACTCTGAATTTGAAATGAAATCATTATCATTATCATTATGTTTGTTGTTACCGACATGGTAGGACACGGTTGGTAGATAACTGGATCACATAAGCATGTAGTCAGAGATTCGATCAGATTGGTGTGTATAGAAGAGCATCTGTTGAGAGATGTTAGACTCTTAGCAGCTCTAGGAATTAGTCTCTTGCTGCTGGCTGAGGATATTTGAGTTTACCTGAAAAAGTTATTGTTGTTGTTGTTGGAGAATGATTTTTGTTTATGTTGGAGAGAAGTAAGTAGCGTTTCATCGTAAGATTAGCATTTTTGTTCCTCCTTTTTCCGTAAATAACTGGATGGACCTAGGTTTTCTGTGCTTCTTCAGAGTTCTGATTTTAAGTTTAAACTCGTTACATTTATGGCTTTGCATGGTTTGATTCTAAATAAACAACCAAACTGTTATAAAACTAGATTTTCTAATCTGTTTTCAAGCTGCACAGCATGAAATGGTTTAATTACTTGAATTGTTACGAGAAAATAAGCCATTGTTTGTTTAACTTAACTTGTTTTCATTAAAAATAAAACCTATAATTTATCATTCCGCTGCTACTTAACTCATCATCCATTTTCTTCTTATGACACCACCGAATGCAACATAGCAGTATACAAACCTACATCATAAATTTGCTAACCTTGTGTCCTTTTTTGCAATTTAAGTATACAAACCTACATTAATTTTGTCGCATTTAAAAATATAACTAGAAAATATAATTTAAATAAAATAACTTGTAAAGTCAAATTCTATAAAAGGTCGTGTTAGTAATGGTGTAATGTAACAAATCAGTTTGGTTCGATTTTTGCAATATTGTATTTCACGAAATCTGAATTAAACAAAATCAATGAACTCATTAGTACTATTAGGGCTGTTGTTAGTTGTTACTAACATGGTGGGACATGGTTGGTTGGAGATTGATCTAGATCGCAGCATATAGAAGATCATTTGTTGAGAGATTTTAACCTCTTACATGAATCTCAGTACCTCTAGGAATTAGTCTCTAGGTGCGGGCTAGGATTCTTTAGTTTACATAAAATAGTTATTGCTGTTGTCATTGGAGAATGATTTTTGCTTATGTTGGAAAGAAGTAGCATTTCATCCTATGACGAACATTGTTGTTCCTCCTTTTGCCTAAATAACTGGATGGGACCTAGATTTTCTTGTGCTTCTGACTTCTGATTTTAAGTTTAAACTTCTTATTACATTGAAGGCTATGCATGGTTTGATTCAAAATAAAAACCGGACTTTGTAACCTATTTTCAAATTGCACAACTTAAAATGGTTTAGCTACTTGAATTGTTATGGCAAAACTGATGTTGGGGTTTGGTTAACCGATTTTCATTTAAACCTATAATATATCATTTGGTTGCTGAACTCGCCATCAATTTTCAATGCAAACAACGAACAAAATGGCTGTGTCATTGTTCATTAATGGTTTTCACAGTGTTGCTTACTGGCCCACCAAACAATGTCTGATCTGCTGATGGAGCTTTGAAGATAGATAATGAAATCGATGAACCTAAGCTACATTCTATGTGACTCTGCCTGATGGTGAAGTTTCTTGCTTGAATATTAGAGAATTGGAAGCATGAACAAATTTTTCATTGATGCTATGCTATTGATGGGATTCTTGTTGATGGATTATTCTTCTTTCCAAATGCCAAGAAGCTGCTCGTTGTTGTTAGTGTCTGCTTCTATCCTTTGCCATTGAGAGAACTAGCTACTCATTGCTAAATGAACAAGCTTAGGCAGAAATACGGAAGAACCGTTGATTTTAAGATTTAGATGGATGTTTGTTCTTCCTCTTCATTTGCAGACCAGTTTGGTTGAAGCCCTAGACTGATCCACTTGAGAATTTAATTTATGTAATTTGGCTTCTTTTTGGTTTAGTTGAGCTGTTTATAATTGAATTTTTTATTTTTTATTTATTTTTTCTGGTTTAGTTCACCATTATAGTGTTATTATGATTTGTGTTGCATCATACCTAGCATTCTTGCAACATACACATTTTTAATTTGAGTTTAATGAATATGCATTGTAAGTGTAAAATAGTTTTCACTTACATCCAATCATGATGATATTGACACGTAAGTACACTTTGTAACCACAATTTAAAGATAACTGCCAAATGATGGATTCTTATTGGATGCCAGTGTATTTGAATTTTCATGCTTAGTTTTTGAATCCTGTTTTTTCGCCTATAATATATATTTCAAGAGAGTATCTATGAATTTGGTTGTTTGCTTTAAAAATTAGCAAGTCTCTAATTTATCCCTAAACAAAAAGCTCACGACTATTATTTTACTGTGTGCAGTATCATCCTGATGTTTGCAAGGATTTAAATGCTGCTGAATCGTTCAAGAGTATCCGCCATGCTTATGAAGTGAGCAACCGTTATTCAACTTTTCTTGCTTTATGGAAATACATTTAAATAATTGTCTCGTAACAGGGATTAAATTTCATCTTTCTAGGGTATGAAAAAAGTTTTAGATTCTTTTATGGTAACCTTACTGTTATTTTGCAGTTTTGCTGGTTCGTTGATAATTTACCTATCATTGACATTTGAATAATAAGTGCTTTTGTTTGCCATCTGCATCGGATTTCAAATTTAAAATACAACTGTCATGAAATACAAACTTCTTTTTTCTACTAAGAATTTATTGTTATCATGAACTACTACTGAATCATCTCATGAAATTGCCAGAATTTCTACTGCATTAAAAGTTTGTCTTTTACAGTGTCCTTTAGAGCATATGTATTTTTGTAAGTACATTTATGATATGTATTTTTTATATCCTCAAACAGGTACTATCCAATGAAACAACAAGAGTTCAGTATGACCGGGAACTTCAATTCAGTCACAAGCCATACCAAGAAAAATGGAGTTACAACACCGAATTTGAAGATGAGGTAAGAAGATATAGGTGGGCTTACATGAGGAAGAAAATGCGTCGTGAAAGATACTGGGAACATTACAATGCCAACGAGGATTGCTACAACAGCAAAACAGATGATAAGGAGGATGAAGGAAATTTAGTTGAAAAAATGGGTTCATTTGTTGAAGTTCTTAGATCAACATTCTTGTCACTATTATTATTCCAAACATTAGGATCCCAGTTCTCCCTTACATTTAGCGGTCTGACAGCATTGTTTGATAGGAAATTAGATGCTGGCTATAAAGTTGGTTATGTAATAGCATGGATTTTGGGTGGGAGGGGTGGCATAATGCTAGCGTTGATCTTGTCATTTGCAAGTTGGGTTTGTGGGAAAACCAGTAGTAGTGTGGTTGCACTATTTATGGTAGCCATGTGGGTTGGCTCATCCCTTTCAAGTTATGCACCAATTCCCCAAGGTGCTCTGTTAACTCTAATCTACATGTCCATTAAGCTGCAATCTGACCAAATATAAAGACCATGCCTCTGCCAGCATTTCTTACTTCTGAATTTGTATGATGTTAATATTCTTTTCTATTGTGGACGTGTTTGTACATTATAATACATTCCAGTAAATAAATGTAAATAAATAAATTCTAGCCATTTGCTGGTGATAGATAATAAAGTGCGAAATGGTTAATGGGGTGTGGAATATAAAAATTTCAGTTATGTAGCAGGCTATGCATCTTGCAGATATGTTGTGTGAGCTGCATAGGAGATGGATCATGAAAATGAGACATAAAAGACTGAAATTGTTATGCAAAATTATTCCTAGAATCCTTGAAGATGTTCTGTTCGTATTAACCTACCAAGAAATACCAGGGAAAAAAAAGAAGGAAAACAAACGAATTACAAGTTCCAAAGATACCTCCCACTGGTAGTGTGATCTGTTTTATATATTGTGTTGCTAAGATACCTCCCACTAGTAGTGTGATCTGTTTTATATATTGTGTTGCTGTATTTCGTTTCCCTTTTGAGGGATCATAGCGGGATATCTGAAAACTTTTTCATTAGCTGATCAAAGCTTGGTTTTTTCTTCATATTTTTTGTCAAACATTTGCTTATGCTGTTGGAGTCATTGGTTGGTTGAGCAACAAACATGAAACTTAGAAGTGAATTAGAAAGGATTCAATTCAGTGTACATCGCAATATTGGAATACCATATGTTGTTTTGCCACTATACACATGTAACAAGACAAAAGAAGGTAGTTGCAATATTGCAATGACAACTGAAAGTATACCTTCTTATCACTTTTAAATTTCATGTCAGTTCCTCGACCAACAACTCCAAACACATAAGAAAACATTTGACAACCAATATGAAGATAGAACTAATTTACATCAATTGATGGAATTTTTTCGTGTATATTGTTAAAAAGACAAAAACAACCCAAAAAAACATGTCTCGAGCTCTACTTTGTTGGAATTTTTTTTCTTCATATAACATGTTAAAAGATAAAACATCCAACATGAACATTGTTGTAGGCTAAGAACAATTCGCTTATGCGAATTCAAGCTCTATTTAACTACCTTTGTCAAAATTTTGATTTAGCTAGACCCCTCTCAAGTAAAAACAAATAGTAACAAGGCTAATTTTTTTTTATACAAAATTACATTTTTAATCCATTAACTTAATTTTAGCTAACAGTTTGGTCATTTATCTTCTTTTTTTTTCATTTCAATTTTGTCTCTTTGGTATATTTTATACGGATTTTCAACCTTAAAATCTAACATTCTTATGCAAACATAGATGAAGACCGTATATTTGAAAATTGAAAGACTATATGAAAATAAAACCATGAATTTGAAGCTTGAAAATTCATATGTAAATAGACTAAAAGGACAAAATTAAAATGAAAAAAAGATAAAAGACTAAAGTGTTACCTAAAATTAAGTTAAGAGACTAAAAGTGTAATTTTGTCATTCTTTTACGTAGATTTTCTCCTTCCCTTTTTACCTAAACTCTATTTATTTTCTCATATGTTAATCTTATCGTACAAAGAGCAATTTACTAGCGTCCACATTCCCAGTATATCGAAAGTATATGTATTTTATAATTTCAAATTTCTTTGTGAAGTTCCTAAAAAAAAATTCTTTTGAAGTTTCTTCAAAAAAAATAGAAAATCAAAGTCACCTTAAAGCAAAAAATTGTTTCCACCAAAAGAACAATGTTAGATAAAAAAAACAAGTTGATAACGGTCACGTTAAAAAACAACGTTGATTTTAATATAAAAACAAGGTTTTCACACAAAAAATATTATATAAAGTAAATTACATAATACCCATTTATCAAAATGGTGTTTATTAAAGACACAAAGTAGTTTTTTAGTAAAAAGTAAGAGTAGATTTGCTGATTTACTAATTTTGTCAAATACATTAAAAACAAAGATAGTGAACAAGCGAATGAACGAACCTTTTTGTGAAATTTGGTGAGTAAACTTCTCCGGAATAGTGTCAAATTCTCATGAAAGAGAAGAGAAAGAAGCACCAACCAAGAACACCAATATTATTTGCCAATAAGAACAACATACACCAATCTGTCGTATGGAGATTTTTTTGTCATTTATGGTTCAAACTTGTTTATCACCTAGCTTCACTCTAAAAAACAACATTTTACTCACCTAGCTTCTTGAAACAATTGGAGAAGAGATGAAGAAATATATGAGATTGTTGCTTATGTTAATGTTATATATGTTTATTGGTAACCTGTAACAAACTAAAAACACTACAAAACTAAATTTATAGTACAGTAACCGATCGAATCGGGTACTATTTAGTTATTAAATGTAACAAACTTTCGAAGATGTAATAAAAAAAATGGTCTTGGTTGGTTGCTCCTAATTCACGGTGAATTAAGTTGGCCAAGTATTTTGTTTTATTTTATTGGTTGAATTTGCATATTTGTAGTTAATTTGTTATACGACTTATGACGTTGTGCAAGTGCTTATTCCTTTAATAAAGTTTTCCTCTAATGCATGTGTGTTTTTCTTTTTCAAAATGAAATAAAATTAACAAAACTATCCTTTAATAGTAAGTGAATGAAAATGAGACATAAAAGATGAAATTGTTATGCAAAATAATTACTAGAATTCTACAAGATGTTATGTTCTTATTAACCTTTGATACCAAGAAAAAAAAGAAGGAAAACGAAACTCTGATATTTACGAAATTTTTGTCCCATACATTGGTGATGAAAATAAACAAAAGAATTACTCCATCCGTTCTTAAATATAAACAAATTTTACTTTTTAGGTTCATTCAATTAATGATGTATGTAGTCCATAATATGAACCACATACATCATTAATTGAAATGAACCTAAAAAGTAAAATTTGCTTATATTTTGGAATGGAGGGATACAAATTTCTGCAAACTATGAACTCTTAAGAGTTCTGTAGTTGGACATGATCATTTGTGGACCTCAAATTTTTCCAAAGATACCTCCCACTGGCCATGTCAACTAATACCCAAAATCCATTCTTAATCATCTGAAACCAAAGTAACATTTCTAGTTAGTACAAAAAAGGAAAAGAGAGGTAAATACAAAATATGATGTTGAATTGTATAAAGAAAATGTGGAATCGGGAATACCTTGATGAAACTGAAATGATCCTTGTTTGATGAGGATTTATCGTTGTGGTCGTAAGCTGCGAAGTCAATCTCCGGTGTGGTGGAGCTCACGGTGGTCCACGCAATATAAGCGGCCAACACGGCTGAGAAAAAGATCAAGAGGAACCTAAGAGGACACATTTCTTCCAATCCAAGGCAACAAATTGATGAAAAGTAAAGCAACAAATTCAAGAACTGTTTCGTAGAATATATGTTATGAGATAGTACTATAGAATGTTAAGGTTTGAGTTGGTTTTATATGATCTATTAAAGGAATAAGTAAAAACAAGGAAAAACGCGTTGCTTATGTCTTTGTCCTTCTTTTTGACTTTTCTTTGAGTTTAAAATGTTGACCTTAAGATACATAAGTTGCAACTACATTGTACATTGTCAAAGATGATGACTCTTTCTCTTTACAAAATGTTGGATTGTGTCAATTGATATTGATCAAAAAGTATAATAAGTCAAAAATATTAAAATTGCAGATATAAGGATCTATTGTATTATATAGATTATATGCAAATGTAAATGAGATATTAAATCAAAATTATAAAAGTATAATAAATAGTTTTCAGTAATGCTTTCTAATTTTGTTAGGATTTTGACCCGTTCTATTTTTTATTTGAAGAAGTTAGATCTCAAGCCAATACTATCAGACCAACCCAAGTGAGTTAATCTAAACAATGATATTATTTCTTTTGAAGGAAAAAAAAAAGTGAGTTGAGCAATGATAGACTATCGTTTCTTTGGTTCAACGGATGAAAGGAGAGGCGTGGGATTTTAATTAAGGAAGGGAAAATTTTGTACATTCAAGTAATTAAAAGTAAAAAAATTAAATAACAAAATATTTCTACATTTAACTCATTAACTTGTGTCTTAAGGATACAAGTTAACATTTCTTAAATAAAAATTCTTCTTTAAATTTGTTAACAAACACTCTTAAAACACTTTTAACATTTCCTTAACCGTTTAAAGGACATAAATGAATCAATGCTGCCACTTATTATACATGACAATGAGACATACATGACTCAATGTTGCCCCTATTCTACATGACAATATGCAACACAACAATCACTCACTCTTCATTTTGGAACCCCGTTTTTTCATGTTGGCAAGTGTGCTACTACACGGCGGAATGCACTTCAATAAGTATAGTCCCTATATATAGGTCGTGGTAAATGTACTGCATAGAGCCGGATTCATTTTCCTATTTTTTTTCTTTCTTTTTTGAGGGGCTTTTTCTCTCTAAATTATTAAAATATGAATAATCAAAATTGCAGATGGAATCTATGTGTTTTTTTTATTTTTATGAAAAATGGTATTTATATAACCATTTTATAATAATTTTTGGACAATATTCTTTCTTATACTCACATTATATTATATTTTTACTATCTCTTTTTTTTTAAATTGTTTTTTTATCAATAAAGATATAAACAAATAAAGTTGTCACAAAAATTCTTATCAATTGGTTCTTCAAATATCATTACTCTTTTCTTTTGAAGTGCATGTCGGCACTTAGCATGCATCCCTCAAGAAATTTATGAACTCTTTTCAATATGCCACGTTGAATTGATTCAGTTAGACACCTAGCTTTATTTGCAAAATTAGTCTTTTAACTATTTAAACAATGTTTTGTCAACAAAAAAAAAACTATTTAAACAATGTCATAAGTTGGTTTATTATATATTTTAACTATTTAGACACCTATTCTTCAAAAAAAATAATTTAGACACCTAGCTTAGTTAAATACATGTAGTCTTGTAAATACCCTTAAATTGATCATCTAAGTTTATAAATGAAACTGCAAACATATAAGTGGAATAAACGGATGTGTTGGGGTTCGAACCCCGATCATATCGTTCAGACTAATAATTTTAAATTTTTTACCAATTGAATTAGGATTTATGGACCCCATTTTACAATTATAAATCCTATAATATTTGAAAGTTGCTTCTGATAATCCTTGTTAACTTTTTTTTTTTAAGGAATCCTTGTTATTTTAGTTTTTAGTTTCTTTATGTATTTATGCATGTTAGAATAGGTCCCATATTATATTAATTTTAGTCACTCAAATAAGGACTATAATAAAGTTATATTATTTCAACATCATAATATAAATAGGTATGTGTTTGCAAAAAATAAAATAAAAAAGTATGTTATTTGAACAATCATTTGTTGGATTACTTATGAGACAACTAAATATATAAAAAGTGTAAGTATTGACATAAAAATCAAAACAACATTGAAAGAGTAAAATTACAATTAAAGTATAAGAGAGAGTTCTTCTAAATATTGTAACAAAATGATAAGAATCGTCCAAAGTTAACCTCTTATGTAAAGAATGAACATATGATTAATGAGTAAACCCTCATTTGCGTCCCTGAAAGTGATACTCGCTATCACATCAATCCCTAAATCAAATAAAATTATCAAAAACTCCCTCGTTGTTTGATTCGTTGGTCAAATTCATCCTAAACGTTAACAAGGTGTTGACGTGTCTGTTACATTTACCACTTCAGATGCTTATGTGTCACTTCCAGATTGGCAAGGGACCAAAATGAATACATAATTTTTTATTTTAAATTAAAAAAAAAAACTAAAAACCAGTAGATTCCTTCTTTCAAATTTGTACCCAAAAACTTCATCCCTTTCAACCCCAAAATTTTCTGTTTGAGATTTCTCTCTTTGTCTTAATGGTTCCAAAATCAAAATAAGGTTTCTCTTAACCCGTGTAAATGTGACCCTATTTCTTGAAAATTAGAGTCAACTGCTTTGTATTCTGATAGAACGATCTGGATCCTGGTCGTAGTTTGCTGCTACCAACTTTGGGCTGAGATGAACTTCTTCAACAGTGGCACTAACTCTGTAGAACAAATTTGAGAAGAAAAACAAATCCAAAAAGAAGAGAGAAAGAAAGTAAAGAGAAATAACCAAACTCAGAAACAAAATTGGGACAAAAACAATCTCAAAAAAACTACAAATGTATGCATGCGGTTTCTTCTTCTCCTCTTTCCATTCCAACACCTTATCCTCCACATTGTTATGAGCACCAAAAAAATCATAGATCTGATATACAATTTTTAATCAAAGAGATTAATGTAACCCATAAAAATAACACTAACTCCACTACCCTCCCTGCAACCATTAATTTCCAAAATAAACAACCTTTTAATTCTAATTTTATGTTCCTTCTTTCTTCTCTTTCTTTAATGAACATAACTTGTGTGGAGCCGACTTGTGATTGAGTTTGAGGTTGCACATTGATTGAAAATAAGATGGAAAAGTGGAGAATGATGAACAAAGATGATGTTAGGCTTAGCGAGTGAGTGGAAGCTGAGTAAGAGAGATGGGTGTAGCTATTTGAAAATGAAAATAATGGTTTAATTCGCTTGATTTGTTAGAATGGTGTTAAGAGGGGATTTTAATTTGAGAAGGTTTTTGTTTTAATGGGTCTGGATGATTGCATTTTTCCCTAATTTAGATTAATGCATATTTTCTAGGTTTTGAAAAGGAAAGGAACATAAAAGTACTGATCTTGAGTGTTTGGATATGAAATTTAGTATTTTGTTGTTGTTTTGTTGAGTATGATAATGCTTGATCGAGGTTTGAGAGAGGAGGATGAAGATGAAGATTGAAGTTTGTTCATCTTTACCCAGAAAATGAAAGACTTATTCTATTCATTTCGGCCCCTAGACTATGTGGACATCCCACTAAGCATCTGATGTGGAAAAAAATTGGGACACATCACCAAAGTTAACACCAAGTTAACGTTTTGGACTTATTTGACTAATGGAACTAACATTGTAGAAGTGTTTAATAATTTTCGTTGATCCAAGGACGTGTGCAATAGCGAGCGACACTTTCAGAGATAAAAATAGGGTTTACTAAAAACTAAAACAAATTTGTAAAAAAAAAAAAAAAAAAAAGACAAAAATAAA
>Ga0228711_1006541_pt1 | contig 17258 bp, 11 predicted proteins | sample MedpolnodulmetaG_2_FD_177996 | JGI IMG/M metagenome (GOLD analysis project Ga0228711, IMG submission 177996) | Root nodule microbial communities from Medicago polymorpha collected in Santa Monica, California, United States - brown nodules | ecosystem: Host-associated > Plants > Roots > Nodule...
ATGCCTTCTTGTTGGTTGTACCCTTGAGCAACAAGTCTGGCTTTGTTCCTGATTACTTCTCCCTGTTCATTCAGCTTGTTCCTAAACACCCATTTGGTTCCAATAATGTTCTTGTGTTCAGGCTTAGCTACAAGATCCCACACATCATTTCTTTTGAATTGATTGAGTTCATCTTGGATTGCTAAGATCCATCCATCATCAGCTAGTGCTTCATCAACTGTTGTAGGTTCTATCACAGACAGCAATCCCAAGACAGACTCTTCTGGCCTGAAATATGATCTAGTTCTTCTGGGACTTTGCTTGTTGCCAATGATTTGATCTTCAGGATGAGAAGACTTGTATTTGATGAGTTTCTGGACTGGATAACTTGCTGTGAATCATCGTGAGCTTCTTCAGAGGCTTCTACAATTGGAACATCAGGGGCTGTTGCAGCTTCTGGAGCATCAGGGGCTGTTACAGCTTCTGAAGTACCATCCAACTTTGAAGTTTGATCAGGTTCTGAGTAATCATCAGACTCTTCTGAACCTGCAATACTTTCATCCTGCTCTGGAGTTTTACTTCCAAGCTCTTTGTCATTGAATTTGACATGCATGGATTCTTCAACATAGTGTGTTTCTGAATTATACAGTCTGTATGCCTTAGACCTCTCAGAGTAACCTAAAAAGATTCCCTTTTGAGCCTTTGCATCAAATTTCTTCAGATAGACTTTGTTGTTTAAGATATAACATGTACATCCAAACTGATGAAAGTAAGAGATGTTAGGCTTCCTACTTTTAAAGAGTTCATATGCTGTTTTGTTCAATATAGGTCTGATATAGATCATGTTCTGAACATAACATGATGTGTTTACTGCTTCTGCCTAAAAACGTTTTGCTAGGTTGTTTTCATGAATCATAGTTCTTGCCATTTCTTGTAAAGACCTATTCTTTCTCTCTACAACCCCATTTTGCTGTGGAGTTCTAGGAGAAGAGAATTCATGGACAATTCCATGTTTTTCACAAAATATTTCAAATGGCTCATTTTCAAATTCTCCCCCATAATCACTTCTGACTTTTAAAATTTTCAGTTCTTTTTCAGATTGGACTTGAATACAGAATTTGCTAAACACATCATATGAGTCATCTTCAGATTTAAGAAACTTAACCCAACTCTATCTACTGTAATTATCAACTATAACCAATCCATATTTACTCCCATATAAGGATGCAGTGCTAACTGGTCCAAATAAATCAATGTAGAGTAGTTCCAAGGGTCTGGAAGTAGAAACAATGTCTTTTGATTTGAAAGAAGTTTTAACAATTTTTCCCTTCTGACATGCACCACAAAGTGCATCTGAATGATAATCAATGTCTAGTAAGCCTCTGACAAGTTGTAATTTGCTAAGTTTAGAGATTAACCTTCAGTTAGCATGTCCCAACCTTCTGTGCCACAGCCATTTCTTATCACTCATCGATAAAAGGCAAAGTACCTTCTGATTAGTCAGTTCTGAAAAATTAACCTTATATACATTGTTTCTTCTCTTTCCGTTGAAGATTATGGATTGATCATCTTTGTTGATTACTGTGCAGTTGTTCTTCTCAAACAAGACATCATAACCATTATCACAAAATTGACTTATAGTCCATCAACCAACCACACATTATTAATTGAGATTGAGGAATTACCAATTGTTCCAGTACCAATGATTTTGCCAGTTTGGTTTCCTCAAAATCTCACAGTTCCTCCCTCTTTCATGGTCAGGGTTAGGAAGATAGACCTTTCTCCCGTCATGTGTCGCGAGCAGCCATTGTCCAGGTACCAGGACTTCTGCTTTTCGCTTCCTTTTAGACATACCTGCAACATCAACAATGTCTGACTTAGGTACCCATATCTTTGTGGGTCCTCTTGGGTTAGTCCTAGGAGTTTTGAATTTCCTTTGTGCCTTTGTCTGAAATTGTCCTGCTTTGTCTTCTTCTAGACTTTAGGTTCAGAACCTTTAGTCTTAGAATTTAACTTAGCAACGACAGCTTCCTTCCCCTGAAATCTAGGCTTTTGAGTTTCAAACTCTGTTTTCTTCAGAACCTGTTTATTGGGTTCTGATCTTTTCAAGATCTGTAACTTTGGAGCTTTTGATTTAGAGTTGTTCATGACCTTCATCTTTTGGTTCTCAGGTTTTGATTTAGTCATTACCTTTTGAACTTGAAGCTTTAGGTTCTAAATGAGAAGCTGTGTTGACCTTTTCAAATTCAGACACAAAGTGAATTTTCAGTCCCTCTTTGGTGTTATCAGAACAAGGTTTCAGGATCACTTCACTCGAGTTACCTCCTGCGAAGCCAATGCCTTTTTTGTTGTTCTGATTGATGCTATAAATCATGGATGCAACTTTGGTTCTATCAATTCCTGTGGTAATAAACTCTTGAAGCGCAGCATCCTGCTCAGATAAAGGTTTACTATCACCTTTCTCAGTCATTGTTTTCAAATCACTATATTCATGTTGTAAAACATCCATTTCCATCTTAGTTGATTCATGGAGTTTCACCAACTTAATGTATCGTTGCTTAACTCTCCTCAACTCAGAGGATTGGTTTTTATAATGACCAAGAAGTTCCTTGAGAGAATCAATTATATCAGATTTAGTGAGTTTGGAATATACCTCCGTTTCAATTTCAGAGTCTGTATAGGATTCAACATCAGATGATTCTTTTTCATCTTCAACAATAGCCACCAAACCCATGGCTATATTTGCTTCATTTTCAGCATCATCCTTATCAGATTCAGACTCATTATCCAGATCTTCCTAAGTTGCCATCAAGCTTTTCTTGATTTGCTTCTTGAATTTGTTGGATTTAAAGACTGGCTTCTTAGATTTCTCTTTGGATTTTACCTTCTGCAGGTCTGGACATTCAGCAATGAAGTGTCCAGTCTTCTTGCAGTTGAAACAACCTTTCTAATATTCTTTTCTAGAGCTCTTGTGACTACTGCCTCTGCTCATGAACTTCTTATTCTTCTCAGTAAGATATTGTAGTCTGTTGAAGAGCATAGCCATCTTCTGAACGATTTCAGGGTCTTCATCAGAGTCTTCAAATGTAGATTCTTCTTCAGACTACAATGCCTTTAGAGCCTTAGTTGACTTCCCTCTTGACTTCAGAGCAATAGACTTAGACTTCTTGCAGGTTCATGCTCATTAAGACCAATCTCATGACACTTTAAAGAGCTTATAAGATCTTCAACACTCAGAGTGTTTAAATTTTTAGCTTCTTTAATAGTTGTCACTTTTGGTCTCCACTTAGCAGGTAAGCTTCTCAGAATCTTGTTCACATGATCAGACGCCACGTAGCTTTTCTTCAGAATTTGAAGCCCAGAAACAAGAGTTTGAAATCTTGAGTACATAGTCTCAATGTTTTCATCCTCCTTCATTCTCAACAACTCGTACTGATGAACGAGCATAGTAGCCTTAGCTTCTCTGACTTTCTTGTTACCCTCATAAAGTGAGCACAATGAGGCAAACATAGCCTTCGTTGTAGATTTTTCACTCATCTTTAAGTACTCTTTATGAGGCAAGGCAGCCACAAGAATGCCTCTGATCGTGTGATGTTTCTTATAAAGCTTTTTCTGTTCAGCAATGTGAGCTTTCCTATCAAGAGCAGCACCTTCTTCATCCAGCTTCAAATCTCCAACACCTTCTTCAAGAATGTCCCACAACTCATCATCCATTCCCATGATGTGACTATACATCTTGGTCTTCCAACAAGAGAACAATTTTGGATCACCATTAAACATGGGAGGTTTGTTGTGATTAGCAGATCTATCATTTTTGTTGTTGTTGCTATAATCATATGGTATAGCAACTCCAGAACCAGAGCTACTGCCAGAACCAGAAGCATCTTCCCCTAACATGTTTTTCTCAGATCGTTCACTGTAACACGGTTAAGTGCTAATTACAGAGCCTAAGCTCTGATACCAACTGAAGGTGAGAAAAAACACAAGAAGGGGGGGTTGAATTGTGTTTTCAAAAACTTCTTCTTCTTATGTTATGAAAACTGTTCCCAGGGTCAGAGTCTGATAGAGTTCAGAGTCTGACTTGAGTTCAGAGTCTTAATGCAGCGGATAGATAGTAAGAGAGCAGAGAAAGAAAGAACACAAGCAATTATACAACTTCCTTCCACAAACCGGAAGTAGTCCTGTCCCCCTTGCACTTCCAAGGAGAGTTTCACTAAAATGTAATACCAAATTAAAAGTTGCTCAAACACACAGTAAGAGACTTCTCAATGCTCAAGGACAACTCCAAGAGACTTCCTTTGCTCAATCACAACTGAAAGAGACTTCTATGCTCAATCACAAAAGAAAGAGACTTTTATGCTTAATCACAAAAGAAAGAGACTTTTATGCTCAATCACAAAAGAAAGAGACTTCTATGCTCAATCACAAAAGAAAGAGACTTTTCTAAAAAATTACAAATAATTGAAAAGGGTTTTGAATACTTGATATACAATCAGAGGTATTCACAAAACAATGCTAACAGAACAGACTCTGTTTTTCTAGACACTTAAGAATTCTAAGATATGAACTTTTGTAAGAATTCTCTAAGTTGTTGATGTGAAACTTTTCAACATTTTGGCTCAGAGAGTATTGATCTTATGTTCTTGTTCTATATGTCTTTTTTCAAGTCTTCATCCCTATTTATAGAGGATTTGAGAGACGTTGAGAACTAGCCGGTACATCAACTTGTCTTAACTGAAGCTTTGATTCTTCACCATTGATCTTTTGCCTGATTTGATGATTGTCCTATGAAGAACCAATTTCAAATACATTCCAATAGAGAAGGAACAATATCTGCAAACATTACTGTTATCCTTGTCTTGATGTATAGACACGATGCAGAGATGGTGGTTGCAGAGGCAGGCGCAGAGTTAGTGATTGTACACTTCGTACACTGTACTTTGTCAACTCTCTTAGGCTTCTGGTGAAGTAGCTTCTGATGTCTTTGCTTCTGATGTCCTTGCGTCTGATGACTACATCTTCAGGAGCGCTTTTCTTCAGACGCATTTTCTTCAGATGCTTTAAGCTTAAAAAAAAATTCCTTTGCTCTTTGACTTGTTCAACCAGAACCTTTATGAATAAGACTTTGATTGAGGTCCTGTACACTTGAACAAATGTTTAGCAAATCCAATTGATAATTTTTAATACCTTGTTATCATCAAAACTTAGAAGGTGATTTTGCGAAACACCCTTTGTTCCAACAGGTTGAACGGTACTTCGCTTGTGGAAAAGTAAGAGACTCGGGAATATTTAAGGATTGATCTAAAAAAAATCCTTTAACGGAAGCCGTAGTTGAGAAGCGGATAAGGTGCAGAGTAAAGCTATAGTCCTAAGTGCAGAATCAAGGTTGCGTGATTTATCGCTTTATGCCTGTAACATGCATAATCAGGTAACACACAATCAACAGAAATCCACAAAACTGTAAAAAAAATTGCCTCTTGGTGCGCTTTGGATTATAAATCTGAACAAATAATCCATTTTGGATTATATAATCTGAACAAAATTCAAACCCAAAGATTTGCATGCAGAGGGAATGAGACCTAATATTTAGTTTGATATTTGATAAAGCTTCAAATGTGACGATTTTGAGCAAAAAAAACTCCAAGATTCGACAAATTTGTAGATTTCGGAATTTGGGATAAGGGAGAGAGAATGTGAAATGTGGTAAATGTAAAACTATAGAAATGGGAAAGATACTGTCTTCGTTTTTTTCTTTCTAAAAGTTCCTTTGGAATTTACTAACCTACAAGCTTATGAGTTCAATATCTATTGTCAATGTTAAAACTTCTTTCATGACTGATCTATATATATATATATATATATATATATATATATATTAATGTTCATCGAGCCTTGACCTACAATATATGAATCATACTTTTTCTACAATATATGAAGCATACTTGGACATAACAGCTTTAGATAGATGATATCCTTATATTTAAACATAAAAATTACAATTGAAACATATGCAACACTCAGATATGAAAATTAAAATTAATCTGATAAAAAAAAAATGAAAATGTAAAAGGCATTTCATTCATTCTCATGTTTAAAAGATCACACCTATAGATATAGATAGGTAATACCAAATAAATACTAATTCTAAAATCCAGGAAATATCTTCTCTAACCGTAACATGCACGCATGGAATTTAAACAAAACACAAAAATACCTTGTCTCTGACTAGACAAAAAAAAAAATTCAATGTATTAATTAACCCTATTATTACTCATGTTTAATGCAAATCCAAAATAAAACAATACGATCCAATCCATCACCCATCCCTAATTGCAATCCACTTTTTTGCTTTCCAATTATGCTGCCTAATCAATATGTTTTTCCATGTTCACCACAACCTTGCCTCCATTACCTTTCCTCCTCTTTTGTGGAGCATTCAGATCATTCTCGTTAATTTTCTCCAAAAATATTTCACTTGAATCACATGGTTTTGAAACATCTATCTCCTCATCCAGCATGAGATTTTCATCACTTTCAGCAATTGATTCTTCAGAACTCTCCATTTGTTCAGCCTCTCGCTGGAGTGATTCTATGACATCCATTATTTCTTTATTAACCTATTAAAAAAATAAGAAATAATAAGTCAGATAACACCAATACATCAAATTGAATATTGCAATTAAAAAAGTTATTAGTTTATTGGACTAAATAGTTGCAACAAAACTTCAAAAATAATCAAATGCATAGACACATCAATATTAAGTACCTAAAGACATCATGGTAAACTCTAAACACTAAATTCCTTACTAAATTTCATATTTTCAAACGTCTTTAAAAGTTTCATGGTAATTTAGGACTACTAGTAATTTCATAGTAATTTGTGGATACAATTAGGGATACTTGATTTCTTTGATTGGTGAAAATATAAGACATAATAAGAATATAGTTAATCACTTAACAAATAATCAATGCAATCCACTAGCATAGAATAACACTAATATGAAAAACATTGACTTTAAATTCAAATCATGTTGTTATTTCATATGTGCATTTAAAAATACGAGTAGTAGCACCTGTGGATTTTGAAGATAATCAGCAATGTTAGTTGAACAAGTCGGGCATTTTATAATGTTCTTTTGCTCAGAAAAGGCACCCTCAAGGCAGACTTTGCAGAAGTTGTGAGCACAAGGTGTTGTAAGAGGGGAAGCTAAAACGTTGTGACAAATATTGCAAACAAACTCTGCAAAAACAAATGAACCCACATGTAACAATGTATTTGCTTAAAAAGTTCACTACTATATTGAGCTTACAACAATGATCTAAGAAAAAATAGACAAGGTTACTAATTATCACCAAGGATCGTATACCTTTCAATAGCCTATCCCTGATTTTGAAGGACGCCTTTTTTTCTTTTGGCGTAACATCTTTTATTTTTACTCCATCGATAGGATCGACAATGTTCGTCGGCTTCTTACTTAGCGGTGGAGGCTTCTTCCACAGCCAGCAACCCTTTTCCTCCTGAAATTTGTATGATTTCAAATACTGAGACCTTACATATCTATAATAGAAAAGTTTGAAAGAAAAAAAAAACATTTGTCTAGTATTGTCGAATTTGAAAGTTTGTCGAGGATTCAGTTCATAACTCTAAACAATGATTATATTATTTTTTAAGAGATTACAAAATGGAAGTAAATTTATCCATTAGTTGTGAGTTCTTTTACTCCTCAAAAGAATGTTAAGTACAATTTTAACGATTTTTGTGAACTACTAAATATAGAAAAACATAAGTAGACAATGAACAAATGTAATGAACAAAATTGAAGTAAACGTTTTAAGACATCAGGAAATATAAGAAAAACATATAAGTAGACAACACCACTTACATCAAAATCCCATGATGGATCACCATTCCTTTCAGTAATATCAATTGCATCCCTAAACTCCTGAATTATAGGTAATGGTCGGGGACGGTCTCCTAATAACTCACTACATACCAACAAAATTAATCTAAGTTACCATATTAAACACTTCCACTTGTTTTATTATTACAAACACACACGTCCATGGGAAAAAAATATGAGGAAAAAAAATCAACCTTGTCCATGGAGCTGGCTCATTGTCACACCTCACAAACAAATACCTGCAAACTTTATAACCCTATCACACATAGATACCCCCGTCAATTATAAATATTAAATGATTGATAAACCACTAGGTCTTACTCAATTTATTTACTTGAATAACTATTGCAAACAATAATTGTACTTACTTGTTTCCCAATTTTGCGCCAACATTTCTCAATTCTATAAACCCCATCATATCTCACTCCTGATTTTGGTGCAAAGGAGGAATGTTTTCCCTTGTGGGACCTGAACCAAATACATTAATACATAAACTAAATATCATATCGATTCACTTTGAACTTTGGAACAAAACTAATAGGGATGCATTCATACGAATCTAATTCATAATAGTTAATCAAAACTAACCTTATAACACGAACAGGATAGCCTTTTCGGCAACTGAGTCTCAACGCCTCATTCCTATGTTTAAATTTTTGATCAAATGATTGTTTTTTATTAGTACCTCTGTTGCCCTTAACATCCCTTCCACCACTTCCCGTATAGAGGAACCACTCACCATGATCTTCGTCTTCATCATACCCACCAGAGAGAGCAACTGATTGGGCACCCTGACTACTTTGACCAGCAATCCCAGCAATATGGGGAAAATGAGCACCCCATTTCTTGCATTCCATCCTATCTTCCCATGTATCACCAACAAGAACCCCACGGTTCCTTGTTGGATCATTCTCAGCAATAATCGGTCCAAAATGATCTTTTGGAATCATCACGAATATCTTCCCACTATCAACATTAACTTTTCCCGGTTCATTTGTTCTTTCATTCTTGTAACAAATGTCAAGACGCTGATCATCATGAACAATATGATAAAAATTTGTAGAAGTGCTTGCTCCAACACTCTCAGGTCTTGCTAACTTGGCCATACGAATGGCGTTTACCAACTGAAAATTGATTTTTGGATTCTTTGCCATCTTTGCTGGAATTATTGTTGTACAATTTGAGCATTTGCGTTTTCCTTGCTCAATCCATTTTAGAAAACACTTAAGGCAAAAATTGTGCCCACAGGGAGTCTAAACCAACGACAACAACAATAACAGCAACAAAAATCAATTTCAAACAATAATTCTAATAAAACCAAATGATTACACATTTCAATTAAGATCGAATCATTTAGATAATTTAACCATAACAAACTTGATTAAATTATCTAAATGATTCGATGTTATTAATAAAAAAATGTCACCAGAAATCGTCAGAAAAATTATTAGTTTTATTTTTTAAGAGATAAAAAGGGGGAAATAAAAAGAAACTAACTGTGACAGGTCTCTCCGGCAATTCCATGCAGTATGAACATTTAATGCTAGAGATATCAAACACGACATTGCTTCCAATGTTGTTTTCAGTAGAGGATCCAACAAGAAGTTCTTCATACATTTCCGCCATTTCTTCATCGCTAAACAAAGGTGGACTGGCAACATTGTTGATGTCGATGGGCTGAGAACAACCAGGGCATTCCCAATCATAGAATGTACTGGGAAGGAGGAGTAAACATAGCATATGCCATAGCTTTTTGCAAGTTTTACAAAGGAGGGTCTCAAATTCTCGATACGTCTCTTTGCAGGCCAGGCATACGCCATTGGAGTCACAAGGAAGCTGCTTGCTAGGCTCTTGTTCCATTTGGTTTGATGTCTCACTTGTTTGATTTAGTTCTTTCTCTTTCTCTTATAGTTTTATAAAATGAACAAAATGAAATTATATTAAGAGGCTTTTCTCCCTTTTTATAAGGATACTTTCGATCCTATTTTCACACGAGACTAACATGTACATGAAATTTTACTCTTTTTTTTTTTTACTATCCCTCTTGTCTCCATGGTTTTTTCTTTTTCAACATTCATGAATTAAACATTTTATGGTAACTACTCTCTTTTGGTTATTTAAAAATATTTTTAATTCCCATAAAAAATATTATTATTAATTCCCATAAAAAATATTATTTTTAATTATACTACTATAATTTTTTTTTCTTTTTCAACATTCATGAATTTAACATTATATGGTAACTACCCTCTTTTGGTTTTAAAATTATTTTTAATTCCCATAAAAATTATTATTAATTATACTACCATAATTTAATTTTTGAATTGTATATTTTTTGGAAATAATTCATTACATGGATTTAATTGGTCCGTCCATATAAGTAGACAATTATTATGACCCATTTAAAATTAGCCTATGTGCATGAACATGCACATAAATATTACTCTCTTTATTGTATTAAAATAAATCATGACATTATGTAGAAATCATTTAATTATTATTTGTAACCAAAAAATAATTATTATTATTTACCAATAGTGTATAGAACTTTCTACACATTTTATTCAACTTTCAAATATGTCTCCTCAAGTAATATTTATATATATATACCCCTAAAAAAGGTAATATTTTATAGTTTTTTTAATTAAATAATTATAATTTTTCTCTTTCTTCCTTAAATTTTAAAGGGGGTCAATAGTATTGTTAAAGTTCTCCTTTCATGGTTCGAGCCCACGACCCTCTTAGGTGTCGATGGAGCGTCTTACCAACAACTGCACTTCGATCTACACTTTAATATATATCAAATTTTACTAACAAAAATATATAACTTTTTTAAATTATAAAAATGTAATTTAAATTTTACACAATTTAATAAATTCAACTTATTTTAGTCAAACTACTGTGATTATTATCTATTCATTTTTTTTCTAAGTAGTCTAGTGTCAAGAAATTCACCTTTTAAGGTAAATAAGTGGGGTATTTGAGGTCAAACGCCGACCCTTGCATATATTATGCAATATCTATAACAACTAAGTTAAATTCAAGGGAAATCTATTCATTTTATTTTCATTCTAAATGGTTAAGAAAGAACACGTTGCATATATTTAATAGGTCTATTTATTTTATTATCTTTGTTTTGTTTATTATTTTTTGAGATTCCTTGGTTCGTATAATTGTTCTATCTACAATATAAACAATTCAGATGGTAACTACTCTCTTTTGGTTATTTAAAATTATTTTAAATTCCCATAAAAAATATTATTGTTAATTCCCATAAAAATATTATTTTTAATTATACTACTATAATTTAAATTTTTTTGGACCATTATAATATTATTTTTGAATGACTGCTCTGCTAAGGTTTCCTCCCCTCCTAGGGTTCTTGGCCTGAATAGCTGATCCACACTATTTCCTTGCGATTCTAGATTTCTTCTTCACGATTCTGCATCAGTTTCCTCAACTGCTTGTTATACGATTGAGTTTAGACAATTGGGAGAAATTGCAGCCGTGACTACACTGCTTTCGTAGTGTTACAAAGGCTGGTTAACAATTTCCTCCTTCCTCCGAATTCTCGTGATCACAAACACGGTTTCTGATTCAGTGGGAAGACTAAAGGTCCGTGGGAAATGATCTCCTTGGCATAGGGTCTTCTCTGGCCTTTTCAAAACCTACTTTGATATTTCGAATATCAAAGTTAAATAAAATTGAACCAATTTTTTTTTTTAAAAAAAAAATTAGCCATTAATTGTTCTACTTTTCATAGTACAAGTTAATTATATTATTTTATATTCTTATTAAAAACTCTTAATATTGTTTTAATGGTTTAATTAGTATGTAAATTCTGAACTATTTTGAATTTTTTTAAAAAGAGCAATAAACTAAACAAAACCGTAATAAACTAAATTATTTTAAGTTTTTCAATTTCAATTAAATGATCAGTATAACCGTTAGTGATCACTATGTTGTATGTCATATGAAGTTTCACTTAGATGATTTTGAGGTTTGGTTACTTTGTTGACTTTAATTGATAAATGAATAATTAAAATAAATTTATTTTAATTAGATATAATGCTCGATTAAAAGAGAGATGAAAATAAAGTCATCAAACTCAAAAATGCTCAAGTGGAATCTAGGTTAAATGTCACACCTAATTAATATTCTACTAATATATCCACACCATTACCATTTAACTACTTATTTATTTTATTTTTTTACAATTTTACAAGTTTAATTGATTATTTTACTAAAACAAATATTGTTTTTTTGAATAAAAAACAAAAAACAACACAACAACAATCTTAAAACAAATATTGTTTGTTGCTGTGTCCTGTAGTACTAATTACTTCCTCTGACAACTTATAACTATCTTTTCTTTTTTTAGTATCTTTTTTTGTATTTTTGTTAAATTTGTATTTTGTAAAAGAATAGAAATATATGCTGCACATAGGAAGACAGGTCCAGCTGCACAAAAGATGCAGACACTATAATAAATTTAGAACCGTTGGATCATTGCTCTTTTAATTTTTAGTAGATTTACACCATTGATTCATTTGTTTCTGAGTTTAAGTAGAGTCACTTTATTTACATAACCCTTCTCCAGTAAGTTTCCTTCATTTTCATTTTCCATCGGTACGAATCGTTCTTGCATTCCAAAAGGTAACTTTTTCTTTTTATTTTAAACTTGCAATTAAATTACTGTATGATGCCATATTTTTACAGTTTTGTGTTATTTTTGCTATATTGCTCAAGTTTTAGGACCCATTATTTGCTTTTTCTACTGTGTGTGTTGAGCTATAGTCATAATAGTGTGTTACTACCCATTTAGCAAAGAATTTCTCCTTACATTGTCTGAATTAGAGTCTTTGGTGGTGTGAACGAGAGTTTAAGGTAGCTAACTCCTACAAAGCTAAAATGAAAAAAATAGTTTTGAATTGAACAATTTTTGATCAGATTATACTTATCTCACGGCCAATTCCAGATTACTATGGCCATTTTTTTTGGAACGGGTGCGTTAACACAAAAAAATAAAATAATGTAAAAGATAGTTTGATTGTTTTAGTTAGGTCACTTATGGTTAGTTTGGGATATTGAGAGGGAAGTTCTTCATATTTATCAAAAGAGCTAAATAATTTTTTTAATTAATATATTTTTAATTTTGATAATATTATAATAACATAGATTGAGTTTGAAGATTTTGAGTCCCCCCAAATCATGGGGGGTTTTGAGTTTGATTTTTAGATTGAAAATTCAATCCCAAACATAGCCTTAGATTCCTTTCAAAGTGTAGGAGAGAAGGAAAGTGAAAGAGAATGATGGCTAGTGATTTAACTTGAATAAGTGATTTTATCTTTTTCGTAATACAGATTGATGTCTAGTATTCAATATGTGTTGGTGTTCGACATTGACATATGTAGTTCAATTCAGTTGCTTCTCTATTTCGAGTGTGTTGGTACGGTGTTGTGTTCAGGCTATGCGACTTCAACAAACTCTTTTTTTCATCTTCTATAATGTTACTTTTTCAGGAAGAATGGATTCAAAGTCTGTGAAAGGTTTAACTGAAAGACGTAGCAATAGGAAGAGGAAGGTTTATCATGTAGCGGAATCTCCACAAGAAACTTCAACCAATGTTTCACCGGCTACACCCGCCAAGAATGCTGATGGCACATCAATCTGGGATGACAATTTTCCATTTGGAGACTTTGTTGATAAGCAATTCATTGCAGAAAAGGATTGTCAAGCATTTGACGTTTGGGGATTAGAAAAGTGTAGCCAAGTTATGCTAAAAGATTCTGTTCGATCGGTGCTTCTTGTCCGTAGTATGGGGAAAATGGTTGGTGATTTGGAAAAGAAAAACAAGGGTTGCATTGAAGAGAATGCTGAATTGAAAAAGAAGTTGTCTGAATATGAGAAGGACGTAGGTAGGTTGAAGGAAAATCTGGAAGAATTAAGCTCGGAAAAGAGTCAATTAATGGAAAAAGAAGAAAACTTGATAGAGGAAAATTCTAAGATTAAATTAAAATTACTTGTCAAAGAAAATATTATTGACAAGTTGAAGGCTGAAATTGAAGAGGTGAAGGCTGAAATTCCACGGCAGTACGATGCTGGATTCAATGAGGCGGTCAAGAAAGTTTTAGTTTCAATACCTGAACTTAAACCTAATGTTTTAAATTATTGATATTTATTTTGGATTGAAGTTTACATTGATGAAGGTTATTGTAAGGTAATGCCTCTAAAACTTATGTAGTTGAAGGCTTGAAGCATTTTGAACTTCTATATACCTTTTATTTTAGGATCCTGTGTTTTGGTTTTAGATAGGGGTTATATATCCTATCTGTAAACTCCTCTTTATTTAGTCTATATATATTATAAAATATAAATTATGCTTCCATCCTCCTTTGTTGTTGAATGTATGTATTGAAGCATGGTAGTGTTGGTCTTTAGTTGGATGCATTCATCTTAAACTGTCAACTTTTTGCATTTTTTGCTTATGGAGCAGCACTGGTTTAGAAAAGGGTTTCTTTTCTTTTTTTGAACAAGAAAAAGGATAATATCTCAATTGAAGACCGTATCTTGGAGATGATTAAAAATTGTGTTTTAGACACAATTTACGAAAGTAAAATACCAGTAATAGCACAGAAAAAGCAGGAGATTCTATGCAGTGAATGATGTGAATCATATGATTAAATTGGGGGATGATGAAGAGGGTCTGTGGATAGTTTATGTTAATATTCCTACATTACAATTTTGATTTATGGTTTGAACATGAACAAGAAAAAATGATATAAGAGGGTGTGATTTACAATCCTTCCATTCTAGAGAGGTGTTTCCTTACCTTCCCTTCACAACCAGCAAGAAAATTCATTCAGATCACACTTGCGGAGGAGTGATTAAATCAGGTGGCCTAACCCTACTCCTCTTTAGAATACTTTTTTTCTCTGATCATGAGTACCCTCTGGTGCATTTTACTTTTTCTTATTACTTGGCTACGAAGTAGTTTTTTCTTGGCCTTTCGAGATAATAGACAACTTTGAGATTAATGGGTGAATGAGAAGAACCAGTGGAAGCAAGATCTCTTGATGGTGTTCTTCTGGGATCTGTGATTAGTGCCTGTGATGCACAGAAGATATCAAAGCCTTTCATCATTGGATTGTGATCAATTAGAATAATTGACTGTTTAGTTAGATAATCTGTAGTGATGGAAGAGATAAGGAAAGTTAGTACTCTTAAGCTTCAATTCCTTTGTAGATGTCGGTGTAAAATTAGTTTATACTGTATGCTCTTTAAACATGTTTAAGTATATGTGTGTAAATGAGATCGACGAGTTTTGGGTAGAATACATAACAAAAAGAAGAGAAATGGTGATCTTCTAAGGAAATCTCAAAAGGAAGTTCTAACTGATGATTCTTTTGATCTGGGTATAATCTTGAAGATCCAAATCAAAAGATTAAATCAGAATTGTACACTAAGCAAAATATTGACAAGGCTGAAATTTATTATTTGAAGGTTGCAATTAAGGAATTGAAGGATGAAATTCCACTGCACTACAATGCTATAGTTTGAGAGCCACCACATATCATGGTTGTATGACACATAAAGACTATTCATCCAATTTGGAGCCATACTGCATAATCAGTACAAAGTTCTAACAAGAGTCTCCATTCTTCTGCCATTTGCAGCACAAAGTTTTACCAAGATGCAACCAATTTATTAGAAAAATGCACATAAAATCGATTATATTGCAAAAATAAAGTTGTGAACATGATCAATTGAATGCTGTTGCCCAATTTAATGTCTATGTTTTAGACTTATGAGAAAAATAAAGGAGGGATTATAAGAGATGATCGCAAATTCTATGAGCAAAATAAACGAAGTTGTTGTGTCAACAATAATATAACTTAATTATTATAATATAATAATCAGATTAGCATATATGAGGTAACTGATCTTTGATCAAAATATATTCATGTTCATAAAACGCATACAAGAGATGGTTGGTTAGATGATTCATCTATTGATTAATTAAATTAATGATCTATGTTATAATAATTAGGGTCTTGCTAACTTGTGCCGGCACAAGATAAAAAATTAAATGTAGAATTTAACTTTGGAAATTGCGTATTCATAACCTTAAAATCTTAAAAAACTTATATTTTCAATACAATATATATTATTTAATTCTATTTTAAGATCTTTATCTTTGTGACTTAAGGGCACAGGTTAACATTTCCCTTATTGTTATTGAGCAACATAATTAACTAATTTTAATTTTAATTGTTTTACGGGAAAAGACTTTGAATTTATCTCATCATAAATGATTGAACACATTTGCTATATATTAAAAAATGATTGTTATTTAATATTGAAATAAAAAATATTTTTTAGTAAACTTACTAAAAATTAGAAGAAGTTATTTTAAGTAATTTGTTAAAATAAAAAAATTATTTTAACAATTAATTAACTTTAAATAAAAACGACTATTATTTTTTCCACCATATGAGTTTTGTAACGACCCTAGACTGGATAATTGTAATTAATAACTTTAATATTAATTTTTTTTATCTTATACTAAATCAAACATTGACAATATAACATAAAAATCGAATATTGAGTAAAAAATTAAACCAAATAAAAAAATTACATTAGAATGAATATATGAAATTAAACAACAAAAATACATATGCAAGATCAGACTGGACACTATCAACAAAAATACAATTTAAACCTAAATCCTTTTTTATAAACACTTTAGAGGTTTAACTTTAAGTTCAACTCCATTGGATTGTTGGCATCTGAAACAGTTGTTGGAGAAGACTCGAGTGGTGCAAGTGACAAAGTTGTTGATATCTGCCCATATGTTGATGTTCTATGTGCTTGTGGTCTTAGTGGTATGTGTCTTGCTCCATTATTTTCTTCAGAAATTGTGATGGATCTGATAGGTAAATCCATGGAGGATAGCAAGTCCACGGTTTATGAAATTTAACCTCAACTGTCAAATCTCAATAACTGTGTTAAATGGTCTTGACGAAATTACAGGCTAACACACCTTTAGTACGTCCAAATTTAACCATACACCACAAGGAAAGACGTTCAAGATTGCTCTTACGCGATTCTTCATTCGGTAACGTCGGTTGATGTCTCTTTCATTTCTTCTATTGAAGGACGCATGATCAAGGTCCTTTATTGAGATCATCAACCTTCTGCAACTAAACCACAACCATCTTTGTTGATGAGTCTTTATGCATAATTCTTTAAGCATTCTCAAGCCTCGTTCGAACCTTCAATCCTAAATGACAAGTCAATGAACATCTTCGATCAAATCCAGCATCTATGCGCGAAAGAAAACATCACAAAAATTTATATACCTATTATATTTAGAAT
>Ga0228711_1006543_pt1 | contig 17256 bp, 15 predicted proteins | sample MedpolnodulmetaG_2_FD_177996 | JGI IMG/M metagenome (GOLD analysis project Ga0228711, IMG submission 177996) | Root nodule microbial communities from Medicago polymorpha collected in Santa Monica, California, United States - brown nodules | ecosystem: Host-associated > Plants > Roots > Nodule...
TTTGTATTCTAGTGATGCTTATATTGATTCAATACTTTATTAATTGGCGAGACTTTTATTTCTCTATTGATCCAGGTTGTCTCAATCAAGGGAAGGTAAAAGAAAGATTGCCTACCTTTGTACCAAAAAATAAAAGAAAGAAAGATTGCCTACCCTTTTTTTGAGCAAGACTTTAAACTCATTATTTTTAGACATTATTAAGGGTCCAGCTCAATTTACCTGTTATTATAGTTGGGTTAATTTAATATTACGTATTGAAATTGATCAACATGCAGTTGCAAGTCACTCCCTCTGGTCCATCACTGGACCTAGTCCGCTTCAACTATTAAATTAAATCTCTCACCTAATATCCAGAAAAACATTTTTTGCACTTACCATCAAATTTGGTTACTCATGAAGTTCAGGTGAGATATAACTTTAGGCAAGATTTATAATTTTGTTTTAGATTACATTTCAAATATGATTTCACTTTATCATCAAATTAAAATTAAAAATATAATGATTTTTAAATATTATTCATAAATACTATTGATTTTTTAACAGGAGTTTTTCCAAAAATAGTTTTACAAAAAGAAAGGGATGATTAGTCAAAAAAGAACACGTTGGGGACCAAGATATGACTCATGTGTTACGTGTGTTGCATATTCTAGATAGACACTGTTTTTGTGTTACTTGAAAAAGTGAAAGATGAAATCCTTACCTTGCAAGATATAGGTAGATAAAGAGAGACACTGACCATTGATGAAAACGATGCAGATTCTCTTGTTTCTTTCTTCAGACCAATTTCATTTTTTTCGCACATGCTGATTCACATGTCTAACCAAAACAGAAGTATCCGACAAATTTGGAACCAATTCTTTCGTCTACTCAACAAGCTCTGGTCTTTATTATACGGCTAGTTTTTTTCACTTACAAACAAAACCGTCCAAGTTGCTTTGCTTCATTGCCTATCCACTAACACAGCAAATATTTGGCGGCATTACTTGACTACATCTACATACACGTCCTTTAGATATGGTCAAATAAACCTCTTTTGAGGTTTTTTCTTCTCACTGTTTTTCTTAATAATAATTTTTAAAAAATAACCTTTTGGCACAAAGCGGTGCCTGTCTCGAAGGTTCGAGTTCGAGAGCAATTTGCTGATCAAATTCTTTGAATGAATGAATAGTTTAATTTAGGTTTAATAGTAGTTTTTGCCTCTTAACTTTCACGAAGTTGCGACTTTGACCCCTTAAAAAAAACTACAAAACCGCCCCCTAAGTTTTGCAACTGTAGCAGTTTTGGCCCCCAAGGCCAATTTTTGGTAAATAAAAATAAAAAAAATAACACGTCGCACCTCAATTAGGATGCCACGTCAGCGTAGACCGAGCCAAAACTGCCCTTGGGCTTTGTTTGCGAGTTTGGAGGGGAAGGGAGGGGAAGGCTTGGAAAAAAAAGGAATGAACAAGTGAAAGAAATAGAGGAAAATGGGAGATAAAGGCTTTGGGGGGTTAACTTTTCTTCATAATACAAAACCCTCCTCATTTGGAGGAACTAAAAATTGTATTGGGGAAGGGTTTTGGGGGGTTTTGGAGAGTTAATTAGAATTATTCAAATTTAATCTATGTTGTTATAATATTCTTAAAATTAAAAATAAAGTAACCATATGCATTAATTTATCATTCTCTAAAAAACTACTCTTTTAAAATTTTTTGAAAGATTTCTCTATTTCTCCACATATTTTGCACCCGTCAAAACCTTTCCTTTCCTTCCCCTTCAAACTCCCAAACAAAACCTTGGGGACCAAAACTGTCATAGATGCAAAACTTAGGGGGCGGTTTTGTAGTTTTTTTTAGGGGCTAAAATCGCAACTTTAGAAAAGTTAGGAGGTTAAAACTGCTATTAAGCCTTTAATTTAATAATGATGTCTCTGCTGCTTAAGAACATTGTAACATTTATTTAATTATTTTGACAAAAGAACATTGTAACATGGGATGTACTAAGTAGATATTATATTGGTGCTTTCAGTTTTTTTTCTCTTCATGTTTTTGATCGATTGATGCGAATGGTGGGTCCCTGCATTCTTGCTTTAGTCGTCAAGATAGATATGTATATATCGACAACTGTTTTTAGTGGCATTATTAAGCAAGTAGTTGTCCAGATTCAAAATATTGATGGTTTCGTTGTACAAAGTTGCAAATCATTCATATTCACATATATGATGATGGTATAGATATGTAGCAAAGATTAATTATTTTGAGGAAAAGAAGGAGGTTATTAGGCCGGAGAGAAATAAAGAAAGCAGTTGGAGTTTTGGCCAATTGTTGAGGGAATCAAGCTGGAAAGTGACCTGTTTTGCGTTTAGAATAATATGTGATTTTAATAATTCATTTTCGTAAATATATAATTATTATGGTTGATATAAAATATGTACAATTTGCAATTAACAGTTGCATTCGCTTGAAGTACCACTGTCTTTTGACATGCATGATTATTTTAAGATACCACTCAGATTACGTGCAGGCTTTCCACATTGTCAGTAACGTCCATATAAAATATAAGGTTTATGTAGATATTAAGTGGAACTCTCTGGAGAAAGATTGAGTTTGGTGCTTCCCGTGAGCCAATGCGAATTGCTTTTGTGGAAGTTTTGATTTGAAGTGAACAAGGACCTTCGGTTTGCAGCAACGACATGTGAAGCAGAACTTTGGGGTGCTTCAAAGGCTTGTTCTTTGGTAAAGCTAACGATTTTCAGCAAATAGAGGTTTGTTTGGATTTAAAAGATTGCTGTGAATTATCTCAAGGATAATCGTGTGGGGGCTGAGCTAGCATTCCTGCAAAGTTATGTATTTATGTCTTTGGTGATTAAGCAACATTAATATGCTGTATACCGTATTTGAGTTTGCAGAATCATGCGAACATATGCAATGCTGCTCAGCACTGTAATTGTAAATACTGTGATCATGCCGTGACACTGACTGATAACCCAACCATTTTTTTTCAGGAAACATGAGTCTGAATCTTCAATTTTGAAGAGATCAACAAATTAGGCCTCGTTGCCGGTATCATTCTAACTTATCAATTTAAACCCAGATGATAGCAAAGTGTAGTCTCTCACAGTACGAAAAAGAATAGGACATAACTTAAACCTAGCAAAGTGCAAGTCTATATACTGTTTTCCAATTAAAACGGAACATTGGACTATTTTCACAGTCAAATCATAATAGACTTGCACCATGAAAACTAAAGCCAGTATGATCAAAATCTCATGGAGAGAAAAGTAATGTTCCCTTCAACGCAAACTCTTCATCCATTTGATCCCGATATTTCACTTCCATAGGACCAAATATTTCTGCTCTGAAACATGCCTTTTGAGACACTGATTGACATAATCTTCCAGTGCAGCAAAATCCTGTTGTAGAAACACTGTTTTGAATCCTAAAAGGAGAGTGCTTCAAAACGAGAATGGCTGGACCGAAGAAAGTTGAGTTGACTGTTCCAGTTCTCCAATCTCAGTGATTCTAATCACTGTTTTAGACTCTTATTGCAAAACCGTTTGAGGAGGAAAGTGTTCTAGAATCACACATTTTTAGGTCACCGTTTTATTCCACATGTTACTTTTTATTAGAGAACAAAAGCAAATGAAAACCAGAGAGTAGCACGCTGAGAAAAAGCAAATGAGTACCGTATATAATTTATAGCATAATGTATGTATACCTTTGACTGCAGAAAGGTACATGGACTAATTATTTTATTCAAGTAAACTGAGGCGATTACATTATGTTTGCACAGCAAGACACAGGATACTCTTGGTAAATCAATACCGTGTGATACTTTGATAGTACATTTCACAAATTGCACAGAAAAGTATCTCTACTAGAATAGGAGGCAAAAACTGAATCAGAGATCAAGTTTACCTGCCAAGTACCAAGAGTGTATTGCAAGGCTTCCAAATGACATGATGTTGGCAAGGGAAGATAACCCATGAATCATACCAAACTTCTTATTCATCTTTGCAAGCTTTGGGTTTTTCTTTGCAACTTCGACATTTTTTGACCACCCAACTTCCTCTCCAATACTATTCTCTCTCTCCACTTTATGCCTTTGTTTCATCATCTGTATCAGACAAACAAAATGGTTGCTTTATTTACAAACAATAGAAGTGAGCAGCAACTATTGGTAGCTTAACAACATAAAATGTTGCCATGACTTAACCAGAGATATGATTCAAGGTATGTTTGAATTAAAGTTTGAAAACTTACGTTGGACTAAACCTCATTTTGCAAACATAAGTTTGGCTAAAAACAAGCTTGCTGTAGCATGATTTATGTTAGGGTACTTTATTCTGAAACACATATTTGATAAAATGAAATTTATTTATTTATATGATACTAATCAAAAGTACATCTAAATGTGTAATTACCGACAATGCTATGAGTATTGTAATATAGTATAACATAACATGTATAGGGCAAAATGGTAAGTGAAATATCCACAATACAGCAACAACAACAACAACCAAGCATTATCCCACTAAGTGGGGTCGGCTACATGGACCAAATTACGCCATAATGTTCTATCTGAAATCATATTTGGATCCAACTCATTAACCTCTAAATCTTTCCTAATAGTTTCTCTTATAATTTTTCTAGTTCTTCCTTTACCTCTTCTAATCTGACTCTCATCCATCTGATCTGCTCTTCGTACTACAACACCTATTGGTCTTCTCTCTACATGCCCAAACCACCTAAGCCTATTTTCTACCATCTTTTCTACTATAGGTGCTACCCCAACTCTCCCTAATGGTGTCATTCCTAATCCTATCTTGTCTAGTCTTACCAGCTACCACTCATCCAATGCAACATCCTCATCTCTGCTACGCTTACTTGATTTTCGCGTTGGTTCTTAACAGCCCAACACTCCGTACCATACAACATCGCCGGTCTGACTACTGTCCGACAGAATTTGCCTTTCAATTTAAGCGGTACTTTCTTATTGCATGTATAGGGCAAAATGGCAAGTGAAATATCCACAATGACAAAGGAAAAAGGTATCAGCCCTACTTTTGTGTTGACCGATTTGAAGCCAAACCAAAAAACAAATCAAACAAAAAGTCAAATTCAGTTTAGCGTGAAAATGAATTTTGCTCTTGAACATTTGTTGTTAATGTTGAAAAAGAAAAGTGCTGCTGTTACATCAGTCCAAGTTCCGGGGATAGAACCAAACAAGTTAAAACAGGAAATGAGGACAGAAGAGAAAATGCAGAAGCAGAGAGAAGAAATTAAAAACTTGTACATTTCAAAAATATACCGATGGTTAAGGAAAACATTATTTTTAAACATTGTTTCATTTAAACTTATGCAATACAAGCAAGCATCTTCATTATTCTGGCAAATAATTGGCTTAATTTTGCATACTATTTCACCATACATATTTGGCAAAGTAATTGAATTCTACAAACAAAAATCAAAATGAAAGAATCGGGAAAAGGGATCAAGCTTTATTGAATGCACAAACGAGAACATTTAACTTTTAAGTTCTATTCCAACACAAAAGAGAACATTTAGTGAACACAGTTCCTTCAAAAACTCAATTCCATCCCTCTAATTACTAAGAGGGATCAATATTTAAGGCCTTAGTTGATTCGCTTGCAAAACAATGCAAACATGTTTATAGAATTTTGACATGGCATGACGACAAACTAAGTACGTAAACGATTTTATCTACTGACCAAAAACAGAAAGGCACCACATTGCACCATTGTAGAAACCAAGAAGCATATCCCCTAGGGAGGAGTTGGAACATAGAAACCTAATAAAGTCAATGAAAAGCAAAATTGTTGAGAAGAGGAATTAAAAATACCTCAATGGTCATTGGTGTAAAGACGAACAAATTGGTAAGATTGAAAGCAAGAGCAGAGATCAAGAATCCAAGTTGGTATCTTTCACTAGTGGAAGAAGTTTTCCATGGATGAAGATAACCAAAGGAAGCCACAGTGACAGCAATACAAACACCAACCATTGAGAAATAAGCCGGAAACATCTTGCTTTGAAGATTACCAAATTGATGCCTAGGCAAATTCCTAAACACAAGAAATTCAGCGTAATGACAGGTTAAATTAACATAATTAGGGTGGAATTGAAGAGTGCGTACTTGAACATGATGATACCGCCGATGAAGGTGACCCATAGAGCGGCGCCGAAAGCGATGGAGAAGCCGAGGAGATGAGCGAGTTTGAGGTAAGTGGAAAGAGTGGTGGATTTTGATCCGAATGTTTCTGGTGAGAAAATTACTCCGATGGCTAAGAAAACCACCGCGGTTGTTATTAAAGCGGCTCTACCCATTGATGACGGTGGTGAGAAAGGAGTAACGAGGTGGTTGAAGAAGAAGTGAAGTGAGATGTTTGTTTGTTTGTTAACGCCCTTTCAATCTACCAAACCAGATTCCAGCGCTCGTGGGTTTGGATTGACTAAATGATCTTCGGTTTCTAGAACATTTTCATTTCACACCTAATACAGCTACCCCATATTAATAAGGGGTGTTAAAAAGAACTGAAAAACCAAACCGCACAGTAGAAAAACCAAACATTTTGACTCGTTCACGTGGCACCCTAAGTGAGATGTCAGGTGTTATTTTTATTTTTATTTTTTTGCATTGAGGGACCAAAATTGCTACAGTTGCAAAACTTAGGGGCAGTTTTGTAATTTTTTTTAAAAGGATAATATAATTCTCTCATCACTCTTTTGTCTCTTTCTCTTCTTCAACTATATTTTTGTTCTTGTTTTGAGATGGTATACAATTCTTTTTAATCTATATTTTTTTACAACTTCTTACTTTATAATTAATATGTAAATAAATAAATATGTTTTTATCCCTATAAAATTGGTACCTTTTAAATTTTGTCATTACTTAATTTTAATAGCTTTTTTAGTTCCTATAAAAACATTCTGCATTTAGTTTCACTCCCTTCTTAATCCAAATTTGTTTAATTATGCTTAAATTCTTCAATTTTTAAACAAGTTTTTGTAAACCTATTAAGAACATTACTAAAAGTCCCTCTGTCAAAATATTAACTCAAAATTTAATTTCTACGTCCAGATTTTTGTTACTCTTTTCTTGAACTTTTGTCGTTTAAAAAAATTTATATTTAATTTTTCTCATGTTAAAAAATTCTATTTTTTTAGTAAATGAACATTTTATAATGTTCTAAACATGTCTCAAAAAAATCGTTCAAAAATTTAAGAATTCAACGATAATTAAACAAATTTAGTTTTTACAAGGACTAAAATTACATGTAATTTTCTTTTTGTAGAGACTAAAAATGCTATTAAAATTAAGTAAGGACTAAACTTAGAAGTTCCCAATTTTATAGGGACCAAGATCATATTTAACCCTATAATATATTGTTAAAACTCCATCAATTAGAATCAATGTTTTATAGATTATAATCAATTCCATAAATTTATTTAGAAATGACAAGAGTTTTTGAAAAATTTATGTGAACCAAGGCTTTTTCGGTATTATGATTAAATATTAAATAATTTTGGGCATTACTAGAAAAAATCTAGTGGATTTCCTCAAGCAATTCAGACTCAAAAGGCCACTTTTCCAAGTAGAAATAAGTTGATATTTTAATATTCAAAATTACAATGAAAATGGGAAAATACAATGTATCCTAGGCTGCATGTGAAGAAAATACAGTACAGTGGTGTATACCAGAAACAATATCAAACTAGAACAGCAGCTTGTAACATACTATCTTGATATACAAATACAATAACATCAAGAAGTTATCTTCCTTTTCATAGACTAAAAATTTCAGGGACCGAGTATGAGGAGCTTCACAAAGGCTTTAATGACAGATAAGTAATAATCTTACTGTTATATAAACAATCTAAAATCCACAGGGAACATATAATTTTCCCAAATACTCAATATTTCATCTCTCATCCTAGTCCTACTATCACTCCATATCATAAACCATCTCACGGAGCATCACCATATTACAACAATATCAATCGTCTGTGATAAGAAAATGTTCTACTGCTGCTAGCCATACTGTTGGTTGCGATTCCCACGACCAGCAGCCAATCCACCATATGGAGGACCACCTTGAAGATAATTTGGAGTTCCACCTCCACCACACGGACCACCACCTCCACCATTCTCTAAAAAACTACTCTTTTAAAAAATTTGAAAAATTTCTCCATTTTCCCTCATATTTTCCACTCCTCAAAGCCTCTCCTTGCCCTCCCCTCCAAACTCGCAAACAAAGCCTACGGTTCCCACCAGGAGGATACCATCCTGGACCACCAGAGGGACCTCGAGGCTTCCTATAATGATGGCTATGTCCTGCTGCAGCAACTGCTGGTTGAGAGCCATGAATAGGGTGGGCAGGACCTTGCCGCATTTGGCCATGTTGTCCACCCTATTAAATCGGGGGAAGACGAGTATCCTGCGGTGGATGCTGCATTTTAAGACGCTTGACATTTTCTTCATTTTGCCGCTGACGCTTTTTATTGGTCTGAAACTCATGTGATGAATCGTACTTGGGTAAACTAAGGAAAACATGAGGGTAGTAATGAGTTGAAGAAGCAAAGTAGAAATATATAATGGGCGTTATCTCATGAAGATCACATAAAGTAAGTTTCTATTTTGAAAATGAAAAACTCAAGTGCATGGGAAGTCCATACCTCTTGGGATCACTTGTTAATGGATCAGTCCAGAAGTACTCAGCATCAAGTGGGCCTTTGGCAGGAATTCTCTGTTAATAAATCAAATTTATCAAAATGACAGAGAAATTATATGAAGAAATCAAAAAGTTAGTTATTCATCATAAAAGCATGCTGGGTATTAAAGTCATTGGGTACACCTAAAAACAACACAACCGAATTCATTCGTATGTGTCACCAACATTATGTTACCAACTACAACAACAGCAACCAAGCCTTATCCCACTAAGTGGGGTCGGCTACATGGATCAAATTACGCCATAGTGTTCTATCATAAACCAAATTTGGATCCAACTCATTGACCTCTAAATCCTTTCTAATGGTTTCTCTAGTAGTTTTCCTAGGTCTTCCTCTACCTCTTAACATTATGTTATCAACTATTTATCAAATTTTGATCACATTACAAAAGTCACTCAACCAAACTAAACATATAGTATTTTATCATAAACTCAAAAGGCAAGTTGGCAACAAGGTGCATAATATTACTGAAGAACAATGGTAGACAAACTACCAATAAACATGATCAAATTAAAGAGGTTAAATAATTTAAGATAAATTGTAATATCATGTACCCATACCACCTAAAATAACAAAGTATACATTTATTTTGCAATTAATATATAGGACCCACTGTTGATGAACAGATGAAGTGATATACCTGAGCTGGATCAAGTGTGAGCATCTTCTCCAACAACTCCAATGCATGGCGATCAAAACTAGAATTCAAGTCAAGAGACAAAAGCTATTCAGATTAATCAACTAAAAGATAATGAAAGATAGTACAACATTTTATTACTCTTTTTTTATTCATTTAAATAGATGCATATATGAATAATGATGCTCGTAATCTGACACTTACTGTCTAAAAACTTCCCTCACCTTTTCATCAATCTTGTTGGCTTAAACTGATTGTACCATGGAGTCTTGGCAACTCCAGGCTAGTTCACCTCATCCGGTTCTCCACACAGGTCAAAAATCTTTGTTAATTGCTCTGGCTACAATAGTTTCAAAGAAAACAAGCATTGCCATCAAGTTGTATTAAAGACAATTACCATACTCATACACTGCAAGAATCAACTAGAATTGAAAACTACATCAGAGAACAAAAAAAAAATGTCATATAAGATAGAAGGACTCTGATGAGAATTAGAGAAGAAAAGGAAAGAATACCCTAGTATAAGTTTGACCGAATATCGTAAATTAAGACAACAGATTAAGAGTAAAACATTCTGAATTTTCAAGAAAAAGATGAAAGTTATCCTATTAAGCCCGGGACCCAAGACAAAAGACCGGACCACACTTGCAAAATTCGTCCCTGCGTCCACCATTCCCATAATCCCCGTCTTAATAAGCACCCCATATCAAGAATTTCTCTCCCCACACCACCTCTTGCATAACCACCAACTGCACTACCTCAACACATCTCCCTTCTCTTCCTAGAATTAACTTTGAAAATACATGAAGAAAAAGCTGAACAATATTGCAAAATCCTTCCCTGCCAGCACCTTTCCCTCCTAACCACCTGCCTTATCGGAAATCTGAACCCCCACCTCTTCAACAAGACTCATATGTAGTCAGTAGCAATAGTGTAGCTGCCAATCCCCAAAATGTTATAGTAGTGTAGCGGGTAGCGGTATGGGTGCTACATTGAAGTGTAGGAAAACAATACAAGCAGTACACATATGAAGTCTAAAACATAGAAGAATGGCCGCAACAATTAAACACATTCATAAGTAATCACGAGACATGTGGTTTTTGAATACATACGCTTCCCAAGTACACGTTAATACCCTACCTCCCACAACAAAAAAGGCGAATCAAAGTAGAACTATAAAACCATTATAATCTTCACTCTTAAATGTCAACTGAATCAAATCAGACATATCTATTATTGTGTTCCAAAGAAAACCACATCACACGTACACAAACAAAGTAACAATAAACAGAACAGCAAAAATTGAAGCACAAATTATTGTTATTCAATAAAATAACCTATGTGAATCAAGATAGCATTTTTAGAATTAGTAAAAAGTGACATACCTATAAGTGCCTTCGCCGATTTGCTCCAACTTCTCAGAGAAATCGACGCTGCAAGATCCACGCGAAGGTGATTCAATGACGTTCAGTTGCCCTGGGGCTGCCATTGTCATTACAACCCACAAACCCTAAAAATCCAAACCGAGTGAGTGAGTGGGGATGATCAAACTGTGCCTGCCGAGAGATATTGATTGATAATGGGTTTCCGCTTTGATCAGTTGATGTGGGTTAGGTTAGGTTTGAATAACCTTCAATTCAATCTAGACAGCTAGAGTACCAAATTATTAAAGTCGCCGAGGTAAAGTATTTTTATCATTGAAACTGTCACTGTGAACAATGCTCTTACCCTTACCCAAATCTGTTCAGGAATTATCTGTAGGATTAGAGTCTGGTGTTTCAGTTAGGGGCCTAGCTGTTGCGGAATCGTCATCTCCGTTTTCTGAAGCTGAGCTAGCAGCATCATCCATCTCCTTCCCTGGACATTCAATTTGGAGACACTCAGCAATTTCACTATCATAATCATGACTCCTACTTGAAGGTGTCAAGTCTTCTTTCTTGACAACATTAAACACAATTCCATTATGGATTCTCTCAGGCTGCAAAAGATCACCTTCAGTTACCATTATGCTAGATCCATTCATGACAACCTTGTTGCCATTTTCTCTCTGATCGGGTTCAGAGTTCTCAGAGCATCTATCCGGTGTTGTTAATCTGGGACTGTGATACTGGAAATCACGAGGGCTAAAATTAGTTCCCATTCCTCTGTTTAGTTCAGTATCAACTTCTAAGTTTTGGACAAAGTCGGTGAACATATCTGCCGAAGCAGTTCTCATCAAAGGACCACCAGATCTGGTCCAGGTATTCAATTCAGCACTTTCGGATTCACTGTCACTTACATCATGCATGCTGCGGTGGTGCTTGGAATTTTTACCCGTGGCTCCACTCGAACTACTAACCCCGTGATGAAATGAAGCAGCAGTGTCTGCAAGAAAGTCTTCAAGAGATCCTGTAGAATTCTCTCGCGCAATGACATTCCATGATGGAATTCTTTTTGAAGCGCTAAATTTGACAGTACTGGAAAGACCATGAGAAGCAGAAGCAGCTCTCTCGGCACTTCTTTTGAGTCTTCTCATATGATTGAGAATTGCAACACACTCATCAAGAGCAAGCTCAATTCCACAATTTGCTTTAATGGCTGAAAGCTTCTCCCAAGTGCATCTTCTCCCTTGGTTAGCTGCCTTCTGAAGCTCCGCATAAGAAGGGTTCTGGATAATTTTTGAGTACTGATACAGCATGCAGGCAAAATACATAAGTTAACCATTATTTCAGTGAACCGTCCATAATAAATGATACATAAAAAAATTCCTTAATCTTTTCCAAAATGTAAGGGACTCTTTGGTTTAAAAGTGTGTTTCTGTTTTAATCTCTCGTTTTCACTTGTAATTGGAAATCTGCCCATTGATTTCAACTTTATTACCTGCTTTCAAAGATTTGTGCAGGCACCATGAACAAGAAAACCAAAAAAGTTGTGTTCACTATTTTTTATACAAATCTTCAAGAACTGGAAACTAAATGAAAACAGAGGGCAAGTTTGAAATTAATAGTGATAACAAGAAATGAAAACAAGAAACATTTTCTCAAACCAAACAAGATATAAAAAAGTTCATAATTTTTACAAGATTATATTAACATTTAAAATGACCAACACTTTTTCTTAAAATTAATATCCAGATAAAGCTATTTCTTTTATAGGAGGGCTAGCAACATACTTTCTCACAGTCTTTTTGATTGGTTGAAATTCACATAGTTGCCACCAAATCAAGTGGGTCCCGTATAAATTTGATGGGACCCATGTGAATTTTAACCAATCAAAGAGAGAGAGTTGGAAAGTGTGTGTTAAAGAGTGTGTTGCTAGTATTATTCTTTCTTTTATCTTCGAATAAATATTTTGTTTGTTTAATTGTTCTTAAGCCACTATACCTGAGCAAGAGTAGCAGGCATAACAACTGTCACATCACCTTCCCAGTCCTGAGCAAACAGCTTGGCAAGTCCACCTAATGGAAAACCAAGTTCCAGTATTTGATTACATCGATGTTTAACCTCCATCTCTACCAGATGAGCCAGCTACAAAATCAAAACCTAAGTGTTATTATAGTTGCATATTTAAAATACTACAGCAGCAACATACTGCAGTACCAATGGCTAAAATGCATGATACCACTATTTTTCAAAATAGTGTTGAGGGAAAACGTATATACCAATGGCTAAAATGCATGATACCACTATTTTTCAAAATAGTGTTGAGGGAAAACGTATATAAAAGTTGATCATAAAGGTTTGAACTTGAGAATTTTATATGTGCATTAAATATCTATTCTAGATTCGAAGTCATGTGGGTAAGTTTAGGAACAGATGGTAACATATTCCTGAAAAACATTTACCAGTTTACCACTATTTCAACTGATAGCTTCTGCTTAAGGGTAAGATTTTATCTCCATTCTTTAGTTTTAATCAGAGCAATGACACTAAAAAACTAATGAGCGACTCACTTATTGGATTTAAGCACCAACAAAGATAGGTTAATCAACAGTACCAAAGGCACTGGCAACAATCTGTTAGTCGCCCAAATTCTGTTGGCATCTATGGAGCACGGATACAGACACAGACACCAGACACAACACGAATACTGACATGCCGACACCGTTAATAATTTTAGAAAATCATATAATTTAGTGTAATTATATGTGTCGGTGTCGTGTCAGTTTCGGACACAACACGTGTCTGGCATTGGGACACGCTTAATCCGAGGAGTGTCCATGCTTCATAGGTTGGCATAAATTTCCCTAAAAATTAGGAAAGTGGAATATTAGGTGCAATAACTCCATGGGGATTCATACATCACCCAGTAAAAAAATAAATACAATACATCGCCGTTGATGCCCCATAGCTTCGCGAGTAACCATAAAAACCCACCCAAATCAGATTTGGAAGTAAACCAAAAACCAAAGATCTAAAAGCACAAGCAGATATATGAAAATGAAAAATTGAAAATAAAAGCTAACTATCTAGGTACGTAGTTCGTCCAACTGTGAGGAACCATTTTACACATCAACTTAGGGGACCAATGTTTTTGGTAAGGAACGGACAATCTTACTTGATGGGAAAAGTAGAAGCGAAAAAATCATATAAGAAACAAATTTATACGATGACAGTAATCAGGCATATCCATATGTATGTATTATTGTCTTTTCATAGAGGTCCAAGTCGAAGAATGTACCTTGGCAGCAAAATTACCTCCATAAGCTCGTACAAATTCTTTTAATCTCAATAATGGTGCAATATGAGGATTGGCCTGACTAACAATAAAATGATTGACATTGAACAACTCTTTCAACTGCATCATAGGTAGATCAATCTCCAAGCTACCATCCCTCCAACGGCGTACTTGTGAGGAACCCTCTTCAGGACCCAAATTAAATGGAGGATGGTAAGGAACAATCTCCCCACTTCTATCCTTTGCCATCAATTCCTGAGCCTCAAAAAGGCCAGGAAAGGCACAAGAAGCTGTGACTGCACTCCATATAACAACATGGGGTGAAGTCAAGTAGTTAAGACATCTAGGCGGTTCATGCTTTCTTGGGGAGCAAACCGTAATCCCAAGAACTCGCCCTGTCATGTCGTAAGCTTCTTGAAATGTAAGATTGCTTGTTAGATGCCTCAACATAATCTGCAACTGTCTGATCTCATGAACTGCGCCAAATGTTGTGACCCTCTTGACGATCGTAAAAATCCCACCCATTTGATCGAAAAACTGTAACGAGTGCAACGAATCTTCAAAAAAGCTTTGAAGCTCAGGCCAAGACCTAGTGGCAACAATAGAGCACATAATCGATCCTACACTCGAACCAGAAATTATCCTCGGCATAAGTTTATGTTCCACCAATGTTTTAACCACGCCGACATGAAAAGCTCCAAGAGAAGCACCTCCACTCAACAACAAAGCCGTCCTCCCAAACGCGTGTCTAGTTTCATGCATGAAAGCAAGCTTTTCTTCCAGAGAAAGCTCCTCGGAATCAGAATGACAAACCATTCTCAACTGCATCGCCACCTCATCAATATACTCCTTAATCTGTCTCGGCACATGAAGCCTACCTTTATGAAGCTGAGGATTACACATATTACCTAAATTTCTAACAAGATCAGCTCTCATACAAAATATAATATCTCTAAGAGACCCCTCTTGTCTACGATGTTGCAACTCTTGAACCTTATTCCTAACCAATTCTACATCGTAGAAATCGGATTCATTCATCTCTTTATCAAGCATCTTAGCAGCATGAGCCCACTCCTCGTAAGTCAAAGCTGATCTCATCATATTTCTCCAGAATTTTCTCCTGTATGCTAATTCAGCCCTTACTTTAACATTACTGTAACGCTTTAACAAGAAAGCGAGAATAGTAATGATGGCTAATATACCTTGAGGGTTTTTTGGATGCAAGGATGATATAATGGGTCCCCAGAATTTTCTAAATCTATGAAAGGCGTCGAATAAGTTTAGGAATAACTGATACCTTAAATGGGAAATGGATTTGAAGAAAAGGACTCTGAATGCAATTGTTCGGGCAAGAATTCCTGAAGGACCGATTGGAAAAAGATCAACAATAGCTTCGTTACTTATACGATCCATAGCTGAAAGTGGATAGATAGTTATTTATCTGATCTTGGATCAAAATGACGAAAGGGGATGAAATGAAATGGAATGAAATGAAATGTTAACGTAGATAATAATAAAAGATTGCCGCTACGCCACGGAATGAGGTATGGGAAACATTGGGATTTGGGAGCTTGCGATAAAGTGGTCGTTGTGATGACGTACAACTAACTCAAAGGAAAAACTGTTTCGTGTCGTTCCTTCTATTAACGTTTTTTTCTTGTCTCACTTCTAGAATTCTCCTCAAATGCTAGTAAAACTGAAATTTAACATATTTTTCTTCAAGTCAAATTTATTTCAATCAGTTCATATATAAAACTAAATTGACAGGATTTAGAGTTTATAAACTGAACTGGATAATTCTAATTCAAAAAAATAATTTGGTTTTGTTCTTAAAAATCACTATAGTCAAAATCGATTAAATTTAAAAACCAGTTTAATTCAATTTAAAAATGATTTCTAATTTTAAACTGATTTGGTTTAATTTAACCGATTTTCTAAAATGACCAGATTATTTTTGAACCGGTTTTTAGTTCACTTGTTAAAACCTATTTTTAGTGAATTAAAAATAAAAAGGATTTAAAACTAGACTAGATATGTATTTTTTTATAATATGTTGTTTTTAACTTTTAACTTGATTTTAATGATGAAAACAAAAAAAATTATTGTCTCACAAAAAATACAACAGCCAAACCAATCCAAACTGTATTGGTTTGATTTGGTTCGGTTTTCATTTTAAAAGTCAATCGAACTAAACTGCATGTTTTTTTTTTTGCTTAATTACTGTTTTGGCCCCCTAAGTATCAAAATGTTGTGATTTTGGCCCCCTAAAAAAATAACTCTTTCTCAGCCCTCTATGTTTGTCCCCTTTTGCACTTTTGGCCCCCAAGTCAATTTTGACTGGGTCAATGCATATGTGGCACCTATTAGAATGCCACGTGTGTAATTATTAATTAAAAATAAATTAAAAAAAGCCAAGTGTGTATTTATTAAATTTTAAAAAATGGAAAATGGAAAAGGCACAATTGTTTTTCTTTTATCCCATTTTCAATTTTCTTCATCTTTTCGCAATTTCCATTATCATCATGGAAGCTACTAAGCTTCTCTCTTGCATCCACCAAAACCCAATCTTTTCATATCTTAACCCGATCAATCAACCCACTCACATCATACAAACCAAAACCCATTTCCAAAACCCACCGTTTATCCATCAACGCCGCAATTTCACGCACAAAGAAAGAAGAAACGGTAGAAACCATAAATGAACAACTCGGAAATTGTTACCTCCTCGCCAGAATCAACTACTTTGGTGTTAGATGAACTTGTTGTATGTGAGGTTGTGAGTGGGAGCTTCTGTGAGTGGAGGAATGTGAAGAATGCGGCGGCGGACAGTGGAACGAGGATGGTGCTTTGCGGCGGTAATGTGAAACAAATTTGAAACGTAGCTGGGCAGCTTATCCAATATGTTTTTCTTGGTCTCCTTTCTTCATTGTATATTGAAATTCACATGTTTAGATTTTTATTTTTTTTTGAAGTAGTGTAATGGCTTGAAGAACATGAACAATGGTAGTGATGTTCTATAGATAAGTTTTCTGGGTTACAAAAAGGTTGTTGGGTTTGGATGAGGAGAAAGAGAATGATGAAGGTGCACTGAAGGGTTTGTGTGTGCCTTTTCCATTTTCCTTTTCTGTTTTTAATTTAATAAATTTACAAAAAAAATGGTTGATTTTTCTAGGATTTTTTTCCTTCCGGGTTTGTTTTTATCTTAGGTTTTTTTTTTTGTTTTTTGTTTGTTAT
>Ga0228711_1006544_pt1 | contig 17254 bp, 14 predicted proteins | sample MedpolnodulmetaG_2_FD_177996 | JGI IMG/M metagenome (GOLD analysis project Ga0228711, IMG submission 177996) | Root nodule microbial communities from Medicago polymorpha collected in Santa Monica, California, United States - brown nodules | ecosystem: Host-associated > Plants > Roots > Nodule...
CCGGATAATAAAATCCGGAAAGGTCTTTTACCAGAATTTTAAGCTTTGAAATTCGTAAAATAAATGCAAATAAACATATAAACCAGAAATAAAAAGACAAAAAGATAAAAACAACTCATTTTATTAACATATGAACAATATATTACAATAATGTTGAAGCTTTTTAAGCTTATTACATAAGAACCTAAATTTATTTTTAATCTTCTAAGAGCCAAATTCTAATCTCCTAAGAATCTCACCACTGGTATGTGATAAGACATACCAGTAGCTTCCTTGTTGGAGGGCAACCAGGGGAGGAGGGAAGAGGATGGCGGGAAGAAGAAAACAATGCCCCTGAGCGAGGTAGGGGGTGCTCAAACTTACGTCCAGACAGGCCAAGCTAAGAACCACACTGACCCACATGACCCCTAGATGAACCGCACTTCTTTGCAGTGAGGTTCCATCCTCATACAAACCCTGAAAGTTTTCAACGAGGCCCTTATCTATGAAATGCTAACGATGGAAAACCATGGTTGTAGAAGGAAGAAGAGGAGGAAGAGAGGGTGAGAGAGGATGGTGTGAGAAATGGGGGGGTTTGGAAGGTTATTTATAGGGGGTGGGTCAAAAAATGGTTGGGAGGTCATAAATGCAGTCAAAAAATGTGGTAAAACATGTTTTTTTGACTTGACCACCGACAAAATATGTGGTGCAAACCACCGGCCATGACACTGATGCAGTTCGGAAAATACAATCCAGAATGCACCTGTTTTTTCCGGAATATATATTTCAGATTAATACGATACCAATGAACGAGAGAAAAGTTGACACTTTTTGTAGGGTTAAGGAAGTTCCAGAATGTATAATCCGGAAAGCTTCAGCATTAGATTCTTTTGTGTGGAGCCATTAATGTAGGTTTGGACGATTACAACCACTAACACGTTTTCATTGACTGTAATAATGACCTAAGACTTATTTAGGCTATAAATAGGCTTCCATCTTCAACAAATACCTTCATTCTTCACTTCACCTCTTTTCTTTCATTTTCTTTAAAAAATTTAGTTTTTTAGGGGTGTCGGTGGTGTCATGGTCATTGTTGACCGTTCATATGAACCATGCAATTGCACTGCAGCTTGTGTGGGATTCATATAACGGTCAACAATGACCCTTTACATAAAAGAAAGACACAAAGAAGCACATAACATCTGGTCCAGAATTCGTTTTCCAGATAACACTAACAATCTGTTCCGGATTATATAATTCGGACCAGGGGTATTTTTGGAAATTTTATAGGGCGCGAGAGAAGGCAGCAGGGTGGGAAAAGTAAATCCCTTATTTTAATCACCCAAACTTGTCTTTAACAATTCTGAGATTAATTTGGTGTTAGCATCGGTTTCCCTCGCATGATCATTGAATATTGAAGATGAAAACCCCTGTTTCTGCTTTCTACAGAAACCCTGTCAAGTTCAGGATGTAAGTTCCTTTCTTTCCTTCCTTCTTTCTTTCTTGAATGAATGAATTAACGAGTAATGATAATGAATGAGAAACAAATACACAGGCCAACTTCGGAAAATCTCGTACCCATTCGACTCGACATTGAAATCGACGGTCATAGATACAAGGATGCCTTCACTTGGAACCCTTCTGGTATTATTATTATTATTATTTCACTTGGAACCATTCTTATATATCTTTTTAATTTTAATCATTATGTTACTGAAAAAACATTGATTCATTATTGTAGATCCTGATTCTGAGGTTGTGGTGTTCGCTAAAAGAACTGTTAAAGATTTGAAGCTACCTCCACCTTTTGTTACTCAGATTGCTCAATCCATTCAAGTACATTTCTCTTCTTCAATGTTTCTTTATTTTTAATAACTTTCTTTGCAACTGCATTTTACTTTATTAATTTGATCATCATGCTGGTTGTCTTTCTGTGTATCAGTCTCAGCTTGCTGAATTTCGATCCTATGATGGTCAAGATATGTATGCTGGAGAGAAGATTGTTCCCATCAAGGTCTGCCTCTCTCCTTTTATGTTGCTGGGATTGAACTAGGGTCGTGTTTCGATCAACTGCTTATATAAGCGCACTCATGGATAAGCTGTTTATTGACTGAAGTCAAAATATTTTTATAAGCTATATTGGAGAACTTATGGAAATAAGCTGAAAACAATTTATGAACATGCCATAGGATATTTTTTTTATAAGTACCTCCGAAGTGTTTATGGCCAGCAACCGTTTGGATTGACTTATTTTTGAGCTTATGAAAAATAGGTTATGCAAATAAATAAGCTTTTATTTCAATTCTTAAGTTCTCACTAACGAAAGTTGAATCTTCATAAGTTTTTTTTTTCATAAGTACCTTGACAAACTTATGAATTATACATAAAAGCTTGTTGATTTGCATAAGCTGTTTTGCATAAGCTCAAATTAGTCAATCCAAAAAGGCCATAGATTCTTACCATCCCTTTAAAACTAATTTACACTCTTTACCCCATCAAAGAAGCCTGCCCTTTTCTTTTCAATGATCAATGATATGATTATGTGCTTACCCTTTTCTTTTCAATGATCAATGATATGATTATGAGCTACACTTTAATCTATCTTAAATTAAACTATCTTCTTATCCATTTTTTTTTTATAAATGTGTGATGCTCGTTTCTTAGCATGATGATGAACATATCACTTTGAATCATAAGTTTCCAAATAAATAATGTATTCAAAATTACGTACTTGGCTACCATCAATGACATTGAAAATTATACACATGTTTTCGGGAGTTGGAAAACTTGTTTTAAAAGGTTCGTTTACATCATAATGGAGAAAAGTGCAGCACATTTCATTTCTCTACGGGGATGCGAGTGTATTTTTTACAATTAGAGGAGAGGACTGTAGTTCAAGCATCTCTCAAGGGAAATGAGTGTAATATATTTGTCATTGAATTTAATATTTGCCTATTGACAAAATCGCGTTGTTTCTATTTTACAGCTTGATCTTCGTGTAAATCATACGCTTGTAAAGGACCAATTTTTATGGGTAAGATTGCAGCACTGGCATATATGATTGGAACTGTTATCTACTGATTTGCTGCACTTTTTGTTGGTTCCTCATGTATGTGTCTACATTTGTTAAATTGCAGGACTTGAACAACTTTGATAGTGATCCTGAAGAGTTTGCAAGAACCTTCTGCAGAGACATGGGCATTGAGGATCCTGAGGTTGGAGTAAGTATATCTACCTATTGCTAATAATAAATTAATTTGTTGCACTTCCTTGAATTTGTAATAGTACCCATTATTATGGACTTTGAAATTTGAAACACACAAACCTTTTTGAAATTTGAAACATACTAAACACCTAAATGCTACTGTTTTGCAGCCAGCTATTGCCTTTGCCATCAGAGAACAGCTTTACGAGGTCATTCATTCTATTGATCGATTAGCATATCATGTTCACGCATTATATCTACACACACACACACACACATATATATATTCGACTCGTTTACCATCGTCTTAATTCATTTTCATATTCAGATTGTAGTTCAGAGTGTGGTTTCTGCAAGAGAAAGCAGATTAAGCAAGAAGGGTCGTCGAGGGGCTGACTTCTTTCCAGTCAGGTTTTTCATACACTTTTATCCTAGTTCAGTTGATATGATAAATGTTTTTATTATAAATTCAGAGTATACACGTGTGCGTAGTCTACTATTTAATCGCCGACTCATCTATCATCTGTTGACAGTAAAGGAGGCGCTGTAGCAGTGGACTTGGTCAAGCTATTTGGTATTAAATCTAGTGTTGTTCGGTAAGTTTGTTTCATAAATTAATGCACTCTTTGTTAGCTGAAATTCAATGATTTGCTTTTGAACATTGATATAATCCGATCATCTTGGACTGTTTACGTCATGGTGCTTACGTAGTTAAAGTTTCTTTTCATATGGCATAATGTGAAAGTTTCCCTATTATTACTATAGGTTTTAATATTAAGTAATTTAAAAGGCTTGCCTATGCCAAAAAAATAGTAGTTTATAAGCCTCAAAATCCATCTTTGAATGGCAGTTAAGCAGCAGCATAATGTTACTGTAGATATATATTTACGTGTAAGCCTATTAATATCTGTTAGTTCATTTTTATAAACAAATTTGCTGATTGGTGCAAGGACTATTGTGGAATTTTTGAGACAAAAAGTGAACTGCTTTACTAATTGTTCGCTTGTCTTTTGTCTGCATAATTTTTTTACTACACTTCATTTGCTTCCTGTTTGTGCAATTTTAGCCAATTTGAACATACAAGGACAAGGCTACTTGTTTGTTTGGTTCAAACTTATTTGTAATTATTGGTTAAAAAATACACATCTCTGTTAAGATTATGTTTGTATTTTATTTTATGGCTTTATTTGTTAAGTTAAAAATGAGAACTTCTTATGCTTTGGCTGTTTTGGTTGAATGCATCAGGAAAAGAAAGGAGTGGGATGTATATGAACCCATTGTGGATCTTCTATCCAACGAGGAAGTTGATATCCTTGAAGCAAAGGAAGAGAGAAATTTCAGGTGAATTGGCCCCATAGTCAACCATCCCTAATCAGATAGTTCAGTAGAATGTATATTTTTAATGTTTATCGTTCGAGTTATTTACTTGTACTAGTATATACTAGTTGGTTTTATAGGACCAGTAGTCAATTGGTTCAGCATATTGCTATCATTTGCTTTTAGCAGTGTTTCTTCTCTTTTATCTTTCTGTACCCAAAACAAAAAAAAAAAACTTTAGGCATAAGTATCAAGGTTTCATCAAACTAAAGGGATCTCAACTCCTAAGATTCGTCTTAGCTTGGAAAAGGATTGACAAGAAAATGTCTAAATAATTCTGACGAGTGAAATATGAAATTGCAGGGGATCCATAATATTTAGTCACTGGAGATGGATTCCCCAATATAAGTTGGTTTTGTGAAAGGTATTAGTGTTCCACAACACGATGATCCAATGTTTGAATATCTGTTAGGAGAGGTGTCCACATTTACCATGTGTTTTTTTGTTTTTAAAAAACGGAGACGTTGCCACAAATTCTAGCTTTACAAAATCACAATCCTTTTGTCTTAGGATGCGAGAATATTGATTCAGCCGCAAATCTGAACTAGCTATTAGTGTGACAATGTCTCAAACATGTCAGGGCCTCCGTCGGCGGCCACTACACCTCACTTTCCATTATCCTCCATCACATTTTGCTGCTTTATGCACACAACTCACATTTGCTAACCCTGGTCTCCCAAACCTTGCTGAAACATGTAACATAATATATATTGTCCCACAACAATTTCATCCACAAGTTATGGCCCTCTACACGGCTATATTCAATGAATACAAAAACCAAAACAAATGTTTCATTTTTGCGTAACACAATTAAATTGCAACCTTCCATCATATGAATCAACATTGCCCCACAAACAAATTGATTAGCTACTGTTCTTTTTTTTTTTTTTTGAGAGGATTATTAGCCACTGTTGCTGACTGAAATTTAAACACAGAAATTGAAATTAATAATTCAACCCTCTTGTGATTAAGGAGAAATAATTTTTGACAACAAAAGTATTAAATTAGCACTCCCAGTCTAAACAACATACATACACAGTGTATTATACGCAAGGAGAAAAGCATTGCACCATAATGCTCTCCTATCAAAGCAATCTATTAGTCCCTCCATCCCTTTTTATGTACACCATTTTATACTCACAAAAGAGTGCTTAAATAAAGCGACGGACGGGGTCTTATAAGAACCCTTCAACCCCTATAGGAGCCCATAAAGTAGCTCTATAATGACAATTATAATGGGTGAAAAGAAGGACGAGACGAGATATCCAACAACCTTGCAGAGAAGGCAAAACAACCAACAACCATGATATGGAAAGATAAACGATTTTGCCCAAATTGAAAAGCTATGTTTCAAGTGAAACCTTAGTCCAACGATAAACGCATGTCGACGAATGGCGACCCAAACATAGGAGATGCGAGGCATAAATGGTGATATACGGGCTACCTATAGCGAGGGAAGGGAACACATTGATAATCAATAAACATAGTAAAATGATTCTTTATAAGTTAAATTAGTTAAAATAATGTCTCTCCTAACAATATGGTTGAGTTTGGCGGAATGAGGAAGTCTCTCACATAGTGATAAAACAATGTTTCAATCACATTGAAAAGATATCCACATTAACTTTATGTGTTCAACTGCGCCTCAACTAAGTCCTTGAGCTGATGGATTGAAGAATGCTATAGAATTAGGGTAGCACTTGAGTGACATTGTGGTGCCAATGTCATGTGACATTGGCGCCAACTGCAATGTGTATGTTAAAGGGAATGCTATCTTTATTTATTTATGAAATATCTACATGGAACCTTTAACTAGAATGTGTAACCCTTTTATAATACATTTATAAAATAATATTAATGATCCTTTTTTTACCATTGTATCTGCTGAGAAATATTTTCTGAAATTGAAGTTATTAAAATTTTATTTGCAATATAAGATAGATTAAATAGTCTTGACTCCTATGAAAGTGATGTTTTTAAAGAACGTTGATTTCAAATAGACTATTAATGACTAAACAACAAAGTATGCGGGGAGGAAATCATTTCTTTTCACTTGAGGTAAAATTATTTGAAACTCGTGTCGAACACCAAAATATGACTATCTTACTTAATTGAAATTTTGAGATTCAAATATTGATTCACTGTTGTGAGAAGTAATCTTAGTAAGAGGTCACAATTCTTTTAATTTGTCTAAAACAACAAAAATTTCATGACTTACCCTACTTTTACAGTTACACAAAACATCAAGATTTATCATGATAAGTAAAGGAACTCCAATCAACATTTTCGGCCCTACGTAATAGGAATTGTAAAAAATATCTGAGTTTTAGATTAGAAGATCACAAAAATATCTGATTTTTAGATCAGAAGATCACAAAAATATCTGATATTTTTCTTTTTGATATTTTTTTTTACTACTTTCTTTCTCCATTTTCCTTATGAAAACAGACACAACACACAAGACAAGGGTAAAATTGCACTGTACTTATTGAACCGTCAAAGAGGAAAACAGACATAGACATAGAATCTACCTTTCATTAAAAAAATCTCACCATGATATTCTTTCACCAATCACGGGGATTCCCAACAAGTACTAACATTTTGACTTAGACAAAGACAAAGTTACAAACTAAAACCGCCACCGTAATTCTTCATCAAAGAAAAAAAAGGGGCACATATCAAATATCTTAATTTCCATTACATTACATTCATACCAAATTCAAGATATTTGATGCAACAACTATGACCTTAACATTAATTAGCATATAAAAAAACATTCGCTAATTTATGCACGGGGACTTCAAAGGGCATTTGAGTAATTCAACTTGATGAAGTTATGTTACATTCTGTGGCTGTGGATTTGGACCTATCCAGCATTGACCACATAACTTGAACATCTTCATACCCACATGCCATTACTTCACCTTGCAGATCCATTATACGCCTCTCTTGTTCTGTAAACAATAAAAAATGAGTTAAATAATGTGGAATTGAAAGTACAATTTCTTTTGATTCTACAAGAGTACAATTTTTCAAGTAAAAAATGAATAAAAGTACAATTTTAAATTATAAGGAATAATAGTACTATTAACCGACAAAATACTATTTGAATAATTATCATACAATACAAGTGTTTTTTTTTTTTAGTTTTGAAAATAATTAAAAAAGTAATAGAAATTATTTAAAATAAAAATAAAAATTTGTGAAGTGTCTAAGCGAAGAAATTAAGATTTAAGATTGTGGTATGACATGTACAAACCTGTTTGAGACTTCTTAGGATCCCTTGTTGGTTGTTCTTTAAAGAAAGTACAAGCTTTTTTGAATGGTGTTGTGATGGTTTTCTTCCAAGAAGCCATTTGGTTTGATTGACACAAAGCAAAGCCTTTGAATATGCTCTATACCTTATCTTTGCAAATGAATGTATTCTCTAGGGCTTTTATATAATATATATATATATAGGAGAGCATAAAAAAAATAACAAACACAAACACAGAGAGAAGGAAAGAGAGGAGCAAGATCCGTGAGATGAGGTTAAGATTGTGGAAGGAACATCACTCCTTTTTATTGACTTCTCTTATCTCTCTCATCAAACCTAAAGGACTGGACATAAGCACATGGTACATCAACTTACACGTGAAGATCTTTTCAATTGGATTGTACTATTTATTTAATTTAATTCAATTCAATTCAATGAATAATAAGGGTGGACCCTTTTACTTTTCTCTGCCAATTAAGTTTAACTTTAGCCTTTTCATTGGAGGAGGTCCTATTCCTCCTATCCTATGCTGTGTTAATGTCATGTTATTATGTAACCTTTTTTTTCTTCTTTACCTTCATTGCACAATTTTGTCCTTCCTTAACCCTTCTTGTTTTTCTATTGACACGTTGCTACTAGGGGCAAGACTACATGTGTAGAGTAGCTAAATTCTAAAATTGTCTTTTGTGCAATTTTATTTTAACTCTTTGAGGAAAACTATTTTGTTACTGCTGTGATTATGTGAAGGAATGGCCCCAGTTGAAGGTCGGTAAATTCTTAGCACTTTGTAATAATTGAATGAGTAGATCGCCTATGGACAAAGGCTCAGTCATCCATATCATTGGATGTGATAATTTCCACACGATTATACGGTGATCGTTAGATTGAGATTGAATGATTCAAATTTATATTTTAAATTTTAGTATTAATGCTTAAACTGTTTGATTTTGATTAATTGGCTACCAATATACCAACTGCATGAATGTATAAAATTGCCAATTACTATATGCAATTAAGATTCGTGATAGTGATGAGATATGGGGAATGGAAACGTGGAAGATGGTATAACACTAGGACACAAAGAAACCAACCCTTTGTGGGGTCTCCAAGCTAAAGGCACTTCATTTTCAGCTCCATCTAGCACCCAATTTTGACATTAATACTTAATAGTGTGCCTATATTTTAGCTATTGAAACTTAGTCTTAGGATTCATAATTTAATGCATTAAAAAAAATGTAAAGAAACTCTGTATTGTTAAATGTGAACACTAGTGTTTGTCAAAAAAATAAAATGTGAACACTAGTGTGACGGTGCCGTTGATTTTCTAATCATGGGTTGACAAAGACATATTAGTCAATTTAAATAATGTAACAGTAATCTATTGTTAACTTCCCAATGCAGCTTAATTTGGTTTGAAAATCTTTAAATCTCCATCCCCTGCTACAAAGTGTGTCTGGTCAATTGGTTCCAAACATAAAAATCAATAGATTAAATTAGCATTATGGTTACATCGAAAGCAACATTATATTGTGAGCTGAAATATTGCCTTATCTTTGGGAATCTGAAACCCATAAATAATGTAATCTTATGACACTGACATTTCTTTATTTCAAATTAATCTTTCAATGATTTAGTTATGAGGTATAAGAAATGTTAAAGAGTGTCCCTAATTGTTTATTAAGTCTTCGTGAACTTACCTCAGTTGGTATGGACAATGCATGATATATGTAGAGTCCATGGTTCAAACCATCACCAAAAAAATCACTTATTAAAAACATTAATATAGTATTGTATGTTAAGAAGTTGTGAATATATTCAACTTTTTAGAAGTAAAAAAATTGTTGATCACCAAAAGAAAATTGTTATCAATAAAAAATTTATATTTGTTACGTTTTTAACTAGTGTTTCAGGAACACTAGTTAGCATAACCCTAATAACTAATAAAAGATTTAGTGTGTGTTTGGTTCAACTTTGGATATAATTGATTCTGATAGAATTGATTCTGACAGAATTGATTTTGAGAGAATTAATTTATGTTTGGATACAATAATGTAGAATTGATTTTGAGAGAATTAATTTATGTTCCGATAGCTTTGGTCAAAGTTGCTTTTGAATGTATAATTACTAAAATGGACATAGCTAAATACAAATAAATGGACATAGTTGAATGTATATGTAGATCAATATTAAATGCAAATATATTATTTAATTTAAATAAATAAATTTTTCCTATATATTAATTTAAAAATAATAAATACGATCATTAAACTAATTTTTTTACAAAATATTTGTTATATGTATTTTATATTTTTTGATAAAAATATATTTAAGTTAAATAATAATAGAGCTGGTTGCCAAAAAGGATAAAATATAACGTAAAAGAAAAAATACAATAAATCTGGACGGAAAAATCGTAAAGAAAAATCCAAAACTTGGTAACTCATGACCATAAATATTTTCTGGGGCTAATTTGGTTCGATAAATTTTTTGATTAAATTTAGTTCATCAAATTAAATACAAACCAAAGAGAAGAAGAATTGATAAAGGACAATAAAGGAAAATACTGTGTTGTAATAATTAAAATATAAAATTTAATGGAGAATTGATTCTAGTAAACTCAAAAGATAGGAATTGTAGTTTCAACTAGAATTGCTTTTGGAGATAAGAATTGATTTTAAGAATTGAACCAAACATGTTAGAATTGTTAGCTTTCACTTTTGAAGCTGTCAGAATTGCTTTTGAAGGATGTAGAAGCTGAACCAAATAGATACTTAATGGAACCATCAACGTAACAATAATTTGATCTTATTGCAAAGTACTTTTATTCTTTTCATTTTCAATTCTGTAATTAATCTAAGGATAATGTTCCGGCATTGGTTAAGGAGTCAAATATAGTAAGTATTACATTGGAACTTGTACTGTCAACTCTTTAAAAACATAAAATGTGTTACTTTCATTTTAAAACTTGTTGTTTTTAGTTTCCTTAATCAGTGTCCCGGGGACACTGGTTAACGTGACCCATAATCTGATTAGACTTGGTTTATTCCTTTTCACATGCAATCTAATGATCTATCATGGGACTGACTGACAGCTGAAGAGTGAAAATTATTGGTGGGATGATTATTGTTTGATAACACTTTCCCCCCTAAAATAACACATTTGATTAAAAAACAGTTGAGATGATTGGTGGTGTACGTTGTTTTCACATGTAGACATACTGCATGTTTGGTCTTTAGATGGTCGGCCTTACTTTTCCACTTTCTAATCCTGCTACATGCTCTGATTTTTTATTTTTTTTACATCTTGGTGAATGCATGTTTGTAAGTTGTATCCTTGGCACAGAGTTAGATCTTGTGTTGTGTGGATGACCCAAAAAACTTGAATGAGAAGATGATAATTGTTAAAGTTGCATGAAGAGTTTCAAAGCATGCACACTAAATTTTAAGTTTGATTCCACTATTTATAGAACTAAGAGACACCACTTCTTATATGATAAACAATGCCTTACATCAAGGTCATCTCATATATGATTAGATTTTTCGATCAAGAGTTGTGTTTATTCACTTACAATCATGAAGTAACACATCTTTATCAAATTCATTAAGATACAAGTATTGAAATCTAAAGAAAAGAAATTATTCTTTTTGCATTTGAAAATATTTGCCTAGCCGACGCCTAGCGCAAGGCTATGATAACCCCGACAATATTGAGTTCATCACATATAGTTCTAGTACTTTGAAAAATGAAAATCACTCTCATAGAGTTTGTGATTAACCCATATGTGGTATTGAATTCGATTAAATGATTGATATCTTCTAACTAAAGTTTCTTCTCACACAACTGTCAAATATCTAATGTTGTTATCATCTAAAAAAAGTTTATACTTACCTAATAAGTAGATTTTGTAAAACCGTCATGAGGCTCCTTTCTCTGCCCATCCCCAATATCAATTCGAAGGATTGCTTCCAACAAATCCACCAAAATTTTGCACATCAAACAATTTGTGCGTTTATAAATATATACTTTCATACATGAGGAGGAGTTTTTTTTAATGATAAAGGTGTGATGAAATGTAGCTCCCAAAAAGTAAAATAGCATCGAAGCATTTCAAGTCAGATCACACCCACCATGTTTTTCACAGGATTTCTGCACTTCGCCATGCACTTTTCGCTCCCATCCAGTTGAATGGACATTAATGCCCCTGCGTGAGTTAAGTCACGCACCACTGGCATGTGCGCGAGTTAACTCACGTACCTTGGTCGGTGTCAGAACTGAAGAACACACGTTTTTTAAATAGTGTTCAATGCAATTTAATTGATTTTGCACGTTTTTGTTAAGTTTTTTCACGATATTTGACTATATTTACTGTAGATATAACTTATGTTACAGCGTATTGAATAAAGTAAATAAATGAGTGAGAATAAATTCAGCGTGAATTCGAATAAAAATTGCGTATTGAATAAATTCAAATAAAAGTTACATTGCATTATATAGACGAGTCATTACATTACATTACATTCGAGAATGTACCTTCCAACTACAACAATTATCTTGCCTCTGAATGGGGTAAATTCAAACTTGCTAAGATGCAGGACTCCAGCATTCGACCGACATTTCTACTGTTCCATTCAAAAGATTAAATTCTTGTTAGACTTGGTTTAAATGACGGTATTCAAGTGTCAAAAGAATAATGTTCATTCTTTGACACTTCAATACCTTCATTTAAACAAGCCTAACAAGAATTTAATCTTTTGAATGGAACAGTAGAAATGTCGGTCGAATGCTGGAGTCTTGCCGTTTAACAAGTTTGAATTACCCCATCCAGAGGAAGATAATAGTTGTAGTTGGAAGGTGCATTCCCTACCTAATCACGATCTTTTGGTGGAATCAGAATGTTGATTATATCTTCAGTTGATCTCAACGACGTTACCTGCATATCGATCCACTGGAACATGTTGTGCTCCCAAAACATGTTCTTCACGTTTTCGTCGTTCGTTAATTCCACCCAAGTGAACGATATTCTCCCCTCATCAAGCGTTGGACGTTTATACCGAATATATTTCACCCTCGTTGTGTCTCTGGAGTTGACTCCTTGGTTGAATTCATTAAGTTGATCCTTGATACCTCTTAACGTTACACCAAGGCATCGAACTTTCAACATCTGAGGTTCTCTGCCGTTGAATTGTGCATGAACGTCGATCCACCCCACCATTGCTTCAAATATACACAGCAAGAAATTAAAAACAATCAATGAAAAACTCATTCAAACATTTCATCAAACACTTGGAGTGCAAATTATACATAAACCCTAAAACTCAAAATTACAACATTAACATACAAACATCTAACCACAATTAAGCAACATAAGTCATTTACATATAACATTGTATCATTTCTTGCAAGCAAAATCAAAATTTAAACAAACCCTAAATATAAAGAAAAAAAACTACAACATACACATGCAAATATCTAAACTTTTAAGCAACACAAGTCATTTTCATGTACACATTGTATGATTTCTTGCCAAAAAAACCAAAATTTAAACAATCCCTAAATCTAAAAAATTTATAATTTAAGTAAAAAATTTTAACATATAAACATAAAAGGTTAATGGTGTTTGATTATGAAGACTTACTTGTTATTGGAGTGTTGTTTGATTTGAACTTGAAGGAATTTTGGGTTTGGATGATTTGAGAGAGATTTTTGAGATATTTTTAGATTGTAGATGAGAAATGAGAAAATGATGTGTTCTGCCTTCTTTAAGACAGCACGTAGCGTAAGTTAAGTGGCGCAACAATTAACACTTGCGCTACTTAACTAACGCAAGGGCATTTTAGACATGGCTGCAGGATGCGAGTGTTTTGTGCTGGGAGAAGAGCAGAAATATTTTCACAGAGCCTAATAGTACTACGTGAGGACCGTACTCAAATAAAAAACATAAGGTCCACGTTGTAAAGAGGTAAAACCTAAATACACTCGTTATTATAAACAAAAATCATTTATTTATTAAAATGTTAAATATGTTTTTGGTCCTTATAAATATGTTAACTTTTCGTTTTAGTCCATCTAAAAAATTTCTTCAACTTTTAGTCCCTCAAAAGTTTCCATCTTCACTTTTGGTCCCTCTTTTAAAGTAAATTCATATGTAGAATTCATATTTTTTTAATGAAATTTTGCAAAAAAAATACATAATATTATAAGAATCTCTCCCAAAAGAAATTAGAATTTTTTAACAAAACATGAATTTAATATGAATTTTTATATTTTTGATGGTTAAAAATTGATATTTAATTTCTGTTTTGTTAAAAAATTCTAATTTTTTCTGGGAATTGATTTTACAATATACTACACATTTATGCATAATTTCATTAAAAAAAAAATACAAAAATTAACTTAAGAATAAGGACCAAGAGTAATGATTGAAAATTTTATAGGGACTAAAAGTTGAAGGAAAATTTTAGAGGGACTAAAATGAAAATTTGGTATATTTATAGGGACCAAAAAAATAATTAACCCTTTATTAAATGATGTATATGGTCTATAATAAAGACTATATACATCATTGATTAAATGAACTTAAAATATTGATTTGTGCTTATAATAGTGACCTAAAGATGTATATTTTAGAACATCCGCAATAACAGTAAATTAAAAAGAGTCTTTAACGAGTCTCGTATCATTCATCATTTAGTCATAATTTTTTAATAAAAATACATATTAGTGACTCAATGACTCAAACACAACACGTCTAAATAAAACCATTACATTAATCTCACTAATAACTTTATATCACTACACGAAGAGCGAGAGTCCTTTTACATGTATGATGGTGCAATAATCTCTTACATATTTTCTTTCTTATTTTAGTTTTCAGACACATCTACGATATAAACAATTGAAAGCTCTTTCATTCTATAGTACACGTGGCGGTTTATTGGCCTAATTAACATTTATTAGTTTTTTAAGTCAATGTAATTCTAATCAATTAATTCTAACCAGAAACATTTTATTTCATTTGTTTGACTAAAGAATCATTTCATCTTTTCATGTTTAATTGCAATCAATTAATTACCTAATTTAAACTTTGTTTTAAAATCCCAACAAAGCTCAACATAAATCACGGAATACAAGTATTACAAAATACAAATATGAATTAAAGATAAAGTAAGTTTTAAATTTATAAACGCTTTTTTACAAATGTTTTTCAAATGAATTAAAGGTATAGGTGATTTTAAATTTATAAACGCTTTTTTCTAAGTTATTAATATCAAATGCTTTTAAATTAAAATACCATATGCTTTCAAATTAAAATTGTTATTTAAGTTTTGTTACTTAGAAAAAAGGTTTATGAGCCTCATATACCCCTTTAATTACAAATGACTTATGACTTATAAAATGTGATATCTCTTAACTTTATTGCAAAACTAATCTTAGAGAAAATCGTATTGGAAATTATTTGATATCTCATACTCAATTAAGTTTAGAAAAAAATGTGTTACAAATAATTAAAAAATTATATTGAAAAAAATGAGTTACCTCTTAACCAATGTAATAATGTGTTGACTATCATTGTAATAAATTATGTAATGACACTCAATTAGCACAAATAATTTGATATCCCACAAATCAATGATAATTAATTTTTTAAATAAAAATATTATTTATGGTGATTGGTCTACAATTATGCTGAAGTCATAATTAGGCGATTAGTCTACAATTATGGTGATGGTAATTTGATATCTCATAAATTAATTGCGCAAACTCGGTTGTCAATTTGATCACAAATGGGTTTAATTTAATCTTTTTGTTTTTTGGCAATTAGGCTGAAATTATACATGCCTTTGAAAAAAATCTGCCATTCATACATTTCATATTCAATTAAACGAGACATGGCATGCATCTTAGTAATCTCATACAAAAAAGTAATCAAGAACAAGTTTTAATAATTCCCTAAAAAAAAAGTTTTAATGATAATATATATTTTTTTATAAGAGTTTTAATGACAAGACTTAAATTACCATTCTATTTACTTCAATCATGTTTCTGTCTCCAAATTACAGTATTTTTATAATGTGATCTTTCTTTAACATGTTTCTTTGTGACAAAAATAATCAATATTCAACCAATCAAGTTTATACAATATATGGATAAAATTCAAAGCCACTAAAATAGAAATGATGAATCTGCGAACAAACATACAACATTCACGTTAATAGTAAAAAGTGGTAGTATTTTAGCCTCTTCAAAAAAAAAGGTAGTGAACATATGTCTACAAGTAAGACTATATTTAAATCTCTAAAATACTCATGTCTCTCGATAATGTTGACGTTGCTAAAATCATTGATTGAATCTTGACTCGATCAAAGATAATATTTCAACCCGAATTAAATAAACGCATCACAAAGATGATAAATCACACTCCACAAAGAAACAAACAAAGTATTACTTTTTAGGAAAAAAATATTTTTATTTTTATTTTTGGGAAACATGGAATGTTATAAATTAGATGCAAAAAATACAAACATTTTTATTACAAACGAAGCATATGGCACAAACAAAAATGAAATTATTTATAAAAAAAATGCAAGAACATAATAAAAAAAATAATATTAACTATATTATTAAACCAACAATCACAATATTTCTTGATTAAAAAAAAAAAATCTTTGTAAGGGGTAGCTAAATTAGTACTTATCAGAAAATCCTATTATTGTCCATACAAATTGTCCTAGAACTTGCTCAAATTGAAATGGACAGAGACAAATTGAAGAGAGCACCACACATTTTAGTTCATTGTCTTGCCAAACTAGGCTTGAGTTTGGAATTCGAAGATTTCATAATAAGTAGAAACTGTCTTTTGAAATAAGAGCAAAATTAAAATCCACATTTTGGAATCATTCAGGAACAAAGTAAAAAAAAAAGGATAACATGATCAAAAGAAGTTGAAAGGGCGGCGATGTGTGATGGGAGAGAGGGAGAGAAGCAGGATAGGAGCCAGAGATGGAAGAGAGAACATTTGCAGGAGGGATAGAACAAGTGAGGTAGAAACATTGGAGAAGAGAAGGTCAAATTAAAATTAAAGACTTTTAGGGTAAAGAGGTAATTTAGTTTTAAAAACTCATTCTCTTATGAATCAAGCATGTATTTAGTTACGATTTTCTCACCTTATTCCCTTCCTTCGTCTTCCCTCTTTTAAACCAAACATATATTTAATTAAAATATCTCTCATCCATTTCCTTCCCTCCATTAAAATCTTTCATCTATATTAAACCAGTTGGACCCTAAGAAAAATGAAAGATTCAAAAGTATGAAAGATTTGGATAATCCTATGCTCTTCCACCAATCAACTAAACTCGACCCCATTTGTAACTAATACTTTATAAATAATCTTGAACCTTTTATATGAAATAGCTTTATCATCTTAATTACTATGAATT
>Ga0228711_1006545_pt1 | contig 17252 bp, 12 predicted proteins | sample MedpolnodulmetaG_2_FD_177996 | JGI IMG/M metagenome (GOLD analysis project Ga0228711, IMG submission 177996) | Root nodule microbial communities from Medicago polymorpha collected in Santa Monica, California, United States - brown nodules | ecosystem: Host-associated > Plants > Roots > Nodule...
AACTCTACTCTTTACTTTCCTCGTCATTTACTTTAGTATTGCATATTCATTACTAATCGTCTTAATCCAAGTAAACTTTTGAGAGTCTCAATAGAGAAATTTTTAAAGGGTCACTATTCAACCCCCCCTTCTAGTGACATTTACTTCAACTTCAAAGTGTTTTAGTGATTAAGTGATTAATTGTTTTAAGTTCTTATGTGTTTAAGTGATTAATTATTTTATTGTTAATTTATTTGTTTTTCAGATCTACTTTGACAACATATATAAAACAGTCAATGGAGGGAGAAGGGTGAGAGAGCTTTCAAGGCCGGAAGAGAATTTTCGTTGATTTCGGGACCCTGTGAGGGCGTTTGGATTATATGATCTCTTACAAACTGGGTATTCATCAGTGACGCATGCCATGGTACGTGCATTGTGCGAGAGGTGGCACCCGGAGACTTCTAGTTTCCATCTACCAGTGGGAGAGATGACTATCACCTTGCACGATGTGGCTAATCTTCTCCACATTCCCATTGAGGGGCATATGCTGACTTTTGACATAAAGATGGATCGAGAGCATGCGATCAGGATGATGACCACATTGTTGGGTATGAAGGGTGTTGCTGCGGCAAAGGCGTGCTCGGATGAGTATGGTGGTCATATTACTTATACCTCACTAAAGCGGTTTTATGAGGAGCACCTGACTGAGGCTAGATGGCTGGAGGAGCCACAGTCGGGACGAGTTGGTGGATAGGGATAGGAGGAGGTAGTGATGTGTTAGGAGTTTCCTCCTATATCTTGTCGGGAGTACGTTGTTCGCTAACAAGACGAACAGACACATCGACGTGTTATGTTTGGAGTGTATGTACGACATGACTGCGGTGGGGATGTGCTCGTGGGGAGGGATGGCCTACCTATATCATTATCTTGATGATTCCGTCTGTCCGTCTAACAAGAAGATGGTTGGTTGTATCACTCTTCTTATGGTAATAAATTTAATTCTTTTTGTCTATTTAATTTACAATTGAAGTTAATTATTTTTTCTATGTTCGTCTATTTTATTTACGATTTTTTTAGATTAATTTTTCTATGTTCGTTTATTAAATTTACGATTTTTTAGTTTCGTCTATTTAATCTAGGATTTAATTCGATTATTTTTTCTATGTTCGTCTAATTTAACTACGATTTCTTTAGATTATTTTTTCTATGTTCGTCTATTTAATCTAGGATTTAATTCGATTATTTTTTCAATGTTCGTCTATTTTATTTACGATTTTTTTAGATTATTTTTTCTATGTCCGTCTATTAAATTTGTGATTTGTTTAGATTATTTTTTCTAGGTTCGTCTATTTAATTTAGGATTTACTGCACTGCCCTAGATCGGTTGGAGGTGGATGACGTGCACTGGTGTACCTATGTCGACCGGAGGGAGGCCCACCCATTCGTAATATCTGTAGTTACTCTGGATGGGTGACCTGCAGGAACGAGAGGATGTACCGTCACTTGCTTGAGCGGGTGAAGAGGCAGTACAAGTTTGTGCAGGACATCCGTCAGATGTCCCTTTTATTCATGTAGATCAGGTGACACGGGCTTTTAGAGACTTTTGTGTGTAGTGCATTGTTGAGGCTTTGTGCAGAGACAAGGTTGAAAGACCATGGGACCATGTCCCTGGCTATATAGCTTGGTATACCAGAGTGTCTCAGGCTGGCAAACCGGGAGCATCTTATTGAGGAGGAGCATGCCAGAGAGATGCCTGACACATTAGAGCTCATCAGAAACTGCGTTCCGATGGCAGATGGAGTTTTGGCCAGAAGTGGCGAGGTGAGCAGAGAGGAGCTACTGCATATCATGGGTCAGATTAGCAGTACTAGTCGCCCAACCCTCATATATTCTATTGCCAGACAGCGTAGGGGGCATAGGCGTAGGCAGCAACAAGGTTGATGTTTATTTTTGTTTATGCACATATTTTGACTATGTTGATGTACCTTTATGACACATTCGCACTTATTTTAATTTTATGACATTTTCGTTTTTATATAATTTTTTGCGTGTCAAATTTATCATGTTAAAATTCATTTTAGAGTTTAAATTTTAATTGAGTGAATGAATGTGAAGTCAGATGATAAAATGATTGAAAAAATGTATGATAAAAAAAATGTATAGGAAAAAATGTGAAAAAATGATAAGAAGACCACTGCCTCTGACCATCTTAAGGTCACAACGGTAGTTAAAATCGGTTGAGGCCAGCGGTAGTTAACTACTGTTTCTTCAAATGATAGTTAAGTACCGTTGAGGTCGGCAGTAGTTAACTACCGCTGCATGTCTTCGTCCACGTTTTTTTTTTATTTTTTTTTCATTTTTGAAAATGTTTCTTGCATTTTAACCACATTTTTACCACCTTTAGTCAATGTCAATACATTTTAAATAATAGAAATTCAATTAATAGGACAAATTTATTTACTTTAAACAAATTGTTACATTACATTACATTCTTCCTAAATATATGGTATCATCATGATGTTGGATTTAAATTAAATTCTTGAAAGTTTACTGAAAATATTGGCATTGAAGTGTCTTAAACTTAGTGTAAAGATTTGCAGCCCTTTTTGAAAACTCAAAAGAATGAAGAGAACACAACACTTTGTATTCTACCAAATCAACTATATAGGTCTTCACATCGAATTTTCTCATATAAGATGAGTAATGACAAAAAGAAATGCATTCCAATATATTATTTTGAACTTAATCCTACTGAACTGCTAACTGACAAGTTTCAATTGACAAAGGAGCATGATCAAGCACAAAACAACATCTTAGAGGTGCATTCCCTTTCGTCACACTCATCTTATACAAAGGAATTCGATGTGAAAACCTATATAGTTGATTTTGTAGAATACAAGTTGTACTCTCTTAATTCTTTTGACTTTTCAAAGAGACTTGCAAACCTTTACATTAAGTATAAAACACTTTAATGTCAACATCTTTAGCAAACTAACTAGAATTAAACTTAAATTCCAGCAAAATAAAGATACTACATAATAATGATGCTACCTAAACATAATCTTGTGGCAGAACCAAGATTTTGAGAATATATTCAGGCGATCTCGACAACGTAGCATCCATCTCAATCCTCGGGAACATGCAGTGCTGATGATATACGGAGAACATGATCCTTATGCAGTCATCGTCTGTGAGCATTATCTTGTCGGACTAAATTACACCGAGACGTGCATATTGAACGTCATCCACCCTCCTTGTGTCTCTAGGGTTGAGTCCTTGGTTGATTTCATTGAGTTGATCATTCAGATCCTTTTGCGTGACATCGTCCCGAACCTTGAACAAATAAGGGTTTCCAGCGTTGAAACATACTTAAACGCTGAACAAATTGTCCATTGTTTCATATTTACACTATAAGAAATTAAACAATCAATGAAAAACTCATTCAAACATTTCATCAAACAGTTGTAGTGCAAATTATACATAAACCCTAAAACTCAAAACTACAACATAAACATCTAGATATTTAAGCAACATAATCTATTACAACAAGTATTCATTAGATGTAAAGATTGATTAATTTTTTACCACGCTGACAAATACACCTACGTGAGTTAACTCGCGCTCGGCTATTTGACGGGAACGAGAAAAAAAGATAGGAGAAGAGCAACTGTTCACTTTTGGCCCATGATTATTATTGGCCCAAAAACCCAATAGGAATTCTTATTTAAAAGCCCTAATCTAGTTTCCCCCTCCCTCTCAATTCATTTCCCGCTCTGTAAAAACCCTAACCCCTTTTCATACTCAGAAGAAGAAGAAAACACAGAGAATCAATCAAAATGGGTCAGAAACAGAAGCACACTTCCAAACCGGATCTTGACTACGATACCAAAAAGAAACGCCGTGTTGGATTTTCCGGCATAGGCGAGTTTTCTTTTTCTTTTTACTCATTTTTTGTTTAATTCTTTTTATCATTTCGCTGTCATTTATACGATTTTTTTTTCCATTGCGTTTTGTAGATGTTGGAGTTGAAGCCAAAGACTGTATCAGAATCTTTCTGGGTATGATAAAAATGTTAAAAATTCATTTTTCTTTTGTGAAGTTTTGGTATTATTGTTAAAAATGTGAAGTTTGTGATGAAAATGGGGTTTACCTGAATATTGGACACTATATTCTTATAATTATAACTTTAATATCTTCATTTTCTGTTCAATTTTCTTTTGGGTTGTTATTGATATGCTGTGATTTTGCAATTTGCATCCATATTTATTGTGTTATGATTGTACAGTTTCAAGCAAAGAAGAGTTCGATGCTCCGGAGAGTTTTATCATCAATCCTGTGGATTTGAATAGCTATTTTGATGATGATGGGAAAATTTATGGTTATGAGGGTTTGAAGGTCTGTATCATTTTAACAGTAACATGATTTTTGTTTTTGTTTTTATAAATACATGTAATTGAATGTTTCGTGGTGTGTGCTTACATCTTAAGCTTGTTTGGGCTTCTTTTGCAGATTAACATCTGGGTTAGCAGAATATCATTTTATGCATATGCTGATATTGCTTTTGAGAGCTCCGCTGATGTAAGCTCTGAATTTGTTTAGACTTACAAACTAATGGAAAAAATGTTCTTATTCTTTGTTTACAGTACTGGTTTATTCATAATTATCTGTAGATTTTGACTTTTCATTTGAATGTGTTGTTTGATTCTTTAAGCGCGGCAAAGGGATCACAGATCTTAAAGTTGCTCTTCAGGTATGCATCAACATCTACTGTGTTGCTGAATGTTATATTGAGTACCTTTGATACATGACCCTTCAATTTGGTTTGTTCTTTTCTGCAGGCAATTTTTGCTGAGACTCTTGTTGATAACAGGGATGAATTCCTTCAAAAGTATTTGCTGGACAAGGATTTTGTTAGGTATGAAGACTTTGCTGATATTTATGATACCTGAAATGAAATTAGTTTTATAAAATTGTAAAGACTGTGGATGGTGATTTTAATTTGGTTTGCAGTAAAAGCATCTCAACTGGGGAGGTTTTGAAGCACAAAGCTTTCAAGCATGCTGATTCGGATGCTTCTAATGTTGAGGTTATAATTTGCATTTAGGCTCAATTTATTGAACTCTAGTTAAAAGATAAGGTAGTTGACTCTGAAGGCCTGGCATAAAACTTTATCTATGAAAAATCCTTATTTATACATGCTACATCTCAAATTTCACTATGTCTTGACCAATCATCTAATAAATACTTTTTTTTGTAATAAATAGCTTTTTCCTGTTAATGATCATCTCAAGTTATGATTTTATTATTGACCGACTTTTTTCAAATTTCTTGTTAAATATTGTGTCCAGTAAAATGTGTGTCTCTATTGACCGTCTGTTCTTTGTATGCGTATTTATGACTGTCAGTATAACGTTGTTCTTAATACCATTAAGTCTTAAGGAGAGTCTGCTATGTGACAACTTTTACATGGCTCTGCCAAATTCTCACTGACCCCTAATGGCATTAATCGGTTAGGCTATGCTGATTTTGGGTTAACTAAACGTTAGATATGAGTCGCCTGATACCCACTTTTCTGTGACTAGTCATCCTCCTTTTCTACCAAATCTTCAGCTGTTAAATACACAAGTTCTTTGAGTTGTCTAGTAAACTTATGTATGGTGCTGTAAATTCTGGCCATCCAGTTTCCAAATGTACATTTAACAATTATAATTAACTTCAATTTGAACAACCTTCCTTTCAATGAAAATGTTCAGCTAAAGAAATTTATTTAATAAAATCAGTATTCTGAAACACAAGTTTTTGCCTGTGTTCATTATCCTTTAAACTTCTCTGGGATGTCTTTTGTTTTCATATGCACATTTTAAGAATGCTATTTTGATGTCTTTCTACTGGACCCCAGGTTGTGCGTTTGAAAGCAGGCAACATGGCTACTGGACAACTTTACAGTCATATAATACCCCTTGTTCTTCTCCTTGTTGATGGTAATTTTCACTCATTATACTACTCTATACCCCTGTTCTATGCAATATTTAGATTGCTTGCTAATGTAGTTTTCTGTTAAACTCTTGTGTCATATAGGTAGCAGTCCCATTGATGTTACTGATTCAATGTGGGAGCTGTATGTCGTGGTTCAGAAGAAAACTGATCAGCAGGGAGAGATCCAATGCTTGTTGCTTGGATTTACTGCCATTTATCGATTTTACCACTATCCCGATAACTCCCGATTGCGTCTGGGTCAGGTATGTCATATACTGGATATTCCTTAATAGCTGCGGTGCTCTCAAAATTACTTTCAACTTATATCATGTTTCTATTAGAATACTCTCAAGTGCTATTTCTATGTTGATGGCAGATACTGGTATTGCCTCCATATCAGCACAAGGGTTATGGCCGTTACCTTCTCGAAGTGCTCAATGATGTTGCTATAGCTGAAAATGTTTTTGACCTGACTGTAGAAGAGCCGTTAGATAACTTCCAACATGTCCGTTCCTGTGTTGACACACAACGCCTGCTTGGTTTTGAGCCAATCCAGCATTTAGTTACTAAGGCTGTTTCACTCCTGACGGATGGAAAACTATCAAAGAGAACGCATTCTCCTCGACTTACGCCACCTCCCAGTGCTGTTGAGGATGTAAGGAAAAATTTGAAAATTACCAAGACACAGTTTCTCAAGTGTTGGGAGGTTTTGATCTACATTGGCCTCAATCCTATTGACAAGTACCTGGAGAACTTTGTCAGTGTTATTTCTGAACGTGTGAAGTATGATATTTTGGGGAAAGATTCTGGGACTGCTGGGAAGCAACTTATTGAAGTTCCTTGCGAGGTCAATGAGGAAATGTCGTTTGTCATGTTCAAATCAGGGGTCGGTGAAGATATTGCTGTACAGATGGATGACAATCAGATAAGCCAAGAAGAGCAACTCCGGAAGTTAGTTCAGGATAGGGTGAAGGAAATTCAGTTGATTGCTGAAAAGGTAACCTCGCCTCTTGGGAGTTCAGAGGTGGCTGCTAATTGAGTTTGTCCTTCGTCAATGTGAACTTTGGTACTTCCTGCTGACCAATTATCTTGTTACACATTTTTACATTGGCAAAGAGAAAACAAAAACTCGTTTGAGTCAGTCAGTACTGTTTTAGTCTGTTCTTGTAATTTTCGTATCATAGGCTGTGAAGGAACCATTTGATGTAGCCTTGAGCTATTATAACTGAGATTAATTTTCGCAAACATAGAAGTTGATTGTCGATATCAAAGTGATGTCTTATTCAAAATTTTATGCTTGTTTTAAATTGGTACATCAAAGAAATACATGGGTTCTAGGTTTTTTTGGTACTTGTGAACATCATTTAGATTCATTATTAACTAGATCTTGTTTGGATAAACGACTAATTTTTGCAGCTTTAGGATAAGTATTTATCATGATAAGCACTTATGGGTCTGTTTGGCAAGGCAATTTTATTGAGCTTATAGCTTATAGTTTGTCTTGTAAACTTGTATAATTAAAAAGACATGTTTGGTTAGCGTCATTGTCCCATTAGCTTATAGCTTTTTTTTTACGAGCTTATAGTGCTTTTTTATTAGCTAATTCGAGTAGCTTAAAGCTTATAGCTTATCATCTTTTATCTCAATTTTACCCACGTAATCTTAATTTTTTAAACAATGCCCCAAGGGCATGTATTAGCATTTTATTTTTATTTTTATTTTTTATAACAAGATAATATTAAACTAAATTTATTTTTGAATAAGTTTTTTTTTGAGGGAATTTTTGAATAAGTTATAAGTTGAAATTGTAAGCATGTCATAAGCTACTTTTATAACTTCTTGCAATTAGTTTCACAAGTGTTTATCATTTAGGAGTTAAAGTTTAAATAAGTCAATCTAAATAGGCTCTTAGTAGGTATGGCTGACCTTATTTCATGAGTGTTCTTCCAATAATAGTAACTTCCTTTTAAGTGCTTTTAGTTATAGTTTCTTTTAAAATTACAAAATAAACATATTTGAATTTTGATCATAGTAAGTGATAGGATAACTAATTTATGGCAGTAATGTTAGCTACATGGACTGAAACTGAAGGCTGTTAATTTGCCATTGTAGAATCACATTCATGATTATTCAAAATACCATCACACAATGTGCTTAAGCTCTATGTTTTTCAATTTGCTGCTTCCTTTGAGGGAGGCATGTTGCCCAGCACTAAAAGCTCCACCTACAACTCACTTACATGAATATAAAGTCTATTTTGAACTAAGTACATTACAAGATTTTATAGCATCAATTATGAATGAGAAAAGTTGTTATTTTTTCTCATGAAACAATGACATCTCTTTTAGTCTTGGTGGATATTGTATGGTGTGCAAGTAACATTTAGGAATTGCTATATGGCCCCCATTTTTGCTGTTAAAGCCCCCCCGTTTATTGAAAGATAATTTCCAATGGCGAAAGCGTATCGGAACGCAGGTTTCAGTCGCCTGTTTTCAACTAAAATCTCTCGGATTCCATGATCCGATAGGTCTTTTTCTCAGCTTGATCACCCTGGGGAGCCTATACAACAATCATCGTAACATTTTTGTTTGAAAACAACTTTGCCCACCCTCACATTTAAAAAAAAACTTTGGAAGTGTATTTTTGAACATTGTTTGAAAATTTATTTTCGGTTGTGTAAAAATTCCTCCCTTTCGTTTGTCATGAGATGAGCTCAAAAGGTGCTGCTGCACTAAGGAAATCCTGCCCCACTTCTTCTCATTGTGTTGAAAAGCTTCTAATATGGACAAATATATTAAAGGCAAGGCAAAAAAAGCAGAAGTTTCAGTTATTGTCATGTGATATAGACATCAATGTTTGGGTCCATGCATAAGTATTATTTGCACAACCGTATCACTATCACATAAATGGGAAATTATTGTTGCAAATCATTTTCCTTACTTTTACATTAGTTACACTTGTTTGCTTGAAAAAAAAAAAAGGCAGAGTGACTTTATTTGTTTTGTTAAAAAAAGTGAAGTAAGAATGTGATAGTGCTGAGGCAATTAGACATCAATGTTTGGGGCCATCCATAAGCATTATTTGCCAACCGTACCACTATCACATATGAGAAAATGTGATGTAAGAATATTATAATAGAATTGATAAGTAAAGATAAAGAAGAAAAAGAATAATATAAATTAGCCTATAAATTATTGTTGAATCATGTTGATCATCCTATATTAAACCCGGTTAATTATGTTTGTAATTCAATTTAAAGATACCCGACTGAGAAAGATACCTATATTTAATATCATGCGACTTTAAAGATTAATTAGAACCGCGTCGCAAAATGATATTTGACCAAGTAAAAAGTAGTACATCACAATATCCACATAAAATTCTCTTCAACTTCAACCTATCCATTATCATTTGCTACGCTATCCATTATCTCCAATTATTTCTTAGTGGTTGAAAGTATTAATGTATGTTCTATTTAGGGACCCTCAGTCACATGGTCTTGTTGTAACTAGAAATAGGGAAAAGTAAATCATAAACACCCGAGATGAACTTTTTTTCACCCCAAAATCACTTCATAGAAGAACACATTGAAAAAATATATAATTTTTTTGTTGTCTAAAGTACACTTTCGAACAAATTATACCGTATGAAAGTATACTTCTAGAGCTGTATGTTGTTTTTTTTAGAAATGTTAGTGAGGGATGGATAAAGTTCCTCTCTAAACATCCACTCTGGACGGGACCCATATGGATAGGTTTATATAGTGAGGTACTCATCAATCCATAACATAACATGGAAACATTCAAACATGTAAGTTTCGTAACAGGGCCACCAACTCATCTAATTGTCTCATTCTTAGCAAGCCTACATCATTCAACCATAAAATTCAAAAAAGAGTAGGAGTTCTTGGATACTGATTACCTATAGAACTGTAATTGATGGGGAAGCATGCATTATTCAACCATAAAATTTAAATATGTTTAGCTAAGTTTTTGGTCCCTTATGTATTAAGATTTAGGAGTTTCATTTTGGTCTCATTACAAACTTTATCCGACATTGGGCATATCTATCAAATTAAGGACCAAAAATCTAATTAAGCCATTAAAATATGGAATAGATATGTGATCACTACAAGATTATTGCACCAAGCCACTTAAATTTTACAATAGCCATCATGTTAATGTAAAAATTTCAATGGGCTAGTTTCTGTTTTAGGTTGAGTTTTGTTGGTTGAGGAAGTTGGTGTAAGTGTGCAACTAAGCTGAGTTTTATTTACTGAAAATAAAATGACAATTTTGTAATTAAATTGCAAACAAAAAGTAAAAGCAGTCCTTAATTTAGAAAATTATTGGCTACCAAAAGAGGGTAAGAGAATATTGGACTGCTATTTAATGGTGGTTTTGTTTTGTCCTTAATATTGGATAGCAAATTATAGGCTATCAAAAGAGGGTAAGAGAATCTTGGTGAGAGAGATCTCACGGTTTTGAATTGTGAGAGTACTAGCAACAGCTTGTATTCACTATTCAGGTATCATCCTTTCATCCATAAAATCACATATTTAATATTTTCTTGTATCCTTCTAATGCTTCAACCAACATCAATCATCATTTGTCAAACAACCATTCATGAATTATATTATATTGCCCAATTAAAGTAGATAGAACTACATTCTTGCCATCTTGCTAATGAGTTGCAAAGACTTGAGGGAAACAACTAATTGATAATTTATTTCTATACATAACTTAAAATTACACAACTTTTGCACAAAAGACCAAACTGATGCCCTTTACAAGGATTATGACCTTTCAATATTGTAATGGCATCACTCAATCTAATCCAAAACTGACTTGTACACTGTAGGGAGAAAGGAACGCAATGGGATGAAGAAAAAATTAATTGAAAAGCAAACATTTTCGGACTCAATAAGTTACTACCTCCTCCTTACCACATGCTGAGCAACATAGACCTCACATGACAATCTCTGGCTTCAGAATATTTGTCTTAATCTCCTTGTGGGGCAAAACCACACCACCATTGCTGTAAATCTCATCACAAACATGAACATCTTCTCCAAGGATAGTCATATTCTCCACTCGAGCCCATTGCCCGACAGTGGAATGCCACCCAATAATACTGCTGGAAATGCAAGCATGTTTCTTGATCCGGACTCCTCGCATTACTGTGCAGCGCGAAAGCCTAACACCAGACTCAACAACGCAGCCAGGACCGATAGCGACATCAGGTCCAATGAGACATCCCTCGCCAATTTTGGCTGTTTCGTCCACAATAACATTCCCCACAATGTTAGAGCCACCGGCCAACTTAGAAGAAGACTTCTTCCTCAGTGAGTCCAGGTAAAGCCTCAAGCCAGTGATATAGTCCCTCGGTTGTCCGATGTCCATCCAGAATCCAGGCAGGACCATTGCATATAGCTTTTTCTCTGCAGCGATCTTTGGAAAAATTTCTTTTTCGATAGAAGTGGGCCTCAGTTCAATTCGATCCAAAACAGAGGGGTTCAATAGGTAAATTCCAGCATTGATTTTGTTACCAACAAACAACTTTGGTTTTTCAACAAATTTCTCAACCTGCCCTGTTGTCTCTTCCATAACAACCACACCATATTTTGATGGCTCATCAACCTACACAAGTAGACGAAAAAATGATATAATTAGATGCTCTAACTATTATATTGTATATTAGTCTCACATGTTTGCAATTATTATTTTATTGACTTACCTTTGTTACCATTATGGAAGCTTCCCCTCCATGGGATTTGTGGAATTCAATCATTTCTTTAAGTGGGTAGTCACTTATAACATCACTGTTAAGAACAAAAAATGGCTCTCCAGAGTCATCTATCAGCTTGTCCCTAGCAAGAGCCAGGGGGCCTGCAGTTCCTAATGGTTCAGTTTCTTGTGAACAACTAATCGTAATGCCAAGCTTTGCTTCAAAATCCTTCAAGAAATTCAACATAACCTGACGTAGGAAGTATTGCCAAAGTCAAAATAAAGAAACTTGAGCCACAATTTTGTTTTTGAAGCATTTACTAAAACAGTGTTTTAAGAAGAGGCGTAAATTGAGTGTGATCCTCCTTACCTCTGGTTGGTAATTAATGGCCAGTACCACTTCAGTGACTCCAGTCGCCTTAAGAGCCTCTATCTGAAAAACAAGCAAAATTAAATATTAACAAGTATGTCAGTAGGATAGTCTATTTTGCCATATTAAGGGAAATAGAAATAAAATATGCACATAAATACATGACAGGTTCTACACAAATAAAAATGTGGTTCTTCACAATATGAGAAGTCATTTAATTTTAAAAAGGAAATCTCAAATCTGTGTTATGTGGAAAGAAAAGCATCAGAATCAGATACCAGGTTTAGAAAGCATTCAACAATAAAACATATCCCTAATATATTCTAGAACATAACAGATATAAAACTTATAGGGAAAATAGTTTAAAATAGCTTTACCTGATGCAGAATCATGGGTTTGTTAGCGAAATCAACAAGAGGCTTAGGGACACTGAGTGTCAATGGCCTCAACCTAGTTCCAAACCCCCCAACCAGAATCAATGCCTTCATTGTGATAAGTCCTTTGTTTTCCTGAGAGATTATAAAATTAGAAGCAGATCAAGATAAGCCAAGAAAATGTAATCTGAAATATGAGCACATAGATTCCACTAAATCCTATATATATCAATGCTGGTAAAGAAAGAAGGACTTGCACAGAGAACTTAAGCAAACAACTGGCAAGTAAGTTGATCATGAAGAGACGGGTGTACTACCGAGCGTGACACGAATCAATTTATGTGTCACCTCATGAATACCAAAGTTTAGCTAGATATGAAAAACAAAAACAAAAACAAAATCCAGCTAATAAGCCACAAGCTTTCAATGAGAATGACCAAAAAGGATTGAAATATGACGCAGGTTGCTCGATAAATGGCATAAGTGTCAATTAAGGTACATGGTAAGGTAAATATACAGTGTTCTACACGCAGTTTAAAAGTATGCATCTGTTTCCTTCTTTGAAAATCCTTCAAGTAAAGCACATTGCTTTGAGTCACTTTGAATAAACTTCTTCACAAACACTTATGGAAAAAGAAATATTAAAAGAATCTTGTAAAATAAATGCAAGTATTTAACCAATAGCTTCTTGTATAAGTTGAAATTAACTTCTGTACCTCAATTTTTTCGCAAGATTTCGTATTTAACTCATCCATAAACACCTATAAACTTCTAACAAGTTTTTCACAAGTGAAGAACCAAAAACTTTTTTTGATTAAGAGATTTTCATAAACTAGAAATCAATCAAAATCCGGTCTCTAAGAGAAGCAATTAAACTTCAAATTGAGATGTTAGGATGCAAACAGAGCTAAAAGGCAAATGTAATTCCCAAAAAGTCTCTTTTTTCAACAAACCAAATGGCCTACTCGGACATAAATATTTGAAAGAAAAAAAAATACCATTGACATCAGGATAAAAGGAAATGCAAGTTTTTTCTTAATACATGTTTGAATTCACATTGAGTTCGGCAGAATCACGGTGAATCGCCGTAATTCAGACATAGAATACACTTTAGAACTTCAACGAAATCACGATGCCACCGTGATTACATCAAACTCGCTGTGATTCAAACCCGCATTTATTGTTTTCCTAGACAATTTTTCAAAAGAGCAAATATTGTCCTGACTAGTTTACTATATAGCACCGACACTTCAGATCAAAAGTATGTCCAGTGTCTGACATGGTGTCAGTGTCCGATGTCCAGACACCAACACATATGATTACATTCAAATACATCAACTTTGTTTGACTTTTTTTGGCTTATATTTGAAACATGGTGTCGATCTGATGTGTCTGTGTTGTGTTAGGTGTCTGTGTAGCTAGCTTTTAAGTAAATGAAAAAAGCTCCGATTGGTTTAATTTCATCATTACATATGTACAAGCTTTATTCAAAATTTCCAATAGTAAATCCAAATCCATGATCATTAAAGTAAAAAATTTACTCAACAAGCAAAAAAAAATGATAAATCACTAAAACTTCAGCAACACAACACAGATTCAGATCTGAGTATATCACACTGAAACATCTAATAAAAATCGAAATTAGATCACAATTCAATAAAAAAACAAAAATTCACCAACTCAAATATTACGATTACGTAATCAAAATCCTGCATTGATTACAACAAAGAAAACAAAAAAAATTAGCGGGAAAACACACTAAATTGAATTTAAACAGAAACTACATTGCGATAATCACGATCATATAAACTGAAAAAAAGCGATTATGTACCTCGGTAGTAGAGGATTTGGATTGGATCTGTGTGAGAATTTGAAAATCGAGATTGAGAAGTGAGTTTTGCGCGGTTAAACCCCGACCCGGACCGAGTCAACACGGCGAGTCGGAATCTAGAAGAAGAGAAGAGAAGAAGAAGAAGATTGTGAAGAAAATCAATGCCGCAATTTCGTCTCGTATGTCTTCGTGTTTATATATACATCACGCACGCGCCAACCATATTACTAACTACCTTTTCTCATTTATCCACTTATTATTTACTCTACAATTTTCTTTTCTTTTTCTATTTTATATTCATTTATTATTTTTAGATTTTGACTTTTTATATCTTAAATTATATTCTATAAACTAAATTAAAAAAAAAAATTATAGTTCATAAGTTCTAACATGACTGACATTGGTGATATTGCTAGACTGAATATCTTTATTCAAATTCAAAATATTGAAGTTGTTATGTGAATTTTAGATGATGCTTGTCGTTTTGTCTATATAAAAAAATGGTACCTCATTTAATTGATTTCTAACTCAATCTTCATTTCATAACAAGTTTTTTTTTATGTGATAACATATAGCGACCAAATGATATAATGAGTAATTTATCGAATATTAAATTGAGATATAATATAATAGTTTATTTTATTATGTCTCTCTTATTTAATTATCAAAAGGATTTGAAAATAAAGATAAATTGATGTTTAGATTTGTCTTGTAAATACATTTCAATTGATAATTGGAAGAACAATAATATATAGAGGTTGGAGTTGAAATCACAAATTTCTCATTTAAATGTGTGAATTAAAGCACTAAACTATTTAACAAAAAAATATTTATGTTTAGGTCCTTCGATTACATTTAATAGACAATGTACAATAATTTTAAATATTTCAAATAGTAAACAAGATTGACTTACAAATATTTTATTTGTGCCTATTTCTTTTGCAAATAAAGAGAACGATAGTATTATTAATTGATAAAATATTAAACAATTTCTTATCATGTAAAACATTGCATACTTTTAAAAGTAGTACGATTAATTTATTCATGAATTATTAGTGGATTTTGAAATGCATGAATTTTTCTGTGGGCAAAAGTGTCGGTGAGGCTTTCTACGTTGTTTCGGGTTGTGGCCACTTCTTGTATTTGTACCTTTTATTTACTTGCCTATTACGATAGTACTACACATGTTATATCACAAAATGTTGTGACTTCTTTGCCACTCTAGTCTCTCTCTACCGTGAACGAAATAGTACAACTACAAAGACTTGTGCTCGAAATTTCCTTTTCCTTTTTCTTGTTTTTTTTAATCCACTTTCCTTTTTTTGTTGTATAGTTTAATATTCTATGGTATAAATCGGATATCTTCGTCCACGCATAACTGTAGAGATTGATCCCCCATGTTTTGTAGGAATTTTGTGTTTATACATATATTGTGTTGTGATGATTTATTTTATGTAGAACCACACATAATAGCATAACAAATATAAAGTTTGTGAGTTGAAAGGTAAGATCCGATTATGTTACATTTGATCCATTGATCCACGGTCACTAGGACACATGGGTGTTAAAATTAACAAATAAAATTATAGTTTCACAGAGCCTTGTCTCAATAACTCATGGGTCATCATAGGCTTATACAATTGGTAAATGAATAAACGTACAATCCTCCTTTTTTGATAACATTGGGTTCAAGTTTACCAATATGTTTATGTTTTAGAACAAAATTTGTGTATCCAAATATTTTTTGTCATAAATCAGCTAAGATTGAAACAATGGAAAAATATTTCAAGAAAAAATGAAAGCAGTTTATAAATGTGATTTATAAATGTGCAGCTGTCAAGATAGTTTCACCCCTTAAATATTTTGGCCATTGATATAGAAGAGTAGTGATTGTGCCACCTCAAGAAGGTGTTGATTTTTCCTCTATGCAATTTTATTTTGTTGGGAAGAGTTAACATGTGAGCTTTGAAGGGACAATTTCATTTTCAAGAAAAAAATTCATGACTTTGTTAACAAATTCAGTCCCACTTTCAGCTCTAAACATTTGTGTTTGAGTGTTAAATTGTTCAACACCGATTTACACATTACTCTCGATTTCTACCTTTAGCGAGTACAAGCTCCTCACCATCACCGATTGACTGGTTAATATGCTTAACGCAAACTTGCATTCCAACAAACCTCACCATTTCATGGGAGAAGTTTCTTTCAACATAATCACTTTAATTTGTGGATCATGAGTCAATCAAATTATGCTAACTACCGATTTTGTATTGTATTCAACTCTGAATCTTTTATCGTATTTGTTTTTTTTAAAGCACAATCAAGAACCTGTTGGACTAAATAATAATGAATTGTGCATTGTTATAAAGAGAAGTTCATTCTCCATTTAAACAAAACAACACCCAACTTCATTTTAGCAATAGTAAATATCTAAGAAAACGAATAATATGAGAACTAAGCCTTCTACTAAAACTAACTTTTAAAGAAGAACCATCAATTCACTGATCCTTCCAAAACAAAGTTGACGCACCACCCCCCATCTCCCTACTAATATTCTCCAACAACCACCCCTAACTAGCAAACTACCCCGCTTCTAATTTGATTCAAATTCTGTTGGAACAAAGGGTGTTTCTCAAAATCACCTCTTAAGTTTTGATGATAACAAGGTATTAAAAATTATCAATTGGATATGCTAAACAATTTGTTCAAGTGTACAAGATCCAAAATCAAAGTACTATTCATAAAGATTCTGATTGAACAAGTCAAAGAGCAAAGGAATTTTATTTGAAGCTTAGAGCGTCTCGAAGAAGTACGTCTGAAGAAACGAGTCTGGAGATAGAGTTCCTGAAGACACGTCATCAGAAGCAACGTCATCAGAAGCAATGGTCATCAGAAGCATCTCGCCAGAAGCTACTTCACCAGAGTTGACAAAGTACAATGTACGAAGTGTACAACCACGAACTCTGCAACCACCATCTCTGCAACTTTGTCTCTAC
>Ga0228711_1006548_pt1 | contig 17249 bp, 9 predicted proteins | sample MedpolnodulmetaG_2_FD_177996 | JGI IMG/M metagenome (GOLD analysis project Ga0228711, IMG submission 177996) | Root nodule microbial communities from Medicago polymorpha collected in Santa Monica, California, United States - brown nodules | ecosystem: Host-associated > Plants > Roots > Nodule...
GCGCAAAGCCAAGGTACAAGTTTCCAGTTTTCTAGGTTTTTACTTGAATATGAAACGAGTACTTTGCACAAATTTCATTTCATTTAGTTCTCCGCAATAATGTATTTGTTTGTGAACCACTTAGTTCAAGCCAAAAAGTGAGGAAACCTCAATGTGTTGTACTATATGCAAGGAAACCGACATTCAGAGTTTAACTCGGTCGCTTTATGTTAAACCCAATAATTGTTTTAAATGGTGTAAAGGCATGGAAAGGATCAAGGCACATTTTTGTTAATGAGTGAAAACTACTTAACCATAAATAGCCTACCTTGTGAGAAGAGCGAGTATTTGCTAACCCACTTGAGCCAAATGAATCAGAGTCTTCAATTATGAGTTGTCAATTCATAAGCACAATGCTTGATGAATTTGCCCTAAAGTTTTTCAAATCCAGCTCATTTTTGACGCACTATAGGACTCTGATATGTTTTTAATTGATTGAACCCTAAACATTCATTGTTTATTTGTCCCTCTGCCATAAAGTAAGGGAACATTCAAATAGGGTATGTTTTTGTTCAAGTTGGGGAGAAAAGGTAGATGGAAATCACTTGTCAAGTAAATTGTTGAATTTTTTTTTTTGTGATCAAGACAACATTGTGTTGTAAATAGAAATAGAAAAAGAAAAGAAAAGAATGTGTACATGGTAAAGAAAAGAAAAAGAAAAAGAAAAAGAAAGGAAAATCCAAAAATAGAATAAGTTGTCAAGATCAAGATATCAAGTTTTAACACCAAAGGTTTTTTTTAGAATTAAGGGGATGCTTGTAAATTTATCTTTTGAATGTAAATAGAAGGAATGTTCCCTTATGCTTGGCCAATTGAATTCAATTGCCTCACAAATGTCCTTTCTTTTGTAGCCAAGCCAAGTTATAACCCTCAAAAGACCTTTTGATCCATGTTTTTTTGTGCCTTTGGAAATAGTATTTGGATGGACACATAACTTGATCTGGATGTTAACTTGATTGCCGGATGTGTGTTTCATAACCCTCACTCATTCAGTTCATTGTTTTCATTTACTTACAAAGAAGTGTTTTAGGTGTGGTTCTTGAATAAGTGTATTATTGACTTGAACTATTTGACATGAACTTTGTGCTTAGGACTCATTTCATATTTGCAGTGGATTTCCAGATTAATCGGAAACTTCAGACTTGTCCGCGCAGTCGCTTTGAATCATTCATCTGAAATTTTTTCTCAAAACCTTGTTGTACTAGTGTCTTGTCCTAAACTTGTTTAGTTTTCAACCTTTTGATTGAGGACAAACAAAGAGTTAAGTTGGGGAGAGTTTGATAAGTGCCAGAAAGTAGTAATTCAAATGAAGATTTAGGGCACTTTTGTTACTTGTTTTTGCAATTTATTAAGGAAAAAGCCGAGAGATAAGTGATTATGGTCCTTTTACGTTTTATTTATCTTACTTTACCCAATTGTGCAGGAAAGTTACTCAAGACACTGAGCAAAGAAGAAAAACAAGAAAAAATACAAAAAGGCAGAAAGATGAGCAGAAAGGCACATTCACTCGCCTCGCGTTTGCAATGGCGAGTAGCCTCAGCAAGCAAGAGCAGAAAGGCACATTTACTCGTGGGAAATAAGAGATGAATAAATAAAGGAAAATAAGAGATGAAAAACATCTTTAAAGGAAGTTCATGATTGGTGTCGCTTGACTCCCCTCGCTCATGATTGAAAGGAAGTTCAAAACACAATATTTAAAGGTAAAAGGCAAACTCTAGCGTATACTACTCATTCACTTTTTTCATAAATCAATGGAGCCATTAACGGAATTGAGGAAGAAAAACTTAAAAATTGACGAGGATAAGGAATCCACAAGATGCAAATGATGACAAGTGAAGTGACCACGAGGGCCAAGTTATTATGCTACCAAAAACAAAGGGTCTATTTTAGTTTGTAATTTTATACTTCCACCCCTATAAAAGTTTAAAATTTTAGATAATTTTATTGCAGTAAGATTTGAACATTGATTCATCACCATGTAATATTAGATCTAATATTGATTAATTAATTTTCTAAATTAATTACCGCTAAAAACAAGTTGAATATAAAGTGATTTATGATTAGATCGTCTATAATATATCATACTTCCATAACTCACCAAATCCTCATCACTTTCTCAACTTTGCACCTTTAGTTGTTGCCTTGTCACAAACCTTTCTTTGGTGAGTGTATCACTTTCCTCAAATGCAGTACCAAATCATTCTAATGCATTGATTGGTGTGTGGTCTAAAGTATGGTCCACAACGTGCTCTCTTTGACATTTTCTCCGCATTTGGTTTCACAATGAACATGTCTTTTTATTTCTCTCATTGTGTTTTCATCTAAGCTGAAAAACAAGACCAAGAAACTCACTGAAAAAGAGTTCAAGGTGTGTTACTGTTTCTTAATTTTCTTGCATGCCATGTTTGTTTGTTACATTATTTGTTCAAAAGTTAGCAAAGAAAAACATAGCATTGTCTCCTTTTATGTTGTTTGAATTGGGGTGAGTGAGTGAGTGAGTGAGTGAGAGTGTTGTTGAGCTTAATTTGACAAAAAATACCTACATAGAAGAAATCAAACCGTCACTGTCTCCTTTAAAAGCTTCCTCATTGTTTTGTTTTTATGATTGTTGAATTTTTTGCTACTTGTGATGTTATTAAGGATTGTGTTTGCTTTGCTTTTGAGGGTGAACTGAAAATTTAGTACAACATATGTGTCGGTGAAGATTTACACAAGATCATAGGATTCTATTCTTTTGTTTGATTTCTTGTCGGGCATGGATAGAGTTCTAAATTAAGCCTTTTTCGTTAAAACGATGTAATTCTAAATTGCAAATGCGGTTATGCTGTGAAATTTGATACTGCGACAAAATGTGGCAACAACTGCGGTTGCAGAGACCTCTAAAACCTTTATATATTGCCGTCATAAGTGCACTTGCTGACCGCAATTTAGAACTATGAGTAAGAACTATACTTTCATATAAGAGTATCATCTTTTTGTATTTTCTTTATCATAGTGGTTGTTAGTTTGATGCTGTCTCCTTTCCCTTTATCTGTCTTCTAAACTAATGGTTGACCGGTTGTTGTTGTCATTAAATAGGACTCATCATACCTTTTGATTTTGAACTATTTGGGCCTCTTGGAGGTTTTTTTTATTTAAATTTTGATTTGTGATAGAGGGGTAACTTTGGCGCAACGGGTAGAGTTGTTGTCATGTGACTGAAAAATCGGTTGCGTACAATACACCAAATTGTGGGACCCTTTTCTGGACCCTGCATATGCGGGAAATTTAGTACACCGGGTTGCCCTTTTTGATTTGCGATAATATAATATGTCTCTTTTTGTCTTCACCAACTGTATCTTGTTTACTTTTGTCTCTCTTCTAACTTGAATTTTCATGTACTATGTCAATGTTATAGATAAAAGTAGGTTTACTAGGACACCTTCTTCCACTTTTTTCATTCATGGGGAAGATTGCAACGCAGCCTCTACCTCGAATGGCTTCCAATTATGACGAGGTTTTCATGCATCAAACCTTGCTCTTTGATGATAGTCTAACGGTAACTTTGATCCAGTAATTCCTCACTTAAACTTACATAAGAGTTTTTAAGTGTGATTTATTAACTTTTATTCTTTTTTCATCTATATTTCTAGGATTTAAAAAATCTTAGGACACAATTGTACTCAGCAGCTGAATATTTTGAACTCTCATACACCAATGATGACCAAAAACAAATGTGAGTTAATTTGCTAATACTATAGTATCCTTTGTACTCTTCTTTATTTTTCATTATCTCTTATTGTATTTGCAGATTGGTTGAAACATTGAAGGATTATGCCGTCAAAGCTCTTATAAATACGGTGGATCATTTAGGTTCTGTGGCCTATAAAGTAAGTGACTTGTTAGATGAGAAGGTAACCGAAGTTTTTGGTGAAGATCTACGTTTATCATGTATCGAACAGGTATGCTTAGACTCTATTTCAATAAACAACTTAATTAAGCACTTATATCATAAATATTTATCACAAATGTACTTTTGTATAAGCTATTTCTGAAACCAAAGATGAAATAAAGTCAAACCGTTTTCAATTAAGCTATAAGCTATTTATGCAAGCTATCCCGAAAAGCCAATGGAAATAAACTGAAAAACAGCTTATGGACTCAACAATAAGGCACTTAAGAAAGTAAGGTGAAAAATATTATGGTGAATTTCCATTTGGAAAACTGTTACGTTTTGCTAAGATCATAGCATAATTTTTCCATAATGTGGCACATTAGAGAATAAAGACATGCCAAGGTTTTATGGATCATGAGGGGCATACACAGCAATCTCTAGTGATCAGTACTCCAAAACATCACAAGCGTTATATTTTGCCAGGCAAGTTTATAAATACATTATCCTCAACTCTATTTTGAAATTCTTTAGGATTTTTTTTCTTTTCTCCCTTTATATTATTCATTCTATTTGATTTTTAATTATAACATTTCTCAATTTCACATATTCAGTTGGGGAGACCTTGCATGGTACCAACTCAACAAAATCAAAATATATAGGATGCCACCTAGATGATGAAGATGACTGGCATCACTTCAGGAATGGTATTCTATCTCATTTCACTCAACTTTTTTCATTCCACTTTTATAGGATACAGTCTTAAGACATAAGTTTATATATCTTGTATTCTGATTTGTATCTCGAAGCTGTTCGTGCTACAATAAGAGAAACGCCAACGTCTACCTCAAGGTACAAACAAAATCAGCATACTGTTAAGCATGCCAATTCTCAATTAAACTGCTCAATTATTTTGATACAATTCTTTTCAATCATGTTGTTTTAGTAAAGGGAATTCTCCATCACCTTCTTTACAACCTCAGAGAGTTGGAGCTTTTTCATTCACTTCAACCAACATGGCCAAAAAAGATTTGGGTACAATATACATATTCAATAATATGATATGTTATATAGCTTATTAAGAATAAATATTTTATTCTGAACTGAACTGTAATCTTAACATGTATGTGCAATAGAGAAGCGGACAGTTTCACCACACAGATTTCCACTTTCGCGTACCGGATCAATGTCAAGTAGATCTACAACACCAAAGACTGGTAGATCAACTACTCCAAACTCAAGCAGCAGAAGCACGACAAGTCCTTCAAATGCAAGAGTAAGGGTAAGTTGAAAGCTAATTAAAAAAATTCTTGATAACATGAATCATGATTGTATTCTCATCACATTAAAACGTGAATATTGTGGTTTCTCTGACTGCGTCTCTGTTATGATTCCTTTTTGCAGTATCCTTCGGAGCCGCGCAAATCAGCTTCAATGCGACTATCTTCTGATGTTAACAACATCAGAGATATTGACCAACACCCTAGTAAAAGTAAACGTCTTCTTAAGGCCTTACTTAGCAGGCGCAAGTCTAAGAAGGATGACACATTATACACGTACTTGGATGAATATTGATGATAATTTAATACACTTGCCTATAGAATGCAAGGGAAAAAGTTTACAAAAAGAACAGAAACTGCGTAAAGGGTTTCGGGTTTTGTTCTAAGACTTCAGATAGAAGGTGTGTTTGGCGTCTGACATTGATATGACATCAAGACATGTGGTTACATTCAGCCACTTCCATTTTCTTCAATTGTTATTGTCAGTGTCGGTGTCGTGTTTGATGTTCGTGTTGGTTTTAGTGTTATATAGGTTTTGCTTACTTGCTTTACCCATATTATTGAATAGCTTGCACCTCTTTGTTTCCTATTTTCTCTTATTTTAATGTTCGTTTTTTATGATTTGAAATGAACATATATATAATGATTTTGTTTTTTTCTCTGTTTTGCTTTTACATTATTATAAATTGAGGTTCAAAGATTTTTTCTGGCTGATGTCTTAATGGCTAATGCAATTGTTCATCAGCTTTAGTTTACTTATTTAGTTCTGGTTCTTTCTTCATCAGCTCTTTTAATTTTAAAAAATAAAAAACATTATGTTATCAATGAAATAAACCTCATTTCTATGTCCTCGCAACTAGTAGAAACAACCTAAATTTAACTAATATACTATATATTGTATAGTGCAAACCAATGTCTGTTAATATGAGTTAGAAGGGAATTGATTGTTATTAAGAAACACATCTCGGGTTTAAATTTATCCAATTCAATTTGGAAAAGTCAGAATTAAATATATTCAATAGGAATGACATAATAACCTACAGCTTAAATCCTCCAAGTAGACAAAAAATGTCTTGCTTAAATATTCATACAAAAAGTAATAGTACATTGTAACATTGAAAGTTGACCTTAAGAAGTCACAACTCCATTCCTTGACCAAATTCTTCAATTGTTTTGGTTGCAAGAGTAAGGACATCAACAAAAGCACTGAATGATGCTCGAAGAAATCTGGCTTCTATTGCCTCAAAGTGCCTGAATATAAAGAATTCCAATTAGAGATGAAAAATGAAGCAAGACAAGATACTACATTCAGCACTACAACATGCCCTTAAAGCTAAGTTAACTAATGACAACAGTAAATAAATCTTTTCAGATAAAAGACAGCTAGAAAACAATGACCAACAGAAAATCTGCGTCGTATTATTCTAGATGATATATTTTTTAAATTTTCATTATTATCCTAACATTGATAAATGAAAAAAATCATTGCAGTTAAACCAAACTGTCCAAACATGATGCGGACATGCGGTACAATCAAGTGGTTGAACTCAAATGGTTAGTGAGCTTCAGTTAGTAACAAATTGTTTAGGAGAACCTGAGTTCAAATCCTGACTAAAACGATCATTGAACAAACTTTACTTAACACCACCGGATTACCAGGGTTTCTTTCCCATGAGAACAAGAGGGTTAAGACCAAAAAAAACATGATGCAGTACTCACGTATTCATAGTTCATACATAGCACCTCGCACACAAAATTGATTACAATGCAAGCTCATATCAAACAATGACAAGAACATAATCATTTACAAAATGATGAACTACTAAATTGACTTTAAACTTGTTCATAAAAAACCAATTATCAAACCCATTTGGGGTTGGCCTAGTGGTTGGCTTGGGATCTTGGAGTTTGCTCCTCCAAAGGTGGTTCGATTCCCTCTGATGCCAATTTCGGTGGGCTAAGTCCATACAGAGCTTGCTCTGGCTTTAAATGGGGTCCCCGCAAGTGGACGGTGGGATTGGTCCCCTCGGATTAGTCGATTCTTGGATCGGATACCGAGTTTTCAAAAACAAAAAACAAACCAATTATCAACACGAAAAGGAATACTCACACAGATAGTTTTCCATCAGACATTGTCATGAGTCGTTTAACTTTGTCAGGTTGCAACTGCAAAAGACGTAGAAATGAAGAAAAACTAGTTGAGAAACTAGTGCTAAAGAATTTATAATCATAAAGCTAAAATGTTAAGACATTCACCTCCTTATCAACAGCTAAGACAGCATATACAATAGAAGCATTCTCCTGAGAACCAAAATCCACTTCCAAGTCACTGCAATTATCATTCCATTTTTATTAATAATAATTGTCATTTATCAGTACTAATTTCATACCAAAGTGCAACCTTTTATCTTGTATTGAATCTTTTTAGTTCGTAAAACCTTCCCACAATTTATTTACTAGAATACAATTCTTTAAGATAATTAAAAACGTCGTTTATTTTGCCTTATGACCGGTTTGTATTTAGCTTAATTGAATTTTTAATTAATGGCATAAGATTTTTCAGCTTATTTCCATAAGTTCTTCGGAATAAGTTGCAAAAGAACATTATTCATATATAAGAAACAGATTAAATTAATGACTTTAAGCACTGGTACATCAGAATAAAAAAAAAATCAAGAAATAATATAAAGATAATAACTGAAAACTTGGTAGGATTGGATGATTATAACCTGGTAAAATCCCATTGAGATTGGGATTGGTTGTGTGGTGTGGCATCCATGTGTCTGCAACAACTTCAAGCGCGAAGAAGAAAACGAAAACAAAATGCACCCTAAAATTTTACATTGGACCGGGTTGATTTGACCCACTTCCTTATTGGATACTCCAAAAACTTTAGCCCAAACACAAAGTCCAATAGGAGCTGACCAAATATAATTGAGTATTACTTTTCCCACCTTGTTGCCTTCTCGCGCGCCCTGTGATTTTGACCAAAATACCCTTTGTCCAGATTATATAATTCGGACAGATTTCAGATAGTATAATCCGAAATGATTAGTAAATCACCCTACTACATGTTACTTGTGAAGCTTTCAAGGGAAGCTTTGCATCATCTCGTAGTGGAGTACAATAAAACACTTGAAATTGGTACGGATAAATTAAAATGTGGTTGTTTGAGTTTGATCACTTACGGATTACCGTGTGCGTGTATGATTGGTTTGAAGATCAAGAACGGCACCACCCTCCGTTTGGATGAAATTCACACCCATTGAAAGAGGTTGAGGTTCGAGTACGAGGTTGACCCAAAGCTGCAAAAAGCAGACATCTCTCTATTGCCAGAATGAGATATTCTTCAGGTTTTTTTTTTTAAACTGTGTTATTGCCCAGGATTTCTGTTTTAATTTCCTGTACTGGTGTAATCCGGATTATATAATCTGGACCATATTGTTGAATTCCGGATTATATAATCCAAAAGGTAGCATTTACGCCCCATGCAAGTGCATTTAAGGGTCATGCAAAGGGTGTATCGGGAAGTTCCGGATTTTATATTCCAAATTTGCATATGCGTTCCGGAATTGAAAATCCTGACCTTATCAGTGCACAGACCAGAATGCATGTTTCTGCCTATTTTTCAGCAACAACCAAAATGATAGTTGTTTTACACATTGCAGGCTCGGTACAAGGACACCGATTACAACATGAAGTTGCATATGAAGAAACAATTCCGACAATTTGTTTTACCGAAGACCACATCTATGCGTCCACCGCCAAATAAGGTCAAAAGGTGGTAGAAGATGATGAAGAATTGTACATTATTGAAAATCTTGATCCCGATGAGAGGGTTGGTCCTGGTCCTGGTGTGAAGGTTGAAGTGGATGATAGTCCCATTGATCTTTCGGCGCCATAGATTAGATATATATCATTAGTTTAGTTGAAATGTATATCATTAGGTGAAATGTGTAATGATATAAATTCAACTCTTTTTTGGTATATAATCATTTTTTGATATAATATTTAAGTTAATTGTCTTTTATACATACATATATAATGATTTATTGAAAAACAATGATAAAAGCCACAATGACATGCAAATCTGTTTCAGTTCTGTGTACTGGTGGAATCCGGATTATACAATCCAGACATGTTCGGATTATATAATCTGGAATGCTCCGAGGGTAATTTTGGAAAAAAATAGGGCGCGCGAGGAAAGGCATAGGGTGGGAAAAGTAATACTCAATATAATTTGACTATTACTTTTCTCACTTTAATGGTTTCTCGCACGCTATATTTTTATTTTTTTTTACCATATTTTAGAGTATATAATCCGAATTGGTGGTTTTGGGCACACAATTCTACTTTGGAAACCTACCTTGTAAAAAGAGGGAAACAATTTGGATTATAGAATCCAAAACCTTTCTATATGGAGTATATGGTTTGTCCAGAACCTTATTGAAGTTCACCACATTTATCATCAAACACTCCTACACCTTTAAAAACACATCATTTTGGATAAAAACGTGATTTTGAGTAGCAATTTGGTTATCTGTCAACCATATCATTTTTGTCTAAACGCAAAGGTAATGTTGCTATAAAACATTCCTCGTTCGATTTCCTAATGCATTGATCTATTATCAATTAGTTTTTAACAATAATTTGTCAAAAAGAACAGTTTTAATAATACTTATGTAAAATCATAGCTCATGATCCTATTTTTAAAACATTTATTTCCATAATAGCAGTGTTTGCAGTCCAATTTTGATCCATTTGAAGTGAAATATTCGATCCAAAAATCAAAATAGTGTATGACTTCATTTAATTATTTTCACAGCAGTTTAAATAATTTTCTTGAATCAAACTTTTGATTTGATGCAATCAATTAAATTGGATCATTTCAGTCATTTTTTGGTAGATCATTTCATTCAACTTTTACTAGTGCATTTTTATTTGAGGGGGACTAAATAACAAGTTAAATAATATCAACGTATAACGCTTTGTAAAAAAGAAATCAAGATCTACTGTATTTTTAGTATTGCTGCAAATTATACTACAAAAAATAAACGGGTTAAATTGAATTAAATGAAATAATCACTTACCAAGTCACAAGTGGCTAGGGCCCCTTGAGCATATTCCATCGGAATATTTGGTTTCATTTTCCTTCTAAATCGAAAAAAGGTATATTATATAGGTATAACAAATATTCTTTGTGTCTCTTTCTGTCTTTCCTTCTTCATATTAATTGTGTGTGTCTTCTTCTTAGGTTGCATTTTTTCAGAGCTCTCTGAGCCAAGCCAACATGCATGAGTCTCATCCACACTGAAACCAAATCAGGTACGTTTTCTTGCACTCTACGGATGAATGAATACATGTTATGTACTTACAAAGGTGTAGGAAATGAGAAGCTAGGTAGGACTTGCCACCAAGAGAAAATAACTCTGATTCATCATTTTTTCCATTTTTATTAACACGTTTGGTATGTCATCTTGTTTATCATAGTACGCACTTTAGCTTTTTAATTCATGTTTTAGTTTTTTATATTAATCAATGTTTTAGTACACGTTACAATGCTTGTTTTATTTATTTATTTTCAGTTGTTTTTGTTGTTTTCTAATAATTTTGAGAAATGCTACTGGATAAACAAGCAAGCTCATGTGATCGAACCAAAATGGTTTTGACTTGATTGTTAATCAATGTTTTTTGCTATGTTTCAATTTTGTCACCGTGAAATGGTGATAGCTTCCAGGCTCCAGCTAACATTTTGTGATCCCAATTTGACATCCCAAATCTGAAAGTTAAGATCTTCCAAGGTTTGTTCGTCTGTTTTAAGTTTTTAAAAATTTAAATGTAAAAATTAGTTTGAATTTATTATTAATTTTTAGTTTTAAAAGGTTGTTATATCGTAGTTATTGATAGCACATCACTAGACACAACTCAGCTGTTCCTACTTCCTACTGATTTGCAACTCAAAACCTGCAACCACAGCCTTAATAGAAAAATAATCTTGTTATTTGTTTAATATAACTTATACCGTACCATGTCACTATCTAATCCATTTCAAACATAGAACAGAAATAATAAAATCTTGTAAGTTATTTAGTGGCATCAAATATAAAAATGAATCAGACATAGTACTACTATATATCCGACTTATGTTCAACTGTCTAATTATATTCAACTGTGTTGCAGTGTTTCTTGTAAAAAATACATTGCTGACATATCTAGTATTTATTATTGATTTATTTTGAAGTTATATTGTTGCTACTTGCTAGATTGCTTGGCTTTTTTTTCTTCTGGGGTTTTATAAAAAATTTATGAAAATTTAAATTAAAACCAGGGTTTTGCTTGTTGGGTCTTTTTATTTTTCATTCCCACATGTAGGAATTCATGCAGCATTAGTTAAAGTGAGTGATTTTGTTGACAAATTTTCATAAATTATTCATTTAAGGATTTTCCTATCACTGTATACTCAAATATGTAAAACACAAGGTACATGAGGTCATGAGTCATTACATCTATCGTGTGGTATGGAACAGATTTTTTCATAGTTTAATAATCTGTTTTAAATGTACAACATAATATTATTACAGTGTATCAAAGAAAAGTGGATCATCCAATCCTCTTCTCTCTCCCTTTGATGTATTGGCTATACATTCATCATGCCAATAAGGATTATGTTGGTGTCATGATGCCTCATATCCGTTTGGGAGAAATCCTGAGTTCCACCCTGAGAAAACAGAGTCAAAATTGCCTTATACATGAGCCTCATCTGGCGGAACCCGAGCTTTGGTCTTCCACTTGAGGGTTTACAAAATTACAAATTACCCACCTGCAATTAGTTAAATTATTAAACAAGAGTTTAATAAGTATTCATTGACAATGTATCCTCAAGTTAGTAACATTATTTTCTAAAATATCTACACAAAATCTACATAGTAAAATATGATTAATGTCTGAAAAATCTAACATTGTCAGTGCAGAGTAACTAAATTTTTAAAACAAATACTCATAGTTTACCTATTAAAAAAGAAGGGGTTTATTGACTGTCAATGTATGCAGTGGAACTTCCAGCTCGAACTGGCTTTAAGCTTCTTACAAGCTTTCTTCCAAATTCAAATACCAAAATAAGGAGGCTAAGGAAGTATAGTATACAGAGGTGCAGTTTTTCTATTATGTACTCAGTGGAGACGTTGTTTCCACTTTGATTGTTTTTGACTAATAACATCCTTCTCTCATTCCACCCTGCACATGTAGAGAAGACCTTATTAGAATAAGAAAAAAGTTTTGCAAATAATCAAACTAAATAATATCTCCAATGACACTTTATTCTCTACAATTGTCCAAATAGGTTATTGCAATTCAATCCTCATAAGCTCAGACTCATAGCATCATATCACAGATATGATTAGTTAATTGTTTAGAATACAACAAAGGATTCATGAAAATACTAGAGACTCTAAGCCTATGACTGGATTCATTAGAACATATCGCAGTTTGAATTAAGGTATGTTTGGATTGACTTACTTGAGCTTATCTGATAACAAAAGCACTTTTGAGACTGTTTGGGAGAATCTAAGGATACAACTAATGACATGTCGTAAGCTATTTTCAGCTTATTTTCTTAAACTCTCCAGGATAGGTTATATGAAAACAACTTGACTTTATTTTATTTTTGTTATAGAAATTGTCTTTAGACGTGCTTAGATGATAAGTGTTTATGTTATAATCTTTTAATTAAGTTGTTTGACCAAACACAACTTTTATAGATATGCCATATTTTAAATAATTATGTAGTCATATCAGAACTTTTGTTAGAGCTTATTGGGAGCAAGCAGACAAACCAATAAATATTAGTTAGTACCCCAGTAAATATTGGTTAGTACCTCAGTAGGGGAGGACCTTTTGGTCAACCTGCTCGGTAACTTTCTTTTCTCAAGTCAATTTTTCATGCAACCAATCTTAATCTAACTATATTTTGTATTGGGTGTGCATTGGAGCTAGTTCATCATATATGAATTCACCTGTTGTAAATACACCTGAGACCGGGTATGCACTAATGAAACATAGCTTTGTACTGTGTCTGTAAAGATTTGGGCTGTAGGGTGCTAAATAAACCATCTCATCAAGTAGGAAACCAACTAAGAGCTCAACAATCTTCAAATGAATATTGGGTTCGCTGCTGAGAAAAGAGGCACTGGGTGAAGTCCTATTTCAGTTACAAAACTGGGTGAAGTCAGAGAGAGGAAATGACTATGGTTCTTTACAGTTAGTATTCTAACCAAATCAAACTTGTACTAGGGAAAAACCTTCTTGGGTTGTTATGTGGACTAAAATGGCAAGTCATATATAGTTAGTAGATTTTTTTTGACCGCGTAATGTACCCTAACCCACCAACCAGGCAAGTCTCTGCTTGGAGGTCAGACACTACTACCACACCTTGACAACCAACCAAGCTGCAGAAAACAGTCATGGTAGGTGTTATGTGTGAGCTCATGTTGGGTTACAGAGCGCAAGAAACATTTTTTCCTGAAAAACATAATACTTACAAGACTGTGTATTTGGCAAGTTAGTCCAATCATGTGGGTTCATCTTCACTTCTGAGGCCTTGATCAAGTCAAACAGTGCTTGATTAACCTGAATTTTGAAATGTTTTAGCTCATTTTCAATGCATCTTCGTAGACAAAGAACAATGTGCAAGTTCTGCAGTAAGTGTGCTATATACAGTTCAATTCATTAGGTATATATTACATGCCAATTATACCTCTTCAGGCCGCTCATGACTCACTAAATGACCTCCGTGAAGCTCTACCAGCTGAGCCATTGGATGAAACCTCTCCGCAAGTCTTCTTGCATAATATAGCTGAGCAATTATATCATCCCTGAATGTGCAGCAATCTCAAGTTAAAACTATGAAATCGATACTAATGTGTGTGACTGGTGTGCAGCATTTTCATGCATAATTTGCCTAATGCGTGTGCGAATAATCTGTCCATGATCGAAAGTCAAGTTTCACTAATAAAGCACTGCATTAATGTCTCTGTACACAGTACACACCTGCCATGAATGACTGAAACAAGAAAGCCGGCAGATTTGATTGCTTCTATCTCTGTTTGAGTCATTTTATGGTTCCAACATGCACTGAGTTGACCGTCAAAGCCATAGTTAGATTGCATTCCACTACTTGATATACCTTTAACATATTGCTGCAAGAGAGGATGACAATGAATTAGAAAAACTTGAAGGAAAAGGAAATCAAGTATCAAAATGGGAGCACAACATGCGCATAGATTGCTAACTACATATAAGGTGTTTGGAAATTGAGAGATGGTGACTTTATTTTCCCGAATTTGGATGTTCAAAATGAAATAGGGCAGGGAAATGGAGTTTCTATAATAAAACAATGATTCATTCTAATACATATTTGTTGAATTAACCTTCATCAGTGGACTACAACATTCAAATTCTAGTTCAAAAGTAAAATTTAAAACAAAAATAGTGATTAGTTTTCATCTCTTATAGATGCAAGGATCTCATGGTAGAGAGTTGCTAGTTGATGTTTTTATCAATAGAATACATTTTACTAGGTCAGTGTTCAATGTACTCATTGAGAAATCCTAAGTGGGTTAGAGAATCTCTAATCGGATATTAGCTGGCTTATATAATCATTAGTGACATTAATCGGCTTCAAGTCTATATTGATAGAATTATTAGTTAAAGAATCCTTGGTGATATATATTAGACTGTTGTCAACTTTTACTGCATAGATATGGATAGGTTTGAGATAGAAATATTGCTGTAAAAGTGGTTCAATTAATTTCTTCAAAATTTCCCAAATTAAGAAAACTCAATGATGGTAACGGAGTATCCCTCACGTTCCTTTCCTTCACCGAAAACTCCCAATCCCCTTCATTATTCTCTGTCCAAGAATCTCTACGCGTGCACACATGTTGTCCATTAGTCCTGTTGTTAAACTATGAAGCTACCAACCAAGAATCATATTAAACAATTAAAACATAACGATATGAGTCCAGTACTTCTGGTATATCAGACAATTTTTGTGCATTTTTAGTTATGTTGCATACCGCTGCAACTTGAACACTTCGATTGCAGCAAAGTAGATGCAACTATCCGCATAAGTTTCAGTTTTCTTTATAAATGTTTTTTTTACAAACACACCAAATGAAAGCGCCAAAGTATTAAACTTCCAAGCATTCTAAATATCATCAAAACTTAACTAAGTTATGCTTATTTAATGTACTGTACCTGATACAATACCGTTCTCCTCTTCACAGTTCCAACATATTCCTCAAGATATTCCTGCACATGATATATAAAATTTGTTTTTGATATTCATCCTAAAGATAGCACATTAACACAGATTTCTAGGCTGTTAACAACAGTAATTCAGACTTCAGAGTAGACCCAAGACTGGAAAAACAAGATAGCCTTCTTTAACTTAATGTTAATATTCATTACAAAATGATAATCCAGACTCTTTTCTATCATATACGAATACACCTTGAGCGATTCAATTTTTTAAAATCTCTACTTTAATGGTAGTTTTATATAGCTGGGGAGAGGGGTTAGGGAGACAACTTGTTATATGTTGACAGTAAATAATCAATAAAACCAAGAACATGCTTTACTTGTGAATAGTGGGTGTCCAAGTCAACTTCAGCTCTTTGCTCAGGACTCTTTGCCTTCAAGAATCGGTAAGCAACGGAGATTGTTCGTCGGTCAAACTGCAAAAAGTAGAACAAGAACCTCTTATAAGGACCAGAGGAAAACTCCAAACTAGTGCAATGTCCGATAATAGTTCATAGGAAACCATGTACATGTGTCAAACAGATCATAACTCCAACATTATATATCTAATTGCAGATACATTCCTGTTAAATTTGTACTAAGCATTGGAAAAACTGCAAACAGCTGAATCTAGAGTTGAGGAATTACAGTTTTGTTCTTTTACTTCCAATGATTTTTTTTTTCCTTTCTACTGTAAGGGTTTAAGAAATTTTTCACGGTTCATCAAATATCTTCCTTTGATTGTAATCAACAACAACTAATTAACAGTATATATGTAACATATATGTTGCATAAGATTAACAATACGTCCAGCCAGAGATTAGGGGAGGGTTCCCAATATGGATGATCCTCATCAGACTTAAGTCCTAACTGCCATCAATTAATCCAACCAACCTTGAAAATTGTCTGATGTAGTATATTCATATTCTTAATGGTCATATGCTTTCAAGCCTTGCTACTCAGCAAATTATCTTTCAAACTGATTTGAAAGCAGCATAATTGCAACAGGTTCCGAACTAAACATTATTTATACATTTAAGCACTCAAACATCTAAATTTCAGCACTACAAACTCAAAAGCATAGAAATAGAAATTCTCAACTAAATTTCTCCTAAAGATTTGGATGATTGATAATTGGACTCAATTGCCACCCTCAAGGATCACCTAAAATCACTAGTGAGAAATTCCATTTGTTATATTCGCAACTCCACTATCATGTACTACGTTTGCAATTAAAAAGTGTGACTAGCAACACCCGGATTGCGATTGGTGACTTTGTGGAGGGAAAGTCACGGAAAGTCACCGTGACTTTCTCTCCTATATTACTCTCTCTCTCATCCCAACTGCCACTTCTCTGTCGCTCATCTCTCTCATAAAACAACCTAAAATATACTAGTCATCATACATTTCCCTCCACAAAATCACCCAATCCCAATCCCCAATGTAGTTAGTTACCTAGCGCTACAAAGTTGCATCACCAATGATTCTAATCACATAATGCCGTAAAAACAAATCGAAACATTTCACAGATTTATACAAGGGTCACATAATATAGTACCTTTGGAAAACATTGAAAACCACCACCTGTTGCATTGAGCAAGGCCATGGAGAGAACTCTATCAGGAACCATTGCTGCTAATTTACAAGCTATCATAGATCCTGTTTCAATACAAACCTAATTAAAATCTGAACAAAAACAAATAAACCTAACCTAACCTAACCAAATCTTATAATAAATCATCTGAATATTTACACACAAAAAA
>Ga0228711_1006549_pt1 | contig 17248 bp, 16 predicted proteins | sample MedpolnodulmetaG_2_FD_177996 | JGI IMG/M metagenome (GOLD analysis project Ga0228711, IMG submission 177996) | Root nodule microbial communities from Medicago polymorpha collected in Santa Monica, California, United States - brown nodules | ecosystem: Host-associated > Plants > Roots > Nodule...
GGGGGGGGCGGTAAATGTAAATGAGAATTATCTGCATCTCACTAACACAAATTCTATAATTACTTCGCACCAAATACATTCCATTCTTTTCAGCTTTCCAAATCAAATTATCTTAATCAGCCATCAGATGGAACAGCGTATTTAAGATCATTTGAGCCGTATTTAGATCAAACATATTACATACTAAAGGAGCATTCCATACCTTATCAAACTTGTCAATGATATCCTTCACCTTGAGATGAGCTAAAGGCGAAAAAGTTGGGTTGTCATCTTCAAGAAACATTCCATTTGCAATCCAGGGTGCACCAAACAACAGAATGTCGGTACATGTACCTATATGTCATCTTGCACCTTTTTCACAACTATTTTTTACAGTCAAAATGCGTTTCCACTCATAGCTCTGATTACTTCCCAATCTTGAACCTATAAAATCATTGTTAAAAAAATAACGAGCTTTAAACAATCTAGTAACAAGGCTAGTGGTGTTCGTTTGAAACTTCCAAGCATCGCCACATTAAAATAAGTAATTTCCTTGAATCCCATTCCTCCGAAAAATTTGTGAACAGACAATCTTTCCCAAGACAACCAGTGCATTCCTTTTCTCATGGAACTACCATGACCCCATCAAAAAGCATTTATCATTTTTTTCTATGTCATTAATCAATTTATTAGGAAGGAGAAATATGCTCATAAAATAAGAAGGGGTAGATTGGAGTACCAATTTTATCATAACCTCTCTCCCTGCTTTAGATAAACATTTGTTGCTCCAACTATTAATCTTATGTCGTATTTGATCCTTGATAAAGCCAAAAGTTGCTTCCTTACTGCGTCCCACCATCGAAGGGAGGCCAAGATATTTCTTGATCCCCATAACAACACGGGCACCTAAAGTATTGGTGATGGAGTCTTTTAGCGATGCTTCCACATGATTGCTATAGTACACTACAGACTTGGGTAAGCTAATAGCCTACCCCATAAGCAGCTTAATATGTGGCTAATATGTTTTTCATCACCTGAGCTACTCGGTCTTCCACCCTGAAGAAAAAAAAAGGAAACAATCATCTGCAAATAATAGGTAAGAAATGACAGGTGCATCAATACATATTTGTATGCCATGCAAGTCGCCTCTCCTTTCAGCTTGTCTGATGAGCGCAGATAAGCCTTATGCACATAAAATGAAGAGATAAGGGGACAAGGGATCGCCTTGCCGCAATCCCCATCCAGGTATGATCGGACCCACCATATTATTATTTACAATGATAGAGTACTCAACCGTCTTCACACACATCAAAATTCATTGAATCCATTGATCGGAAAACCCATTTTTACCATAACATCCCTCAAATAAAGGCAATCAATGCGGTCGTAAGCCTTGCTAATGTCCAACTTATGTGCAACATTTTTGTCTCTAATACGCCTGCTCATTTTCATATGATGAACCACTTCAATTCCAATCATGGTGTTGTCAAGAATTGACCGTTCTAGAACAAAAGTAGATTGGTTATCAGAAATACATTTATGGAGGATGTGTTTCAGCCTATTAGCTAACACTTTTGTGGGCAATTTATACAGCACATTACACAACACAATTGGACGTCAATCCTTCATCGACTTCTGCTCTTCTCCTATGATAATAAGTGCAGTATTTGTGGAATTAAGTGAAGATGGGAATTGATTATTGTTGAGCCATATACATCACTCCTGAAAAATGTCAAAACTACAAATAAACCAAAAATGTTGAAAAAAGACAGGATTAAATCCATCCGAACCAGGACATTTATCCGGATGTATTAAAAAGATAGCATCCTTGAATTCTTGAGGCTGCGAAAGGCGTAGTTAAAAAGTTATTATCATCGACTGTAATAACAGTCTATATAGAATTTATTACCGTCGCACGAGCACTATTATTCTACGAAAATAAATCCTCAAAGTAGCCTCTCGCTGCCTTGACACATTCCTTGCTCATCAGAAATTTTATCACCAACATCATTTTCTAAGGGAAGAATCCAATTTCTCTTCTTTCGAGTAGTGGCAGAAGCATGAAAGAATTTAGTATTAAGGTCACTATCCTTATACCAATGAGTCTTGGCTTGCTGCCTCCAATATTTATCCTCTTGAATCATCAGTTGTGTCATTCTCTTCCTCGGGTGAGTTAACTGAACAGGATCCACTTTTGCACCTTAATCACGACACCGCACTAACTCGCACCTACAACTCTCTAACTCCTGCTTAATATCATTTTTATTTGATTTGTTCTAAAATCTCAAATCATTGGCACAATTCTCTATCTTTTCAAAACTAGGTAAACCTGCATTCAAACCCTTACTATCAGTTACAACATCATGAACACCTGGTTCAATACACCAGGCGTTCTCAAATCTAAAGTTCCTCCGGGTTGCACCAAATTTTGAGTGGGCTCCTTATTAAGTGGGATCGATTAATGATCAAAAGCAGACACTACTAAATTTTCTACTTTTGCATTAGGAAAAAGACGAAACCACTCATTATTAGCAATAGCTTTGTCCAATCTTTCTTCTACTGCTCTTGGGGTATCTAAACTTTTAAACCAAGTAAAAGGATAACCCTCCATATAAATATCAATTAAACCTGAACCAAAAATATCTAGGCGAAAACCATTTATCAACCAACGTGGACGAACGAAACCTCCTTTTTTTCAGAAGCATCTAAAATATCATTAAAGTTACCTAGTATGCACCAAGGAATTGAAACATATTGAGATAATTGCCTCAAAAATACCATTATGCTCGCCTTATACCTCCTTCAGGGTTACCGTAGAAACTGTAAGTTGCCATTTTCCTCTAGAAGGATCAAAAACCTCAACATTAATATGGTTAGATGAATAATTCAGCATAGAACAATTAAAAGAGTTGCGCTATAAGAGTGCTAAACCACCACTCCAACCATTACTACTATTAGCTAAGCAATTATCAAAACTAAACCAGCAATGAAATTCTTCTGTTTTATTGGAGTGGACTAAAGTCTCACTCAGAAATAGAGCATCATGCTTATACTATCGGACTAGGTATTTTAATTTAGAAACTAGCTCAGGTTCCCTAGGCCTCAGCAATTCCATACTTTAAGACTCATTTCTCGGCGGGCCTAACTAACAGGACCCACTGTTACATTATTTTCTTCAAAGACAAGATTATATTTAAGTGACATAACAATGCCCCACCACTAACATCAATAGAACCTAATTCATTCCCATGATACCTGATATCTTCCACATGCATAGTCGAATCAACATCTGGGCCAAGAGTAACATTCCTCTTGCGTTTCTTCAAATCATAACTCGCACCTTCACTTTCATCATTGCTTGCGCGCTCATCACTAGGTGCTTCAATACCAAGATCAAGCTATCGTGGGATTAAAGTAGCAGCAATGTTAGTCACCTCCGCATTAGGCAGTTCGAAAACACTTGAAGTATCTGCAGCAATTGATTAACTATTTCCAGATTTATTAGCAACAAACTTACTATATTTGATGGCATTAATTTCCTTGTGCACAACATTTATCCTTCTTCCCAAAGACACGATTGAATTCACTTAAGAACTTTCATCATGCATATCTCCTTTAGTAGCGTTATTCATATGAAAGGCAGTGGCAGGTTTTGCTTCAACAGTATTAGCATTTACCTTCATAGGATCCTGTAACCACCTGTTTCAATAGTACCCACCTTATGTGGTTCAGGTTTGAGGTTCGCACCCCAGCGCACCCCATCATCAACATCCTTATCAAACAACATTTCATAAGTCATGTTCGAGTGTACTAAAATACCACACACATAGCAGAAAAGGCCCAAGCTTTCATATTTAAACATCATTGTTACCCGTTCACCTCCCTTTCGAATTTTCCATTCATGTTTCAAGGGTTCAGTAACATTGATTCTAACCTTCAGTTTCATGAAGGAGTTGTGAAAAGTGTTATTCTTATCGTACTCCTTAAACTCCTCCAAGTATTGAGCAATAACATGACCTGCTTTCGGTTGGATGAAGCCAAAGGGCATATTATGTACCTACACCCAAATGTCAAGAAAATTGATAGGGACATCATTTGCAACCATTCCCGAAAGGATACACTCCACCATCATGTTGCACCCATCGTACACCCAAGGACCTTTAGTAAGGACATTTTCTACATCAAGTTTGTGATTAAATTGAAAAAGGAATTTGTCATCATGTGCAGGAAGTATTGTAACTCGCTTCAACGGATGCCAGAGACGTCCCATCCATTCACGGGGATAGGAAAATCATATCTCCATATATGTTAGTACCCTCTAGATCAAACAATGATCAAGGATAGTAACATGTTCACCATCTGCTTCCATGTTCAGTGTGATGCCACCATCACTGAAGGTAAGGCCATCAAGGTTGATTTCCATGGTTCTAGATAAGGAAAGCAAAAGTGTTACGACATGGCTTAGGGTTTGGAAGAAGGAGGATATTTGAGTTTTGTGGTGCAGAAGAGCATACACATTAGGGTTTCTATGAGGAGAGAAGTTTGTTGTGAGAAAAACCAAAGCAGAATTGGCCATATATAGTAATCAAGTCTCATTTAGGTCAGGAAACCCTAACCAGAAGCGGGCAATTCTCACACCAGTGGCGGCGACCCAAGGCTGAAACAACGGCCCAATAAGCTAGCAGTGTGTTAACCCTAGTTTCAATACCCTAGGAGAGCAGCGTTTTTCTTGTTTGAGTAGTTTATATTTTAAAGAAAATAATGGATACATAAATGGTATATGGCCATTTTAGAACAAATATCATGGATACATTAAGGGCCTAGACCTTGTCGCTTCTATCCTATTCGGATTTGGTTAGGATGTGTTGTCTCAGATATGATTTGTTCGTTGCGATCTGGTTTGTTTGGCTTGAAAGGGGCAAGTAGGCTTGTTGTGTTGCAGGGGGCATTGGTACTTGAATTTGTCTGTGTTGGCGGTTGGTTCATTCACCATCTCAAAAGATGAATGTTTGAATTTATTTAGTTCGTCTATGTTTGATTTAATGCTTACAACCTTGTACACATCGCTTTGTTTGCAATTTGGTTCCATGCCCCGCGTTGGGTTCACTGGATTGTGTTTAATGTGTATTAGTTTGCTAAGTATTTCGGTTCTTTTATACCACTTTTTGCTAATCTATGTTGTTTTACCCGTTTTTGGTTGATTAGGTGGTTGCTAAGTCGGTTTATGTCCCCTCAGCTTGATGTACTTCTTTTTTATTTATAATATTTCCTTTGCTTAAAAAAAAAAAAAGACACCTTAATGTATATATACTAGATATAAAGAAAATAGGCTCTTTTAGGCTGGATTTTTCTCCTTCCAATTATACTCTTAAATAAATTTGACTATAAGAATGTTATTTTGTTGGTGTCATTCAAAAATATAAGAATTTGTATTATATTTGTTTTTTTTTAAAGATGTTAAATTTGTTATATTGTTTGGTATCTTTGAAAAAGATAAGTATAGTTTGTTACAATATGAAAGTGCAAAATATAATTTATCTATGCATATAATTTTAATCAAAATCAAATTAACTTTAGTCAAAATTGCATAAATATATTGTTCGTAATCTACACGCATTAACGTAATATGAAAAGTGGATAAACGAACACGGAATGCCCGTATAAACGCTAGTAGAAGATAACCTTTTTTTTCTTTTTCAAAAGATAGATAGACTGATTTCTCCATGCTGTTATTGCACAATGTATCTGTACCAAAAAAATTACACAATATGCATAATTATCGGAAATATGTATAATTATAATGAAGCACAAATTTTAATTTCAAAAAAGTGAAGAAATGGCGGGGTTGTGCATGTTCCCACTAACCGTCAAAACCGTTCATAATGCTAGTGGAAACAAAAATCCCAGAATCCATTCCACATAAAACCTAAACCATTAAACCAATAACATACTGCCACGTCACACAACACCAAAACAAAATCATTACACAACCTCCACGTGGACAAGTGCATGCATCATTCATGCATCCAACCACAGAATAACACAACCGTCAAATACATTTCAAATAATATTATTTGTCACACCATAAATAATTGAAACGAAGAAGAAACAAATTATGCATTGAAAAAAATGGAAAGAGAATATGAAAGAGGTTACATAAAAAAAGGACCATGGAGTAGTGAAGAAGATGAAATGTTGTTGAAACATGTTAACAAATACGGTCCTAGAGATTGGGGCTCCATTCGATCCAAAGGTCTTTTGCCAAGAACTGGAAAATCTTGTCGGTTAAGATGGGTTAATAAGCTTAGACCCAACTTGAAAACGTAGTAACAATTTTCTTAACCCTAATTTTAATTATTGTTACGCTTAATTTGAACATTGACATTGATTTCATGTTGTGTTGCAACTTTTTGTTTTTAATGTAATGTGTTTTTGTTTTGTGTTTTTTTATGGTAGTCGAATTAGACAAATGTTGCTTGTGCATTCAACTTTGGTACATTGTTTATTGTTCTTTATGTTCAATTGGTAGTTTTTCACACCTTACAAATTTTTGGTGGTATTTATACTATATTTTTAGTAATGAATTATAGAAACCTCTGTAACACTGACACTTCTGATCGAATGGGTGATTGGTGTTCGCCAACATCAAAACAGTGATTAAATTCAATTGATATGCTTTTTTTTCTCAATTATTAGCGATGTTAATGATTCAGTGTAGTGTGACGTGATTGTGTTTGATTCGATACTTCATAGGTTGAAACATTGGATATAGCATTGTAACTAAAGTTTTATCCCAAAAATTAACTGTTTGTGACGGTACAATATGTATTTATCTCTATGCATCTGTTTGATTTTGTAAAATGTATTTGCCAAAAATAGTAGAAAACAAACAAAGTTGATAAAAATAGTAAGATACAATATAAGAATATTTTACTTTGCAATAAACGTAACAAGAGTTATTCTTTTTAAGTTTGAAGTAATTAATGATATTATTGTTCAAGTGTTGGTGATTGTGTCAATTTGTAAAATAAACAATACCGTTTAATTTAACAGTGTTTGTGTTGGTGTACGGAAATTGTTGTGTTTTGTTTTATGATGAAAGTTTGGAATGTGTGATTTCAATTGTAGAGGGTGCAAGTTTTCATCAGAGGAAGAAAGGGTGGTGATTGAACTACAGGGGCAATTTGGGAACAAATGGGCCAAAATTGCTACATATTTGGAAGGGAGAACAGACAATGATGTGAAGAACTTTTGGAGTAGCAGGAGAAAAAGGATGGAGAGGAATTCTCCAAGGACACCATCACCACCTTCAAAGCAGCAGAAACACAAGGGAAAAGCTATTTCTAATCAAGTAAAAGTTGAAAAGGTTAAGTAAACATGTTTTTCTCTTCAAACTTGTAAATAAAGATTCTTTAAGCAAGTGAGTTATGTTTAGAAATAAATTGTCCGCAATCATGCAATCATTATGAATTGTCCAATTTTGTTCGGATAGTCCACATTTTGACTTTGTGTTTTGTACCTACATTGCAAATTTGTAATATGAATCATCTGATTAATATCGGAGACTAGAATCGTGATCGTGTGACAGTGTGAATGCAGGGTTATCTCGATAAACGATAATTTTAGTGTGAAGGGTTTTCAAAATACACTTGATCTATTAGATGAAAGATTAGAAAAGTTTGGACTTAATGGTGAAAATGTATATTTCAGGTTCCTGAATGTGGTTCCAATCAGCTGGAGGAAAATCTTACTTACCCAACTTCTTATATGGGAAACAAAGAAGAGTTCAAGATGGTCAACCTTCCAGATTTGACAAAGCCAAACTACCAAAATTTGGAAAGTGAACTTAATGGAATTATTGAGTTTGAGGCCACTCCACTTCACACAGTACCCTCATTTGAGTCTTCATCAGCATACAACTTTCCATTACTCCCTGAATCACAGATGGACTTTCCACTATTCCCAGAGTGCCAAGATCTTGTTCAAGATCCCTTTGACCCCAATTTTATGGACATGTTTGAGCAGAAAAAATGTTCAGAAAGTGTGTGGAACAAGAAGATTGGAACTAAGTTGCCAAGTCTTGGACTTGAAGGAAATTCTCAGAGTACAAGTTCAAACTGCTTCTTTCAGGACATCCCAACTGAGATTTTTGAATACTTTTCTCAGTAATCATTTAACTCTTATTTTACATTTACTATCTTTTCCAAGTATGCTAATGCATGAACTTGTTTCAGGTTTCTTGAATTTACTAAAGAAAAACCTTATAATGCACAATATGTGGCTAGTTGAAGGCCTTATTTAATACCTTCATATTTGAAATATTTCCATTTTTAACTATCAATGAACATGTAAGTCTTATGCATTCTTTTTTCTTTTAATTACATATATGCATAACTTCAACACGTCCCCTCAATAATTACTGAAAAATGAAAACTAGTAGCTGCACAATAAGGGGAGAAATTTATGGAATCTACTTGCATACTCTTCAAATCAAACTTACTTTTCTACACCCCCTTTAGCCTGCACAATGAGGGGAGAAATTTATGGAATCTACTTGCATACTCTTCAAATCAAACTTACTTTTCTACACCCCCTTTAGCAACACCCTTGCAATCACACATGTCTTAAATGCTGATACATTGTTCTTAGGTGCACCAAATTGACCTTCAAATATATGCAATCATGACTACATAAACTACAAACAGATTACTTATCATTATTTTTCCACCAAAAAAATATCACACCACAATAAAAAGTACATTGGTGATGAGAGTTTCTGCAGGCAGTAAATAGTAGTAGCTGTACAATACTTTTTGCAATCCCCCCTGCACCCCAAAAAATAAAATCTTAAAGACCTAAAAAATCAGATATACCTTTCACTAAAACTGGACCAGTACCCAACATGTTTCCCCAGCATAAACATAGCTGCTATATGATCGTCACGTCCAGATTGGAAAACATTATTCCGAATCCAATATATCCAAATTGGAAAGCATTATTCCAAGTCAAAGAATCAATAAAGGATAAGTAGTATGATCATTCATTTCCAAACTGTCTCATTGGCGTCAGTGAAGACTGCATTATGATGTTCTATGAGCAACTGAACAACCTCGATTGCACCAAAGTCAACTGGCATGCCTTCATCCAAAGGAATAAGAGAAGATGCATCCATGGCTTCACTCTCGTCTGCAACAGAGAAACGAGAAAATAAGATATATGGTGATCTCCAGTCAGCACTATTTCAATGCAGACTAAGTTTTAGTTCAATAGAAGTAAAACAACCAGCAGTTAAACTAACTTTTTTTAGTCTTCCAGAATATTCTGTGATTAGAGTGCAAATGCTGATCATGAGTTAGAATTACAGCTTCATGCAAATTTTAAAATGTTTAGCCACACCCCTTGGAAAGACGATCCCAAGAGGCTAACATCAGTTAATTTTAGAAGTGATTTGTAGCCAAAATATTTCAATTGCACTTTAATTAAAGTACCAGAATATTTCTCTATTGACTATTAGCCTCTGTAATAACAGTGTCACCTTCTTAGTGCATTTTCAGGTAAGGTAGTTATTCTTTCATGAAAACATTGAACAGTTCAACGTCAGTAGGTGTAAGGTTTTTCAAATCCTTTTAGACAACTTTGGAGCTTCACTGACATCCACTTTTGACTTTTTATGGTTGAAAACAGTGAAGAGCCTCAATATTTATATTCTACATTGAAGTCCCAGCACTAATCAACAACAAAAGTCTGTTTTCATTACTTGGAGTTGAGTACAGAGATCAATTGCCAAAAAGACCAAGTTTTTGTAAGGGCAATCAAGATCAATCTCTTTTAAATGGTTTCTCTTGGGTATTCTTAATTGTTAATTCCTTCTCCTCAAATTGCCAATAGAAATAAAAGTATCGTGTTCATTGAAGATTATTGTATATCATTATGTTTTCAATGCATAGTGCAACCTCTACCTCATAAATAATGACTTAGAAGAATATAGTTGACTTTTCATCACAGCCTACATAATGAATTGTATGTAAATAATTACATGTTTAGGCATCATTTTTCATACCAGCAAGCATGTCCCAAGCAGTTGAACCAGGTTCTGGATTCAAGCTCTGTTTGGAAGGACTTTCTGACATTTGACTCCAGTAATGGCGATAAATTTCAGGTCTGCATCCCTTTTGCCACATGATAACAGGTGCCATTTCCATAGCAAGGCTCCGAGAATCCATCTGAACAAGGTCAACAATGTTGAGCATGCTGATCAAAACCAATTTGCATGTAGAATCTAACAAGTAACAAAAGTGTGATTGTTCTTAAGGTCAGCCATTGATAGGAAAATAAAAACATGATGCTCATATTCAGGGAGTGAAGAAGGTTTCTAGTTATGACAAAGCAAGTTATACAACTTGGGAAACAGTGCTAAAACAAGGAGAGAGAAAAGAATAGAAGGGAAAAAAAGTTACTGAACACGGCAAATCCTACAAGAAGTTAAAACAAAATTGTAATGTATTAAGGTGCATATACTAGTCAGTGACATAGAACTACTCAAATCAAACAATGAAAACCCACAATAAGGCCATCAGAAGAAAGTCTAAATTAAACTAGGAACAAATCCTATCCCAGAGAATATACAACAACAGCAACCACACCTTATCCCACTAAGTGGGGTCGGCTACATGAATCAAACGACGCCATAGTGTTCTATAAAAAAAAATAAAAAAATAAAAACATGTCTCCAACTCATCTCTAGATCCCTCTTAATAGTTTTTCTAGGTCTCCCCCTACGACTACTGATATGACTCCCCTCCATCTGATCTATTCTCCTTACTACAAAATTCACAGGTCTCTCGCTACATGCCCAAACCAACTAAGTCTAGTTTCTACCATCTTTTCTAGTTCTACCCCAACTCTATAATGTTGTTATTTCTAATTCTATCCCGTTTAGTCTTACCACACATCCAATCATATGTATGACTTTATAAATAGTTATGACTAATCATGGTTACCTTACATTTCAAAATAGTATATGACATTTTTCAAATGTTTTACAAGTGGACAATAGTATGCTCCATTTACCGTGTCAATAGTCTTTGATCAAACAACAAAATAATAAGGTGAAACACAAGAACATTAAGAATGTTGTGAAGGTAAGCTGATGGCCAAACATAAATTTGAGAAAACAACATGACTCACACAAGTGTCAGGCTACAAGTGAGAAAATTAAGTCTACAAAACAGTTCAGAAACCATAACCATCAAAACCAATTTTGTTAAATACATGACCTAACATATGAAAACAAATCAAATGTCTTAAAAGAAATGAACAATTCAAACGGCAATACAGATTTCCAAACAACAAAAGAAATGTATAGATTCAATTTACTTTTGACATCGGTTAAAAGCTAAATACCAAGCAAAAAAAAGTTCATTACTTAATTACGTTTTAGGAAAGGAAATGTGTATAAGAGAGTGAAGAGATTTGGGCCAAAAGAATCCACCATACATATTTATTAAATAGTAAAAATAGTGCTCATCCATATACGAAACCCAATCCCACTTTCACCAAACAATTATTCACACTCACTTACAGAAGTCGCTTACCTTATTGAGAAGTGATTTCTGACTAGCACGGAGCAAAAGTGCGGTTATAAACTCCAGAGTCATATAGTTCACACTGGAAAGCCTCTTAAGTATGTTTCTCATGGAATATATGTTGGTTCGAGCACCTTTGATCTCATTATAAAGCTCCAATGTGGTCAGTGGCTCAGGAAGGCTAGCAAGATAGTATTTAACAAGAGCTGCTACATCCACTGGATTTGAGCCTTCTGGCACTGCAGCAGTTGAATCTGCAACATACAACTTTATAAGCAAATATAGCACTGTCTAACTTTAATGATATAATCTATCAATTACTGAAAGAATGATCGAAATACCTTGGTTGTATAGGGCAACCAACTGCTGAATAACCTTTTTGTCCCCTTCAGATTTAAAAAGATATGGCAGATTCAATCCTGCATATGATTACAACCGTGGAATTACTACAAGATTAGAATCAAACAATCAGAAAAAGAAAAGAAACATAGACTGATACATGGATATAGAACCTTACTCTAAAAAAAGCTACCTGAAACTATAAGGTAATCTGCACAATTGACTAGTATCTGAGGAATAGGCTTGCTGCAATCTTGCCTCTGTACAGTAATCTCAATCGGAACTCCAAATACTGGGTCAAGATGATGAACGATTAACTACTAGAATGCCGGAAGTCGCCAATTTATAATTAATGTAAAAATCTACATCAAAGAAAAGTATGCTATGCATAACAGTGTGTCAAAATGGAATTCATCCTAAGATTCCTTGTTAGATCAACGAAACTACTTCTACAGAGTTAACAAAAAAGACTCTGGATAGTTCTACATAGTCAGTCCCATTTCCGTCAAATACTCACTTGTTCAATTATGTGGTTTGAGAAACTTACCATCAGTTTTAGCAACTCCCTGCAAAAAAAATAAAAAATAGTAAGAATTTTTTAGAATGATCTATACTGATAAACAAATGCCACACAATTTGCCAAATGTCATATACCTTTTGCCATCTTTCAATGTCTGTCAAGATAGTCTTACTTTTTTGCGCCGTTATTTTTGCCACCTGAAACAAAAGATAACGAGGCCAAATAAAAGAAAGAAAAAATAAAGAATCTGAGCATCAAATTGGAACAACAAAAATATAATTAGTGCTAACTTGGTGTATGACTAGTAAATAAATGTCACAATTCGCCAAAAATCATTTACACAACAACATTACCTCTTCAACCTTGGATTTCCCCACAACCACCTTTTCTTTTGTTCCTGACAAACCTCTCCTTAGGAATGCACCGGTTGTAGCAGCAGCAGATATCATTCGATCCTGTACAGCATGTCTTGTAGACGGCTCCTGAAGACGTGCCCACCGACTTTTGACTATCGTCCCAACTTTTCCCGCCACTTCAGCTACATTACTCTTTGTATCCTTTGTGACCTCGCCAACAAACGTTCCCGCTGATTCCTTAGCTTCTTTAAGCTTGACCCCTATATTAAATTTCATTATAAACAAACAAACAAAGAGCATACGGTAGTAAACAAGAAAAGGAAAAAAGTGCACAAATTTAGTGAAAGGTACCTGAGGAAGAAAAGAAACCACTCGCCTTATCTTGCCACTGAGGTGAGATTACAGAAGGCATTGACTCAGAAACAAGTTACAAAAACAACTCGATGACGGAATCAGTTGAAACCCGATTCTGTATAGAAGTAAAGCGCCATTAAAGACAAGTTATCATCATGAATTCACTTAAACAAACTTCTGTTTATAAAAACCGAAAAATAAAATGAAAATGCATTTTCAATATAAACCAATGACATCTAAAAAAATCCACTATTTTTCCATATCACCCTACTTTTGTAAGGGTATTTGGAAATTGATTGTAGGACATGGAAAATTGGCCGTTTCAGATTGGATGTCAATGTGAAATTGAGTTATGCGTAAAGTGGATGTATATTAAGGTTTTGTTCAGATAAACTGTTGAATTAAGCGCTTATAGCATATGCACGCACTTATCATGTAAGAGCCTATTTGGATTGACTTGTTTAAGCTTATTCATTTGTGATAAACACTTACGAGACAGTTTGGAAGAACTTATGACATGTTCATTCATAAGCTATTATCATAAGTACTTCAAGATAGCTTATAACGTATAATACAAAAACAATTTAACTTTGTTTTATCTCTTGTTATAGAAATAACTTATGCTAAAAGCTGCAAATTAAGTTGTTTATCCAATCAGAGCCTAAGTGCTTATGGGTAAGTTATTTCTATAAGCTGAAAACAGCTTATGAACATGGCATAAGCTCAAATAAGTAAATATCAATAAAATTAATTATCAATTATCATCAAGGAAGATTATCAATATGAATTTCAACAAAATCATCAATCATAAAATTAATAATTTATTGTTTAGATTTCAACATAAAAATAGTCAACCTTGACCATAAAAATGATCAAAAATTGTGTGCAGTAAAGAGTATAATCAAATTGAAGTACAGAAAATATGAACAACAATTGTTAACTAAACTATAACAAAAAATGAATCAATCAAAAAAATTAGAGAGAATCTGATAAAAAAATTGTACCTTGTTCGATTGAGTGGAAGATAGAGTTAGAGAGAGAAAGAGAAAGAGTGCGACAGAAGAGAAGAAGAGAGATATGGATTAAGAATAGGACTGCTCTGACAAAGTCGTTAGATCGAATCAAGTAACAACAAAATTATAACGGCACTTCTTTTGTCTTTTAACTCATACTTTTTTTTGTTCTCTTTTTCTTTTCTTTTGTTTCCATTAATAAGTCGGGTGTCTAGGGTTCGAACTCCGGCCCCTGCATATAATAATGCATTGTCCTACCAACTGAGCTATGCTCACGGGACCTTTTGTTTCCATTCTTCGGGGGGTGTATTGGATCATGATTTTAAGGAATTTTAAAAGACATTTTTATCATAAAAAAGTCTTGTGGTATTCAATCAAGACTCTTTTCAATTTAAAAAAAGTCTTGTGTTATTCAATCAAGATTCTTTCTCATTTAAAAAAAGTCTTGTGGTATTCAATCAAGACTCTTAATCACTTAAAAAAAAGTCTAGTGGTATTCAAAATCATTCAGATTTGGAAGGATTGTTTAATAAATTAGATTTTGATGGATTTTGTGGGATTGTCTAGTGAAATTTTAGCATGAAAAAGTCTTTCATGAAAACATGAGATTTCTTAGGATTGTTTTTTCTTTTAAGATTTTACTATCTCTCCCTCTCTCTCCTCCCTTCTCTCTTACTCTCTCTTTTCCTCTTCTTTCTCTCTCTCTCTCTTCCTCTCTCTCTCTCTCTCCTTCCTTCTCTCTCCCGTAAAAAATAAAGTAAAATAAATAAGAGTATTTATTGAGATTTTGTGAAAGAGAGTGTTTTATGATATTTTTTTCAATTATTTCTTAAAATTCATAAAATCTGTTGAAATCTCTTGAAATCCATAAAATCATTTCAAATCCTTTAAAATCTTATAAATTAAATCCATTGAAATCCTTAATAGTCTTTTAAAATCTTCAAAGTCATCAAAATCCTGTAAAGTCTTTTAAAATCCTCAAGACTTTTTCAAACAAAAATTGTCCTTTAAAATCTTAATCCAATACACCCTCCTTAATTAACAATCAAATATAAACAAAAATTCTTTATTCGAACTCATGGGATAATTGATGAGTAAATAGGCAATTATCTCTCTAAAATTGTAAGTTTCTTTAATTACCTTTATGATATTAAAGAACAAACTACACTCTAGATAAAACAGTTCCAGCTGCGTCAATCCTTAAAAGACTTCAAAGGCCTTTGGGAGGTGAAGCGTGGAAGGAAAACTCAATATTTAAGGAAGCTCCAAGCTTGGCCAAAAAGTCCGCACATTGGTTCCCTTCTCAAGACAAATAGTAACATTAATTTGAACAATGGGCTCCTTGATGTTTTGGATAAACACTACATAAGAATGAAACTTCGTTGGAGGGATTTTAATGAGATTAATATAGTGCAGAGAGTCAAAGTAACAAACAAGATCACCTATTGTCATTTCTTTCGCCTACAAAAGTCCATGGTAAATTGCCAAAAGCTCCGCTTAGAGAATATCAGCTGAATTTTGGATAAACCCCAAGAATCCTATTTTAGATTTAATTACAATTTTGACCTTCTATGTTTTACAATTTGACGATTTTGGCTTCATATAAAAACAACGACAATTTTGACTTTTAAGTTTACCCTTTTTGTATTTTTGGCACCTTGATCCAATTTTGACTCAGTCAACACACACATGATACTTCAAAGATGTCACGTCACGAGTGTAACTTTTTAATTAAAAATAAATAAATAAAAGTCACATACATTAAAGGAATTAAATAAATGAAAATAAATAAAATAAAAAAACAATAATTTCAAACCGAGAAGAAATAATCCCTCAAAAAAAAAAAACCCAGAAGAAATAAAAAAGAGAGAAATGCTAAGCACAGACGCTCAGGTGCCACGTTATTAAAAAAAATTAAACTTTCCCAACGCTTGACTTTTTAACCGGATCATCGTGTTACTCTATTTTTTTATTTTTTAATTAAATTATTTTTTGTCACACCTTTACAGACTGTACCAAACCGTCTCCAATTAAGTGCATCCCCAAAATTTCTAGTTTCTATTTCTGGACCGTGCACGCTCCAGTATCCTTGTAGCCACAGAGAGTGTATTTCCTTCCATCACTGATTTAATGGTTGTGTTCTGCAATTGGGGAGATTCCAATGTTTGCTCATCGAACATGCATGATATCCAGTGCAGTGGACAATGGTTTTGGGTTAGTACGGCGTCAGCGGTGTGCATCCCTCAATGAGAATCAAAGGCAAGTCAATTACAATGTGATTGCAGTCGAGGTTTTGTGATCGTACTTGGCGGACCTGGTTTTGGTTTTAGATGGATGTGGTGAAGGAGAAGGTTTCGATGGATTAAGGGATGAATTATTGTGTGTCATTAATGGGAGATTTACTGCAAAATTGAGCTTGAGTACTTGTTGATGATGGTTTTAATTAGGAAAAAATGGTGAATGAAAGTAGTGGTTGGATGTAGAAGAAGACCTCTTCACTAGGTGGCTTGATAAATAAAAAAAGGAAAGTGAAATTTAAAATTAGAGGAAAATAATAAAAAATAATATGTAATTGCAGTAAACCTAAAGAACCGGTAGCCATCTAAATGATTTAAAATGTGGTTGACGTGGACCAATCAAAAGGAGTGTGAAAATAGGAGTCTGTTTGAGCATTTGCACATAACACTTCTCAAAAAAAAAATCTCCTTCAAAATCTCTCATTTTTTCTCTCTACCTCCTTCTCTCTCTCTTCCCATCAACCACCATCACCAACTCTCTGAGATTTGTGTTTTTTCTTGATAGGTTTACAGGTGCACGGAAATATCGATTTTAGTATAAAAGATGTCGAATCCCACAGAGACCAATGTCAAGTACCGTTATCTATTGTCACGTTGTTTATCTAAGGCGATGCGAATTAGTTTAGTTGCAAAATTGGAAAATAACTTGTTTTTAATTACTTTAAAAGACAAGAGACTGGAATATAATTCGTGTCGACCGTTGATACTTGCTAAATTGTGTTTTATTATTGTGACAGGAAAATATTTTCGCACGTTAAAAGGATTAAATTAAAGGGGTCGTCAGCTTTCGCGTGTACGACACCGA
>Ga0228711_1006550_pt1 | contig 17247 bp, 16 predicted proteins | sample MedpolnodulmetaG_2_FD_177996 | JGI IMG/M metagenome (GOLD analysis project Ga0228711, IMG submission 177996) | Root nodule microbial communities from Medicago polymorpha collected in Santa Monica, California, United States - brown nodules | ecosystem: Host-associated > Plants > Roots > Nodule...
ACACATCACTGCTACCCAAGTGACGAGAATGTCATGTGATCTGACGAAACCTTTCTGTGATAATGTTCATGTGTATAATTACCCTTTTGCCCTCATGTCTATATTGAACACAAGGCATAGTATGTCATCCTTGTCCAGTTCAATATTGGGCCCGTAGACATTTCTCCTGTTATGTAGGAGGGGCAAATTCCATCTAGGTCACTCATGTCCCTCAGCATGATTCGTGGAGTACCCATCAACCAACTTTATAGTCATCTTGTTACAGACAACGTTTGAATGGTGACAAAGCACTCGACTCCAACATCTAGGGTACATAGTGGTTTCAGGTCAAAGGGTGGAATACACCACTATCACTATGAGAATATCTTATGACATTTTTCATAACTTTTACTATGTAGTATTCTCATGGTGGGTCAATCCAATATAAATATTACTCCTAATATTTATATCTATGTGTAGACTTGATAACTCTTTATCCATGATCTCTGAAATGTGATCATCAGTCTATCCACATAATAGTCTCTATGCTTCAATGATATCCCACTTCTCAATAAAGCTTGACTACAGATACTTTAAGAATAGTTTCCTTATGTTTAATGGGGTCTCACAATTAGGTTATACTTAATGTTCCATTAAACAGACTAACTATTCTAGGGACTTTATTATTTTGAAACAAAACAAAATCAATAAAGAAATGTCTTATTATTTATATATTCACAATATATATTTATATCAATATCATGATACAAAGCCAAACCCAATCAATATAGATTGGCTATTAGGGCTTACTCCAACAGAGCCTTCTAATGCTCCGATTCTAACACCCAATTCGCTCAGGAACATTATCCTAAAGTTATACCAACATATACTACATCAACTTCTCACCAATTACTCATTAACAATGACTTTTCGTATGATTAATTCATCATTAAACACCTGAAAAAAGATGACACCAATCCAATTTTCACTTATAAACTATGCACACTAATAGTCAACACCTAACACCAATTATAATCAAATTCACATAACAAATTCTCAGATTAATTGCACAACATCAAAGGGTACAACATAACCTCATTAATGGGGATGGAGAGACACAAAAATGGTGAGGGTTAAGAACCCTCTTTTCCCCTTTATGAAAGTACACCCAAGGATGAACAATTCCCCCTTACCTTGAATCCACGGAAGGTTGATGCTTTTACTTGGTTCTTTAGGTTGTGCTCTTCCCTCTTCCTCTCCTCTTTTCTCCTAGGTTTCCCTTTCCGTATTTATTTTTTCTTATGTCTTTCTATTTTTCTTTTTACTATTACTATTTTTCTCCCCTTATCACAATTCACTCCTTACCCCACAAATTATTCCATTATTCTGCTTTTCTCCTCCGGACTTTACTATCTATTATTTTATTCACTTTCTTATTATTTTAATCAAATAAATTCTAATAGTTCTTTTTAAAACTCCACAATTTGTCACCATTGGCCTTCTAAGTAAGGCACCCCATCACCAATAATAAATATTAAAAGTACTTATAATTTTATTAAATTAAATAAACAAGAAATCAGGGTGTTACATTCATGGCTTTTACTTGGAGACTTCAATGCTATCTTGGGTGGAAACGAGGTAGACGTATCCCTCGTATAATATGTTGTGATGATTTTTCGTTGTAGACTAATGCTCATGAAATGACTCGAATATCTACAATTGGCGTCCAATTTACAAGGATCAATGCGAAGCTGGGTGGGGAGCATGTTGATAAGTGGCTTAATAGAGCCATCTATGACATCCATTGGTTTTAATATTGGAGAAATATGAATGGTTGTTCTTTAGTCTGTCATTGTTCGGATCACCATTGTATTTTTCAGCATACTTCTCCGTTCAAATTTTTAAAGCTTGGATCACCCATGTAGACTATATTAGGCTGGTTCAAAAGTATCAATGTTGATCCATACATTGAACTTAATTAAAACTATAAATAAAGTAGCTTAAACATTCAAAAACCAAAATACTAGTGAATTTCAGTGGTTAACCATACAAAAAACTACATCATAATTAGCTCATAATATTTATCTAAATATCCCTAGTGATGTTGCTCATGATTCTCAAGGCGGTAACTAGACTCGGAGGAGCGCACACCATCTCTTGGTGATTCTGTGTTTGTTGGCTGAAAAAAACAAGACAATGATTAGGAAATATCAAAGTAGTCATTAACACTCAAAACAAAAGAAAAACAACAATCTTCAAAATGGATAATAAAATAAAACAACCAAGTAAATCAGGCCTTGTAAAAATAACACCAAACAACCAAGTAAAAACATACAAAACCCAAGGTCGAGCTCCAAAGAAGTCGACAACAACAACCTAACCAGCCACTAAAACTAGATTAGAGATGTTCAAAAAATTTGGTTAACCTTAACCAAATTACTGTCTAAACCCGATCCAAATTTTAAAGCCCTAATCCAATTAAAGCTATTTCATATCAAAGCTATTTCATCACATACTAAACAACTTATAATTTGCAGCAATACATCCTCAATTACGGCAACAAGTTAGACTCATTTTGAATTACAAATTACTATTTTATTTCCCATCCAAATACAGTGAATCATATGCCTTAACTGAAGAAAACAGACTCTACTTTCCAATACTGCAAGAATCAATTAATTATGGGTTCCATGCATAGTTAATTCCAAATTACTGCAGCAGGTCCTTACGAGTTTCAGGTTACTACCTGAAAGTTGCAATCAGAATTTCTCACATTAAATTAAATTTAGTGGTTTGAGTGACCATTGTGAGGAGCAAGTTATAGAGAAATACAGACAGTGTCAATATAGGTTTGAAGGATTTTAATGTACACAGTCAAAAATCAATGATTCCACACAACAATCAAAATTCCACACAATACTACAAAAGTGACAATCCCTTACCCGTACACACAATCAAAATCAATGATTCAACACATCACCAGAACAACCTTAAACTTATGTTGATAATAAATAATATCATTCGGGAAGAGTATACAATTTGGTTTGGTTTGGTTTACGAACCATGCACACCCCTACCTAAAACTTAACATCCTAATCCAAGCAACAAGAATGCAACTTGTGAAAATAAATTTTTACCTGTTTTTCTCTAGAATTCTGCATTTGCATCAAGAATGCCACTTGTTCCTTCAAAATATCAACTTGTGAAGCCTTATCCTTAAGTGAATCGATTTCGGCTTGCATTTTCAACATCTTCTCATTAGCCTCAAAGGAAGATGTCATTCTATCACGGTGAGAAGTAGAGATTTGAGATGGTGTTATCCCAAGTCCCATAGAACGCACATATCCAGGATGTTCTTTTCCAAACACTTTGACAAATGCTTCATTCTCAAGAGTGTTTTGCATTTCAATTTGCAATTGTTCCTGCATATTATCCAATTATCATGACTAAAATGTTTTCACAATTGTAATACATGCATACATGACTATTACTATATGAAAAATCAGAATGATCGATTGAATGTTTAAACATATAAATGACTATATACATATAATTGCACTTACAGCTTTTTTCTTGGCCTCTTCATTGACATATAACCCTTTGGAGGTCTTATGAGAAACTGAAAACATTTCACCCCTACTGTATTCTCGACCATCTTTCACTTCCTACAAATAACCACATATAATAAGTACTTGTGCAATTAAGTATTTAATCAATGACAGATTGAGAGAATCATACCAGCTCATCTTTCTTCCTCGCAAGAGACTTTTTTCCTAGTGTATGATGGGTCGTTAGTTTTTTCCTATTTGCTGCATTTTTTTGTGCCTTCTTTTGCGTTTCTGGCTTCCGCCTATATGTTACAAAAAGAGCCCAATCGGTTGCATGAATATGACGTGGATAATTCGCAAGATTCACTTCTAATGGGAGTTCCCATTTATAATGTGTATTGAACAATCAACATCTTTCATTCTTCCATTTCCTTCCAATAGTTATTAAACAAAAGAAACAATAAATCAGAAATATGTAGTTGTATATCAATGATACCTTTATTTTTTCATCATAAACTTTAGTTTTTGTTTTCTCTAGAATTTGGTCCCAACTTTCAAACATTATCGGAAAATCTCTATACATTCTTGCAAGGCTACCCAAAAAACTTGCTAAAAAACCAGCTGCTTCTCCCACTGGTTGACGACCCTTCCATCTTGTTATTATCCTTGTTCCATTAGGATCTTCAAGCAACACATCATACACCACTAAACGCGTGTTTGAAACATGACCCGCCCCATCTAACACATAAGAAAGTAAGTGAAATATGACATAAGTCAATGATGTAAAAAAATTAAATTATTTAAAGATAATTTAGAACTAGATTACTTACTTATAACTTCTAAATCCCAATATTTAGATTTCTTTTTTTGAGTAATATTCGGATCATCATCTAACACGTCATCTTCAGAATCAGGGAATGGAACAAAATGATGATCTGACGTGGCCTGGGAAGATGGCAGTTCAGTCACCTCAACTATTGCCGGCGGTGTTGTCACCTTGCTAGTTAGTGGATGTGTCTCTTGGACTAGTGCAGGTGGTGGTGTCACATGTGTAGGTGTGGAGGGGCTTGTGGTAAATCATGCGAACGAAGGCGCTTCTTGTTGGCTGCCTCAAGAGCTCCAGGTTGTACAAACCTTGAACGACCCTTCGCGAGAAAAATTAAGCAAGAATTAAGCAAGAAAAATAAATCAAATAAAGATATGTTCCTTTAAACATATCATATACATTATCCTTTAAACACCAATGTGATAAAAAAAATTGAGAGCTAGAAATCAATAACAAAAAGGTTCTAAAGTTTCAGAATCAATAAATCATACTGATGAAGGTTTTTTAGTGGCAGAAGAGGATTCGGCAAGGGATTGGGCGAGAATTGGCAGATTGAGAGCGTGAATCTTTTTATTAATAACTTCAATTCTTTTGCTCCGCGCATATTCATATGGTGTCATGATTTTCACAAGGTTGAGACTCCAAACACATTTACACTGCAAGCATTGATGATAAATATAAATTAACGATGCACAAGATAAGTAAAAGTATCTCATGTAATACAAAATTGGCTCATAAGCAGTTCACACTATTAGTGTAGAGGTGTTTTCTGAGTTGTATAGTTATTTTTTATCATGTGAGGAGTTTCTCATGCTTGCTAGAAGCAGATATACTCAATGTACGAAACAGTTCCACGACAAGGCAGCAATGTTTAACCAAATTATAAAAAGTCAAGTAATTAACGGTTTAGGAATTATGTGATAAATATCAGAGATATGGTAGGCAATACCAAGGTTGAGCAATCTAATCACTCTCAGGTAGAAGAATAAGCAAGGAATTGAGCAGGGGATGATATATGGTTTTGTGAATTCCAAGTATAATAAGAAATGTAATTAAAAAAGATTCCATTGAAGTAATGTAATAAGTTTTGGATCCAATGTTGCAATCCATATAATCTGCTGCACATACTGCAGTGTCATCAATAAGTTATGAATAAGATATAATGTAGCTTGCTACTCTAAAACAACAAATAACTACTTCCGCCTTTGCCATCATACATTTTAACTTGTATAATACACACCCTAGTTACACATACCATTTCAAAACATATATATAACACCATCTCTTAACTGATAAATCTATCATAATTAAACTTTAGAGAAATTATGTTTGGTTAATTTTAGTTTAAAAGTAGTGGAAAGTGGACATTGTTGAGCTACCTTCCTTCTTTAAGAAACTAACCAATAACCTAAAATAAGCCTAACTTGACATCAAAGAAATAACTAATTCAACAAAGATTTTCCATTTTACAAACCACATCCTTACTCATTTTACATTGTTAATAACAACATAATTAGCTAGACCTCTAAATTTACAGGAATATGAAAAACTATTTTTCCAATCTCATTAACAAACATGAAACAACTGCTTCCACATTCGACTAGAATTTTGACTGCCACAAACATAGTTCCCATGTTTACATCAACAGAACAAAGTACACAAATGAACTTATAAAACACCATTTCACCAATAAACACAAAATGTCAACATTCAAATAGCAATGATTGCACAAAACAAAGCAATGTTAAATCAGTTTTTTATTTATAAATAAACCAAACAACCAATCTCAATTTTTTAAGTTAAACACAACCAAAAAAGGATGTATTCAACTAAAGAAACCAGTGAACCACCCTAATTTTTTTTAAAAGTTGTTTCTAAATAAACAAATCTCAACCCCACAAAACAAAACCAAAAACACCCTATTGTTCCACATATTAGCAACATCAAAAAAATCAATTTTTTCTTAAAAACAAGAAAAACCCATAAAAAATAAAGACATTATCTTAAACCTAAGATCCAAACAAGTAAAAAAAAACAAAACAACCCATAAAAAAAAACCCTTTCTGATTTGGGGTTTTACACAGAGAAGATATTTGGCTTTTAGGGATTTTTGAGATAGTGTGAGATAGAACACTTGCGATTTGGGGTTTTGTTGAGTGAGTGGGTGAAGGATTTTCGATGAAACAGTAGTGTATAAGTTGAAAATCAACGAAAGGAAAAGATACTTACAGTGATGAGTAGAGTTGGAACGATTTGTTGTGTGAGTGAGTGAAGAATTGGACCGATTTGGGGTTTGGCTGAGCGAGTGGGAATTGGAACGATCTGGGGTTTTGTTGAGAGAAAGGAAAATAAACTTATGTGAGAAGTGATTTGGGGTTTTGTTGGAACGATGAAACATGAAGGATTTGTGATTTTTCATGTTTTTGTTTTTTATTTATTTTTCTGAAAATAAAGATGAGAGGGAGCCAATTTTTTGGGAAGTAGATCTCTCAATTTTCATTTCGCGCTATAAGTCATTCAACAAAAAAAAAACATTGCGACAGTTGAGAAAATTGTCGTATGAACCGTCGTAAAAATCTTTAAAAAAGCAACATTGGGACAGTTGTGCCAATATGTCGCAATCTGAGTGTTGCAAAGTTACAATTTTCTTGTAGTGAATATATTAATAATAATATTCAGGTTGTTGTGGATGAGGAAAATCTTATTCAGCATATTAGTGACTCAGATGGTTTCACAAATGATTTTCATGAGCAAAATTATAGAGCTTAGCTCGTTCTTGCCCAAGCCATGCATCCTCATGATGATTTTTGGCGAGAAAAGGATCGCAAGCACATTTTATTCATAAGGACCGCAATACTACTTACTTTCATAGGGAAGAAACTACTAAAGTAGGTTTTGAATAGTTTTCTGTACTTTAAAATGGGGATAATATTACCACTGATCCCTCTCCAATGGAACGTCGTATTAAATATTTAAAGTATATTTTTGGTGGCCATATTAATTGTGTCAAGAATGGTTTAATTCAATCCATTATATCTCCCTTAGTAACATTGGAGGATAATGATATGATATGTGCAATTCCTTCCGCATAACAAGTTGAGCGTGTTTATTTCTCTTTCAATGAGGATGGTGCTCCGGCCATGACCATTTTGGTGGTAATTTTTATCATACTTTTTGGAACATTCTTTCTTTTGATGTTATCTTGGTGGTGCAAGAATATTTCCTATCTAGTAAGCTTCAACATAATATGTATTTCAATATTTTGGTTTTAGTTCCGAAGAAATCATGGGCAAGCTTGCCTTCATTGCTCCTATAACTATTTATGTTGAGCAAAGAGGTTATATTAAAGGGAGGCAAATTTATGACTGTATTATTGTTGCTTTACAAGCTATTAATGTTCTTCGCAAAATTTGTTTTGCTGGGAATTTGGCTATGAAAATAAATGTTAAAAAGGCCTTTGATACTCAACATTGGAGTTTTTCGTTAGTTTTGCTTGCTCAGCTTGGATTTGTGACATTTTTTTCAGCTAGAACAAGGAAATATTACACTTTGCAAATTAATAGGTTATGATTAATAGGAAGTATGTTAGTTATTTTAATTGTGTTTGTGGTGTTAGACAAGGAGATCCCTTATCCCCTTTGCTTTTTTGTATTGCTAAAGAGCTTTTGCATAGAGCACTTTCCATTGCTTCCTCTCATGGCTTGTTGGTTCTCATTAATTATTGTCGTGGTATTCATGTTCATACTCATGTGCTTTACGATGGTGATATTATGATTTTCTTTAAAGCATCTTAGTCTAATATTCGTTGTCTGAGGCATATATTATTGTAATATGTAGAATATTCTATTCAATTAATAAATTTATCAATTAGCAAATTTTTTCCTGATATTATGTCTAATTCCCGATTGAATCGTACTGAGGAGAGTCTTAATTTTGGAGTAGGAGCTATCCCATTAAAATATTTTGGCTGCCCCATTTTTTATTGGTGAAATGGAAATTACTCCCTCCGTCCCATATTAGATGACCTAGTTGACTCTGACACACATATCCATACATATTTTTTTATCTATAATATCTTTAATTATCTTTTTGAAAAAATTATGAAAATTTAATATTTTGAAAATATTTATCAAGACGAATCCATCCCATATCAAAGGCCTTACGTGGGTCCCACCATCATTAATTATATTTTACTTTTCAAAAAAAAATTGTGTCTTTATCTCTCCAAATCGAAGAAATGGAGATGATCATAAATGGAGAGGATCTTAACTCGCATATCAATACTTCTCTGCTTCTGAAGCTTATGTCTAGTGATGTCCAATGGGCTTCCCTTTGTTGGCGTCGAATCCTCAATCATAAGTGCCCCATCAATCACAATTTTCAATCTTTTATTTGATCTAGCTTGAATATTTAATTTGATGAGGTAGTTCCGAACTCTTAATGATTTTATCGGCACCTGCGTTAATATTTTCTATTGGATGTTGAAAGATGACCACTTTCCTAGACAATTTTTTTTTTTACAAACCACTTTCCTAATTGAAAAATAAGGGTATTTTTAGCAAAATCTAGCAAGAGAAAACTAAAAAGCTAGCAATAAAATAGGTTTATATTCGACGTTTATTTATTTGAATCCAATTCTCTAGGCCCAATCCCCGAGCCCATATATTTATTTATTTTAGTTAAATTAAGTTTGCTAGGCCCAAGTCTATGTTAGTTCCTAACCCTAAAGTCACTATGACCTCTTGCTACTTATTATATATTAGACGCCGTTGCAACTCATTTTCGCCGATTCCTTCTCCTACTTGTTTTATACCTCATTTTTCCCCATTTTCTTCTTGATATATTTGGTATTCCATTTCATGTTATCTCGATTATTCATAGTTTTTGTTTTTCTAAATTTCTTGCAACATCTAATTACTATCTGAGTCTGATAATTACTACTATATAATTATACTAGCAAACTCATAAGAAAACTAGATTTTTAAGTCAAACTTATCAAATCCATTTTAGATCTGATTTTATGAGTTATGTTGGGCTGGCGATACTCTCGATCTGGTAGTTGACCCAAATATGTGTTCGGTTTCTCGTCAAACGACTATGTTCTCTCAATCAATCCCGGTTTGTATAAGAATTGATTAAGATTAAATTGAACATGAAATTGAAGATTATGTTATGAAAATAATCATAAATTTCTTTTATCAAGTCAACGAAGTACAGAAGGTATGTCATTAATACCAAAATCTCCAATCTTGTTAAAATTTATGTTTCATTATATAAATTAATATGCATATCATATTTTTTGCTATGTGTTTATGTTGATAGTTTTGATGTTGTTCATACTTATATCATATGAATATATTTTGTTAAGATTGAGTTATATCAAACTAGAATATGAATTATCTCAAGAAAAAAAATTGTACTTTCAATTTTAGAGGATGATTGTTACATTTTTTTAAAATAAATTACATTTGTTTGAAAAATATAATAATATTTAAGAGTTTGTTTAGTTAAATAAATTATCCCTGTAAATGTTAAGACTTCGTTTTAGTCCTATAAAAAATCACACTTTTTATTCCTTATAAAAAGAGAAAAAATTTATGCAATAAAACGGTTGTACAATTATCATTATTCTAATAAATAAAATTCATTATCCTTATGATGTGATATATAAAATAAAGAAAAAGAAAAAAAACTAAAGTATATTAGTATTTCAGATTATTTCTTTACATATTAGTATTGTTGTTATTACCTATTTTTTCGTTTGTGTGTTAGATTTTCTCTCTCTACATCACGTCTCTCTTACATTCAAGATACCCTATAAATTGAAGTCCTTTAAGATTCTTCTGCTTCAAATATTAATCCAAATATCTATTACTTCATATGGAGTGAAGACTTTATTTGAGGGGATTCATGGGTGTATATAAGTATGTCGACCTTATTTTGGAAGATGGTTTTAAACTACATGTGGATTCATATTTGATCCAACTGATCATGAAATTGTAGATTATTACCCGACGACGAAGGTCTATTATCAACTTCTTCCACTTCATGACATTCTAGACTTTGACGTGTTTCAAATTGATGCAATGGATGTTTCCTAGAGATTTTTTATATTACATTTTTCCATGGTTCAATTTTAAACACGTGAAATTCTAGAGTGTCATTAAATTGAATGGATTATTAATAGACCTTCTTCGTCAGATAATAATCTACAAGTTCATGATCAGTTGGATCAAACGTGAATCCAACAGGTACTATGGAACCATCTTTCAAAACAAGCTCAGCTGACTTGTCTACAACCATGGATCCTCTCAAATAAAATTCTTAGCTCTATGTGAAGTAATAGCTCTTTGGACAAGTATTTGAATCAAAAGCATCTTCAATGACATGAATTTAGAGTGTCTTGAATCTAAGAGAGAATGTAGAGAGAGAAAATGTGAGACCCAAACGAAAATAAGGAGAAATCATAATTCCAATACTAATACGTAAGAAAAAATCAAAAATTCTATTAGAATTTAGGTTTTTTTTTTAAAATTTATTTTATTTATTACATGAGAAGAATCATGCATTTAATTTAGAGAAATGATAATTGTATAACCATTTTATTAGATATAAAATCACACTTTTTATCGGGTTAAAAAGTGCAAATTTTTTATACAGACCATTTACATAATTAAACAAACTCTCTTAAGATTAATTATATTTTTTCAAAAACAAAGTAATTTATTTTATTAAAAAATAAAACAACATCCTCTGAATTAAAAGTTCAAAATCTATTCTTTTCCCGATAATTCATATTCTACTTAGTTAGAACTCAATCTTCACAAAATGAAAATTTGTATATTTATTCATAGAATATAAGTATGAAAACATCTAACAACATAGATTTCCCATGGTTGTTCCTCGTCATCGTTACCATTTTTATATGAACATAAATTGTTTGTGTTGCACCTAAGTTTGATAAACTTGTGATATCACTATCGTGTTGAGGCCAATGTGTTGCAAATGCTGATTCACATTAGGTTTCGTTGGCCTTTAGGTTTCATTGGCCTTGCGTGGAGGATTACTATCCAATTCCACCGCATACAATTCACAACCCTCGTTCCTTCCCACAAGTTCTTTCACCAGAGAAGGTTTTTAGTTTTTATTCTCTACCACTGCGAGCGATCAAAGGAGATGCATTATGAATTGAAATTATAGAGGATCAGTATATCAAATGCATTGATGCTTGCAAACGAAGTTTACGTCGTAGGCTTGTTTTTAATAGAGGAGACAAGCCTTACACTACCAAGGATATTATTTCTAAATCATTAAAGCATTGGAAAACAACCAAGCCTTGGAAGATAACTTACCTCTGACGAAGTTTTTATGAATTATCTTTTGCAACTTTTGAGGATATGTGTTTAGCTTGGGCAATATGCACACATAACATAAATTCATGAGTCCTTCATCTTTCTCAATGGAAGAAGGATTTAAATGCTCACACACAACGTCAGATACATGCATAGGTTTGGATACAAATGATGGAGTTTCCCCAATAATATTGGAGGAGTCAAACTTTATTCATGATTTCTAGTGTAGTGGGTATGCCCCTTGTAGTTGTAATTTAGATTGAGAACCTCACATTTGGTCATTATGCTCGTTTATTAGTTAAGAGGGAAAGCTTTGCATTCAATGTTGAAGTAGTTTATGAGTGAATTCCAAACTTTTGTTCACACCGTCAAATCATCACCCGCCTTATTTCTACTTGTCGTTGGTTGTACCCTTAGAAAGATAGCATGGTGGATACGGGTAAGAAACAAGTACCAACTCAAAAAGATAAAAATGTGGACATAGGTAAGAAACAAGTACAATCTAAGAAAACTTTAGTTTAGCAATGGTGGGAAAAAGATAATTCAGACGGAATTGGAAGGCACCGGTCAAGGTTTCTGGACAGTGGCTGCTCATGACACATGACAGGAGAAAAGCATATGTTCCAAACCCTAACTCTAAAAGAGGAAGAAAATGTGGGATTTGTAGGAAACCAGAGAGGAAATATAATTGTTATGGGTTTATTGGTAACTCTTATCCTCCTTCTATTGAAAATGTTTTATTACTTGATGGACTAAAACATAACCTTCTGACCATAAGTCAATTATGTGCATTTGTTACGAAGTAGTGTTTGATAAGAGCAACTGCACTGTCATCAATCCAATTGACAAGTCCATATTCTTCATTGGACATAGGAAAGGCAATGTTTATAAGAAAAACTTTTTTTTATTTAGTTTATCAGAAGGTAGTTTGCCTTTTATAAATGAATGATGAAAAATGGTAATGGCATATACGTTTAGGACATGCTAGATGGAGATTATTCTTTAAACTTATCAAGTTAAAACTTTTCAAAGGCCTACCAGATTTAAAGTATCATTCATATGATCTTCGTGGAGCATGTAAAAAAGGAAAGATTGTTTAAACATCGGTGGGAAGTAATATGGATTAGTCATAGTTGATAACTATAGCAGTAAGTATTGCCTTTATCGGTGGGAAGTAATATGGATTAGTCATAGTCGATGACTATAGAAGGTGAAGTTAGGTAAGTTCCTCATACCTAAGGATGGGTCATATGATGTGCTTAGCATCTTCTGTATTCAAGTGCAAAATGAAAAATATTTGAAAATTTTGAAGATCAGAAGTGATCACGGTGGTGAATTTGAAAATGAGCCATTTGAAAATTTTGTTTAAAAACATGAATTCTCCATGAATTTTCTTGTCCTAGAACTTCACATCAAAATGAAGTTGTAGAGAAAAAGATAAGATCTTTATAAGAAATGGCACGTGCCATGATTCATGAAACTGATATGGCTAAGAAACTTATGGGAAAAAGTTGTTGAAATAACATGTTATGTTCAAAATAGAATATTTATATCAGACCTATATTAAACAATACACCGTATGAGCTCTTCAAAGAAATAAGACCCAATATATCCTATTTTCACCGATTTAGATGTACCTGTTATATTATAAACAACAAAGTTCATCTAAAGAAATTTGATGTCAAAACTCAAAAGGGTATCTTATTGGGATATACTCTGAACATTCTAAGGCATACATAATATATAATTCTGAAACTGGTATAGTTGAAGAATCAATACACATTAATTTTGATGTCAAAATGCCTGACAGTAAAGTGTTAGAGTTGATGGATAGTCTAGTAGATCTTGATATTAGTGCAGAACCAGAAACATCTTCTATCTTAGAAGGAACTTATGATGCTTTAAAACATGTTGAAACTTATAATGGCTCAGAACCTGATGCACCTTCTAATACTCCACAAGGTGAAGATAACTTTGAGTAAGAAAAGGATGGATCAAGAATTGCAACACAATCTGGAAGATCCTTCAGGTATAAGTCATCACATCCAGAAAGAATATGATCATTGGAAACAAAAACAGAGCTCTTAAGAGAAGATCAACTTTCAGAAATGAACATCCTATGATGGGACAATTGTCAATGATTGAAACAACTTTTGTTGATGAAGCCTTATCAGATGCAGGATGGATTGTTGCAATGCAAGAAGAGCTGAATCAATTTCAGAGAAATGATGTCTGGGATTTGGTAGTTGTTAGACTATATTTTCGACACACGTGATTCAACTAGGAAAAGATATGCCAAGTTGGAGTTAGTGTGTACACTTTTCAAAAGGTTTCTATCTTTGGTAGATCATGTTAGTACTTAGAATATTAGAGATTACCAAGTCATATAACTTCGACAGAAGAAATTCAAATTGCTTATGAAGAAGCAGGATAAAAAGATCGAAGACATGTGGAAGCATATCAAGACATGTGTCAAATACTTTTAGTTTGTGACAGTTATTTTTCAATTATTTCTTAGTATGTATATATAGTAGTTTTATTTAGGGAATAAGGGTCACAAATCATTTACATAATTTTGAAATACGCAAACTATCCATGTTACAGCGAGAAACGAGTGTACCCACAGGGTGGGAAATGTAATTCCCTAATGTTAATTCTGATGAAAAGTTGGTAGAAGCCCAGAAGCTCGACTGCATCTATGATGATGAGCATTTGGATTTTGAAAAGGATCCATTAAATTCAACAAAGAAAACTCGGGCTCAAGATCCTTCGGAGGAATTGGATCTGGGAGATGGATCAGTATAAGGCGAACACACATAAGCTCTAAAATTGATCCACGCTTAAAGGCACAAACAATTGATCTTTTGAAAGAGTTCAAAGACTGCTTTGCTTGGGACTACAATGAAATTATAGGTCTAAGTAGAGAAATGGTGGAGTTAAAATTACCAATTCGAGCAGATAAAAAACAAATGATGCAGTTATTAAGAAGGTTTGTGCCAGAAATAATTTCAAAGATCAAAGAAAAAATCGAAAGGATTTTAAAAAAGAAAGTTCATCAGAGCTGCAAGATATGTCGAATGGTTAGCAAGTATTGTTCATGTTATTAAGAAAAATGGGACTCTTAGAGTCTGTATAGTTTTTAGGGATCTAAACAATGTTACACCTAAAGATGAATACCCAAGGCCTATAGCATAAATGGTAGTTGATTCAATAGCAGGATTCGATTATTTGAGTATGCTTGATGGCTACACTAGATATAATCAAATATGTATTGATGAAGAGGATGTGTCGAAAACAGGCTTTCGATGCCCAAGGCCTTATGAACTTACAAACGGTTAGTAATGTCTTTTGGCCTAAAAAATATTTAGGCAACTTATCAAAGGGATATGAATTAAATGTTTCATGATTTTATTGATACTTTCATGCAAGTATACATTGATGACATTGTTGTAAAATCCTTATCGAAAAATGGTCATTTAGACCACCTTCAACAAACTTTTGAAAGAATAATGAAATATGGATTGAAAAAGAATCCATTAAAATGTGCTTTTTGTGTGCGTCTAGGTGATTTCTTGGGATTTATGGTGGAAAAAAAAAGCATTGAGATCAATCAAAACAAGACAAAAGCAATATAGGAAACTTAGCCTCCTTTAACAAAAAAGGAACTTTAGTCATTGTTGGGTAAAATAAACTTCCTAAGGAGGTTTATCTCAAATTTAAGTGGCAAAACACAAGTTTTTCGCCATTACTTCGATTGAAGAAGGAATAAAGTTTCAAGTGTGGAAAAGCATCAAAAGGAATTTGACAAGATTAAAGAATACTTGACGAAGCCTCCTATATTGTTGCCTCCTATTAGGAACAAAATGAAAAATAAAATTATATCTCTTCATCTGATTCGAGATTAAGCAGTATGTTATCCCAATAGGATGATAATGATATCGAAAGAATCACTTATTATCTTAGTTGAGTTTTAAAAGGTTCTGAAACTAGATATAGTACAATAGAAAAATTATGTCTTTGTTTGTATTTCTCTTGTACAAAACTTGAGCATTATATAAAGCATGTTGATGTTTATGTTTATTTGCATTTTGACATAATTAAAAATATGCTATCAAAACCATATTGCACAGTCGAATTGGAAAATGGGCTTTAGCACTCATTGAATATTCACTAACTTATCAACATTTAAAGGCCATCAAAGGCCAAATCGTTGCTGATTTTATTGTTGACCATGCATTAGTCGAAGCAACACAAACTTACATGGATATAAAACCATGGAAATTGTAGTTCGGCGGTTCCAAACATAAGAATGGAATTGGAATTGGGATCCTTATTATTACTCATACAAAAACCCCAACGAAGTTCAAGTGTAAAATCAAAGGATATTGATCCAATAATGAGACTAAATATGAAGCTTTAATAGCATATCCTAAGATTTTGTTAGAATTAGGGGCAAAAGTTTCGAACTTAAACGTGACTCCGAACTATTAGTAAAGCAATTAACAAAAGAATACAAGGGCATTAATGAAAATTTAATAATGTATTTTGTTGCTGCTAATTCTTTGTTAAAACGTTTTGATTATGTCAATATCCAATATGTGCCTTAAATAGAGAATCAAAAGGCAAATGATTTAGCATAAATTGATTCAGGTTATAGTTTCTCCTCAGCAAAACTGTCAATGCCAAAACTTGTGTGGGAAAAAAAGTTGGGAGAAATTGAAATTTTTGGCATTGAAAATATGTCAAATAATGATTGGCGAAAACAAATTGTCGAATACTTGTAGAATCCAACATAAATAACCACGCGAAAGACTAAATACAGGACTTTAAGCTATGTAATCATAAAATTTTCTAAAGGTTTCCAAGAATGTCAAAAACATGTAGGAATTCAACATGTACCTGCAAGTGAATTACATTCAATAGTCAAGCCTTGACCATTTAGAGGTTGGGCTTTAGACTTAATTGGCGAAATTTGACCTGCTTCATCGAAAGGCCAACGTTACATTTTGGTTGGGATAAACTATTTCGCCAAATGGATAGAAGTTACCTCTTTGCCCAAATTTGACCAAGAGGCAGTGATTAATTTTGTTCAAACCCATAACAGATATAGGTTTAGGATTCCTTAAACTATAACCACATATCATGATTCAGTTTTTACTGGGTGCAAGATGGTGGAATTTTCCTCACATGTAGGGTTTAAACTGCTAACTTCGACACCCTAGTATGAACAAGCAAATGGCCAAGTCAAAGCTGCCAACAAGATCATAATTATTTTGATAAAAAAACATGTGGGGCATAAGCCTAAAAATTTGCATAAAACCCTTGATTAAGTCCTTTAGGCTTGTCAAAATTCTCCTAAAGAATCTGTTGGAGTAAGCCCTAATAGCCAATCTATATTGATTGGGTTTGGCTTTATATCATGATATTGATATAAATGTATATTGTGAATATATAAATAATAAGGCATTTCTTTATTGATTTTGTTTTGTTTCAAAATAATAAAGTCCCTAGAATAGTTAGTCTGTTTAATGGAACATTAAGT
>Ga0228711_1006552_pt1 | contig 17246 bp, 7 predicted proteins | sample MedpolnodulmetaG_2_FD_177996 | JGI IMG/M metagenome (GOLD analysis project Ga0228711, IMG submission 177996) | Root nodule microbial communities from Medicago polymorpha collected in Santa Monica, California, United States - brown nodules | ecosystem: Host-associated > Plants > Roots > Nodule...
ATTCAAACAGAATTACAAAGAAATTTGTTTGAGGTTGAACACTTGATATACAATCAGTGGTGTTCACAATACAAATCAGATACAAACTCTTTAAGACTCTAGAATTTCTAAGATATGAAAGTTGTTAAGAAATTTTAAGTGAACTTTTGATGTAGAACAATTTCAGCAGAGTTTTGGCGCTTGAAAATTGTTGTTCAGTCTTTTTATTCTCTAAGTCTTCACTCCTTTATATAGAGGTGTGAAAAAGACGTTTTTGAATTGCCAGCACATCAAAAAGAGTCGTTTGAAGCTTGATCAAATCACCAATGATCTTTTGCCTGATATGGTTATTGTCCTATGAAGGATCAATTTCAAATCCATTCCAAGTCTGAAGGGACATTGGTGCAGGCATAGCTGTTATTCTTGTGTTGTTGCAGACACAAACAGAGTAGTGGAGATGGTGGTTGTACACTTCGTACAATTGTCCTTTTTCAACTCTCTCCAAAGAAAAAGCATCCAATGCCTTCAAATCCATTTGAATTAGCCGTTGCTTCAATCTTCAAGTCTTCTGCAATGATAGGCGAGATTAAATCATTTGAACAGCGTTTGAAGCTTCAATTCTCTCAGCTTCTGATGATCTTCAGCTCCTGATGATCTTCTGATGAAAACTGCCTCTGGTGATCTTGCTTTTGATGAGGTGCTTCTGATGACGTCAGCACTTCAGGAGCACTTTGTCTTCAGAACCTCTTTTCTTCAGATGCTTCAAGCTTCCTACTTGTTGATTCCATTGCTCTCATTTGTTCTTCTAGAACCTATGCTTTAAAAAGAGAAACTAAATTCTTGTCTATGGTCCTGCACACTTGAACAAATATTAGCATATCCAATTGACAATTTTTAATACCTTGTTATCATCAAAACTCAAAGGGTAATGTTAAACACATTTTGTTCCAGCATGGTTATGTTAGGTTATAACTTAGATCAGACAGCGAGGTGCTTGTTTCCCTAATTACTAACTAGTTAATTTCTAGGTTCGATAAGACACCACCCGACTCAATGAGATTTATCCACTAAGTACCTACGTATAGGGTCAACAATTCTTATGAAATCTTTGGCTAGTTAATAATCACTTACTTCCTAGACCGATAGTTATCAGTAAAGGGATATAAATATCAAGATATAAGCATCCAGTTAGAGATAACAATATTAGGCACAGTCATAACCTAAGTACCTAATCTAGGGTTGCACCTCTCACAAAATTAATCTACTTCCTAATAAATCTTAATTGCCTTTTCCTTCTCTCTAAGAAAACACGTTTTCTCCTTCTTCTCTCTAACTGTCAACACCACCTTCCACCTCCCACAATCCAAAGGTTCCATACAGATGTAGCACTCCATGGCGGTGGTGCACTAGCCCTTCACGGCCGCACCGCCATTTAACACCCTTTTGGGTTGTTATCTCGTCTGGGTCGTCCAACTACCACCGGGGCTGCCACAGTGGTCTATTTTTATTTATGTTTACAATCCACAAATACCCATCTCGGGGATGTTCAAGATGTTGCCGGTGTTTCTCTGTCGCTACAAGCTTTGAGTACTATCTGAAAACATTGGATCTTGATCTGATGTTTGGGCTCGTATGGATCTCGAAAAGGGTTGGTGTTTTTTTGTTCGTGGAAGATGACGGCGACACCGTCTGCAGGTGGTTGTTTCTTGCCTTTGATCTCTGATTCTTCCGGATCTGTTGATATCTGCAGTTTTCAAGGTGTTTTGGTCGCTTTCATCACACCGGTGGCTCTCTATGACGTTTTAAAAGAAAAGACGTTGTTTCTGTCTTTCTGATGGCCATGTCGTACTTCTGTTTGAAAGACTCGTGTCACTGCTTTGGTGATTCGTCTCGACGTTGTTCAGACGTCTCTTCGCCGCAGTCAGAGTTTGTTGTTCTCGAAAGGGTGTGATGCTAGTTGTGTTTGTTCAGGGGGAAATTGGTCCGTAAATCAGCCCGTGTTGGCAGTCTATTAAAAAAGGATGGGTTTGAATTTGTTCAGATTCGTCTCTGCTTTGAAACGATGCTCGTAACTTATACATGTTATTTTTTTGCAATTTGGTTTCGTGCTCCGTGTTGGGTTCGTTGGATTGCGCTGATGTGTATTTGTTGTGAAGCATTTCTGTTGTTATGCCACTTTTATATCATCATTTTAATACCCTTTTAGGGTTGATTTTGTGGTCGTTGGGTCAGGTTTAAGCCCCCTCAACTTTTTGTATTTCTGCTTTATTTAATATATTTTCTTTTGCCAAAAAAAAAAACTTAGGCTTGAACGCATTTTTGGCCCTCTATGTTTGCTGTCGTAGCAATTTTGACCCCCTAACAAAAACAATACAATTTTGACCCCCTAATTTTCCCAACTATGCAGAGAAGCCGCCACGTATTCCAAAAAAGGAGCCATAATTGCAACTTTTTTGTAAAGATAAGGGGACAAAAGAGCATATTTCCCTAAACATGGTAAAATTAGGAGGTCAAAATTACATTGTTTTTGTTAGGGGGCCAAAATTGCTACGATGGAAACATAGGGGGCCAAAAGTGCGTTTAAGCCAAAAACTTAATAGCGAACAAAAGAATAAATAAAATAAAATAAACAACATATTAAATTAAATAAATATCCAACAAAAATATATAGAGGTTCATCTTAGAACGCTAACCTAAAAAGATTTAGTTACGCATGGTAAATAAAAATAAATTACTAAAGATAAAAACATACCCTAGAAAATCAAGGAGAAGATAGAAGTTCTCCCAAAGCTCCAAAGTCACCATCCTCTTGAACAACCACAGTTCTGAATGAGGAAGGCTGATATTTATAGTGAGAGTTTCTACCTAGGTTTGGGCTAAAAGTGAGGGGTTTACCCAAAACGGAAGCAGGAAAAGACAGTTGTGCCCTGAGTTTTTGCATGCACAGGGGAGAATAGAAAATGCACGAGGCGCATGAGAGTGCACCCTAATGCATTCCCTAGGCGCATGGGAAATGTCCTAGGCGCCTAGTTTGGAAAATCTTGCCATAGGCATTTTTCTCATGCCCTAGGCGTATTCTGTCTCTCGTCCGGGCCCAATCTCTGATTTTTCATCGTTTTTAGGTCTTTGTCTTCAAATAACTTGCTTCGGTACTTTTAGGAACACAATTCCTCCCATTTGTAAGTCCTTTGAGGCCTCTTGAATCTTTATTCTTGTTTCTTGAATCTTCATAATTCTTCGGATGTTCTTGATTTGCCGATTTGCATGATTTCTTCGTGAATAACTTCAAAACCCCCTAAAATTGCTATGTTTTGGGAAAACTAGAATTACAGACTCAAATATAGAAAACATTACAAAAGCCCGAAATCATAAGCAGTCGTTCTAATACTCCTCCTTTTTGCTGCTAAATCCTACTAAAAATAACTGAAAAACATGCTAAGAATAACGTAAGATGACCTTTCATTATAGACCATACTCTTATACAAAATAAATAAATAAAGAACACCGCCACTAATTTGATTTTCTTATCCGTAAATGACAATAACAATTAATGATGGAAATAACAATAACAATCAGTGAAGACAAAAACAAAAAAATGCACAACAGAGAAGACGTAAATGATGATGGAAGTATGTTGGTTTCCGTCTCGCTTTGCTCTCTCTCTCTCTCTCTCACGCATACACAAAAAATCTTTATCTTTGGCAACCACATGTTCTCTTGCATTAACAAGAAGAATTGAATGTTGTTGACTGAGAATAAGAGGGGCTTACGTTTATTTATTTTTTATTTTGATTCATTTATGTTTAAAACAGGTTAGCTCAAAACTATTTTTTAAACAAAAAAAAGTTTTTATTTTTAATATTTTTAATGGGTCGTTTGAAGCCTGATGGGCCAGCCCATGTAAAATGCATGCTTCAGGCTAACCTAAAAAGTTAGGATCACTTTTTTTACAAGTCGACCTATGAAAAAATATAAACCTGATGGGCAGGTCTGGTTGGTCAAGCTCAATTTGACAGCTCAACTCATTATACCATGAATTTTTTTTATATTTTTTTAGATAGACGAAATGATAAATAAGCATTGAAACTTACACACACATGTGGAGGTCTGGAGTTTAAACTCTGGTCACTTCGTCCTGCCTAACAATTTCAGTAGTTTTACTACTTAAACTAAGACTTATAGACCAATAACATAAATTTCTATAATAGAGTAATATAATATATTCGGATCTATGATAAATTACCACTTTTCTATGATGCATATGTCCTTTCTTTTTTATTATTATTTTTTATCCGTACTCTAATGGTTAAAATTTCACATTTGAAAATGACGTCTAAACGAAAAATACATGGTTTGAATGCTCACAGAGAGCTCTATAACCTATCTTCTATGAAAATATTTCATTGATGACTACTCATAAATAAAAAGGAGATATGTTTGAATTTACAATAAAGATCCATTGAATTTAATTATTATTGGGTCAAACATATAGCACATTAGACCACCTTTAATTTAATAATTTACTTGAATTAGACTAATAGATTGAGAGTTTTTCTATCATGTGCAAATTTGCACATGTTAAGAAGTTTTAAATAGTAACTTTGCATTGGAACTTGTATATTTTGTATTAAATACATAACTTTTTAATAAATAATTATTTATTTTCAATAAAAATTTACTATTTTTAGTAACTTTAACATATGCAATGTTGCACATGATAGACAAACCCTTATTATTATTATTACTAAGATTTTTTTAATCTATGCAAGATTGCACAGGATAAGAGTTTTTATAGGTTTCTCCACATCTTATTAATGACCAAATGTTTTTGAAAATTGATTTATTTTTCCTTCTCTCCTCTATTAATATTTTCCACTTTTTATTCTTGTTCCTTTTTTTTCACGTTTTATTTTTTCCTTCTTTCCTCTGTTAACATTTTCCACTTTTTATTCTTGTTTTTTTTTCACGTATTATTTTTTTCCTTCTCTCCTCTATTAAAGTTTTATTTTAAGGTTTTTGCATTCCTGGACATATTTTACAACCTTTTTGGTTCCCTGAATTCAAACTTGAGTCAATTCTTTCTATTTGAAACTTCCAATTTAGTGGAACAAGCTAACATGATTTCAATGCTGGTTATGCCATTCAACCAAAGTTCATATGAACATTTCTCAATTCTATTTTGCAAATTGAATTATCCTGTAATTGTAAAATTACGAGTTTACATGTTTTCTGGTGAAACTGGAAAATACATTGCTAAATAATGGACCTCAATACTTTAGCAAAATGTGTAGATTCAACTAATAATGAAAATTTGAAAATAAAATATTTTTCAAATGATTTAACTGAGAAGGTCTTCTTTAAGTTCCCAACTACTAAAACGTGAAAAAATAAAACGTTAACAGAGGAGAGGAAAAAATAAAACATGAAAAAAAAGGAACAAGAATAAAAAGTGGAAAATATTTATAGAGGAGAGAAGAAAAAAAATCAATTTTCAAAAGCACTTGGTCATTAATAAGATATGGAGAAATCTATAAAAGTGGGTGCATTAATTACCCCTTATCCTGTGCAATCTTGTACAGGTTAAAAAAACCCTTATTATTATTATTATTATTATTAGGAGAATGCTAACCATTGCCCTTTGGGGCATTGGATAAGGGGATAAGAATAGAAATATAGTATTGGAAAATGGTGAAAAGTGATATATTTAACTTTTTAAAAGTCAAAATATTGTTGAAACCAATGCGAACATGCTACATTTGGCTTCCTTAACCATTACCCTGAGGGCAATGGTTAGCAAGACCCTTATTATTATTATTATCATTATTTAAAGTGAAAATCCAATTTAATTTTTCACAATTTTTCTGCTATCCAATTTTATTTTTTTTGGGTACAATTTTCCGCTATCCAATTTACTCAATGATAAAAATAAAACTCAAAATAATCTTTAATATTTTCATGTCAGAGACAAACTAGTCATTGATTCATTATAACGGAGAGACTATTTTTACGAATGTCAGAGACTATTTTGAGTTTTTACTTTTATAATGATTTAAATAGATTGACTTATGAGATCTAGGAGACCTTTTAAACGACTTAAATATAAATAGACTTTTCCTGTTTTTTTTGTTTTTGAATTTGGTATCCACGCATGCATGATTTTCCAGGTGTGTGCGCGTGACCTAATTAACCTTTTCGTTTTGCTGGAGAAGTTATTTAACTATGTGCGGGGTGGTATATAAAAGTATGATCTTTATCCATTGCATCACTAATCAAATATTAGTCAAATAAACAAAAAAAAAAATTCTCCCTTCAAAAAAACAAAAAAAATATATTTTGGTCTGCTTGTTTCTGTTGTATTCTTTTTCTTTTCTTTTATAAACTTTTGACTTTTTTACTCATTTATTCATCCATTCCATCATAGTGTTTCTCTCAAAGGCAAAATTTACTGAATAGCTCTCAACTAAGCACACAGCGTGCAGAGAACAGAGTCAAAATTACACTCTCCGACCAACCAACACCAATCCTAAATTATGATTTTTGTCATTAAATATGAGATGTTATCAATAAGTTATTAAACTTTAAGTGACTAATAAATTTTAAGATAAATTGTTAAGGAGAACTTGAGTTTTAATTTTCAAAACAAATTATTAATGTAAAATTGTAAGTGTATGTTGTTTTTGACCGCATCAATTGTCAATTAATGTATTATTCCAAAACAAGCAAAACCTTTTGAAAAAGGAAAAATCTATGGTGAAGTCATGAAAATGACTTTTTTTAGTAAAGTTAACACTATAACATCAAAAATGTAATGAGTAACACCTCACTGTTTGTACAATGGCATCAAAAGTTCAGTCCTCATAGTATCATTAATTCATCAGATTAACAAGACTACACTTAATCTAATTTTATCCTACCTTATTATAAGCGTAACACCCCACAAAGTGTAACACTTAAGACTATCACATAATATCATCGACTCTGTTTGCATGTTAAAGATTCCAACGATAAAATAGTACCTGTAAGTCCAAGACGTTGCAAACATTACTAGATGAATTACTATTGATCATTAATCAATAATCAACAGTTTAAAAATGAATCAAACATTAAGATCAAAATTAACTTTTTCAAAAAAGTCAATTCCTGCAACATAGAAGAAGCTCCCTTTGAAAAAAACCACCACCTTTCTTACATTTGGCAGGACAAAAGTAGCTTGTTCTTTGAAAAAATTAACCGTACCATATATATTCTCATTCTCACTATATATTGGCTAGCAAAACACCTACATTGTCCACATGTTTTTAAATCATATATTTTCTCAAGAGCTTAACATTAAATCGGATATAACTTGAAAATAAATTTATAAGTGGGAAACATTCTCACTAGACAAGTGACTTCGCACTAACAATATTTTATTTCGTGACATATAGTATTTCTCATATATATAGTATATAAAAGAAATTCTTCCCAAAATCACAAATTAAACCAAACTCAAACTTTTACAGCACAAAAAAAACAACTTTTCTTAGATTGCATAAACATTACATAACATCAAAGCAGGAATTATAACAAGAAACTACATTGTAAAACAACATGACCTGACAAAAAGGCCTTTATTCACTCACACTCTTATCACATTGATCTTAAAATACAAAGTTATTGTTGTAATGACTTCATTTATAAAATTCCATCACTCCCAAACTGTTGAAAGCACGGCAAGCAACTTGAAATTCAGAAAATCCAGAGAGTTTGCTCAATTTCTCGTATTGTTTCTCAGTTCTTTCCCTTCCACCAACTGTGATAAACATGATATTATCAATAGTTGAAACAAGCTTAGATTCTTCAGTTGTGTTTGGTTCTTCTGGCAATATGAACTCCACAATAACCACTTTTCCATTTGGTGATAGAGCTTTGTGACAATTGCTCAAAAACTCTATGCATTTTTCATCTGACCAATTATGGCATACAGCCTCCAATTATGTAAAAAAAATCAACAAAAAGTTGTAAGTTAGAACTTTAATTAAAAAAATCAGATAAATAAATCTATCATGTCTCAAGCGATTAGTTAATTAATCAGTTAGAACTAATTAATTAATATACATACCTTCAGTATCATGGCATCACCCTGTGGAACACTTGCAAACATATCTCCTCCAACATGCTCAATCCCTTAACAAAAGTTGGTAGTATTTTATTAATTATAATATTCATGCAAAGTAAAACTTTAGTATAAATGATATATGTGAAGAAACATTATTATATACCATGTTATACCTGAAAGTGGTGGTGCATTTTCAATAACTTGGGGCAGATCAAAGTTAATTCCCTTTATTAATGGGTATTTGGATATTATCAATTCAAGATTTCGTCCACTTCCACCTCCAACATCAACCAATGTTGATATTCCCTCAAATCCATTGTATATTTCAAGCATTCTTTTCATTTCTGTTGCACATACATCAACCATTGATTTGTTAAAAATTTGGTTCATTTTTTTATCCTTTCCCATGAATTCATACTTTGTCACACCATGAATGTTCTTGAATAAATCAATGTCTTCATTCACCACTGCTTCCTTAAAATTTATCCTGGATAGAAACTAAAGCTTAGACCATAATTGGAACAAAAGTAAGATTAAATACCTAATTGCTACAGTTAGCTTAAACTATCACTTTCTCTTTAACAATATTTATATTAATCTTTTTTTTATTTTTATAAAGCTACATATATACCTTATGCTCCATATGTTTAATAGGTGAATATTTAATTAAACTATTTATCCAAACACGGTCTCTATCCCTAGATTTTATATATGTATGAGAAATGAGAAATAAATAACTTACCAAACTTGTAACAATGCAGGATAACATAGAAATGTGGTAAATGAAGCCAAGTATCCCCTACTTTCATCTGGGACAAGGTATTTTCCGACCATCGAGAGTCCGTAAACTCTCTCGGCACCACCATCCTCGATGGTTCGAGTAGTGGAAGTAAGAACAGAATAACTAGCAAGCAAACGCAACATCCGGTCAAGCCTATTAGGCAAGTCCAAGTGTTGCGTTGATGCTGGCAATTTAGAAGCAATTTCAGATGGTGACATGAAAGCACCAGATGGTGTGGCCTTAGCTATGATCTCAAATAAATTAAGATCAATAGCAGCATTTAACACTGCTGGATAAACAAGATTAGTGGTAAGTACCATTGCTGAAAGACATGCACTGTCTTCAGTTTGTTCTGAGGTACCACTAATTTGGTTATCCTCCTTGGTAATGTAGGAATTTCCCATTTTTTGATTTGAACTAATGATTTTTTCTTTCTTTTGTTGTTTTGTTTGGTTGCTTGATTATTTTGTAACAATATTGTGCTCTATTTATAGGCAAAATAAAAACATGCACCTCCATCCAATCTAAGACTTTGTGCTAGGAGGATTCACCTACTCATGATATATATTTTTTTAAATAAAAAAATATTCATGGTTTTGAGTTATGTGAAAGGGCACCCTCAGTTTTCTTTTGTATAATGCTCAAGTGAGGACTCAAGCATATATTATCTAGCTTGCACTCTCATAATTATAATTCAATCCTATAGAAAATCCTTGTATGGTCAGAATGATTTGAGCATAATCCTTGTATGGAAAATATATATCATTTAATTATTTAAAAATATTATTTAATTCTTTTTCCTATCGATTTTCAAATATGCGAGTGCGTTTAAATATTGTGTTCAAATTTATTGTGATCACACGAGACTTTTTTCATTGCCCCATATGATTCCGTGGGAGATAAACGTAGTCAAAGAAGCAAAAGGGACAGTGATTTTTTGTTTTCTATGGTTGTTTTCATTGGTTACAATTTGGTCAAGAAAAAGATTATTGAGTTAAGGTTATTGCCGGTTGAACTAAGGACCAAGTCTTATTTGGACACAACTATTGTTGTACTCATATAAGTAGTTACTAGTGCAAAACAGGGATACAAGACCTGATTTTTAGAGATTTAAGACCTGATTTTGAACCGGTGTTATATCAGCGGGTGTTATAAGTTTGACATATGATACCTGTTTTCTGACGGGTGTAAAAAGCACTTACTATACCTGTTTTGTGATAAAAACAGGTGTGAAATATGACTTTTTATCTAAAAAAAAATTACATTACGGCAGTTTCAACTACCATAATTGCAAAAAAAATTTTTTTATCAAATATCAAATTAATAGTACTAACAATTCAACATAATTTTACAATCAAATACAACCACTCAATACAATATTACAATAAAATACAACCGATCAAAACACAAACATAAATCAAAATTGATTCGATAACACCATCCTCATGAACAAACTCATTATTGTTAAATTGCCATAAATTGTGCAAAATAAACATCCACAGCCAAAGATATCACATAAAGGGCTGGAAAAATCTCATTGAGTCTGCATTTTATACTATAGAATTCATTGATCCTAAGATCATATCCATAGAAACTAAACTTCTCCCACCATTTCAAGTTGTTGTCATCACGAGTTGCATCGTCTTCTCGAGCTAGTGTGATATCCAAAAAGAAAGCAACAAACGCAACCACCATCGTGTGCTACACATATTACAAACATGATATCATTGAACTGCAAACTATTGAAATATTATGAAAATCACACAAAACAAAGACAATGTTATTTCTCATTTAATTTCCAACACTTGATTTAGTTTCAAATATCTCACACATGTTTGACTTGATTAAATTTAGATATTAATTCCATTCGTCCTATTATTGATTTGTCTCTACATAAAGTTCAAAGGTTCATATAATCCAACATCCAATAAAAAAAACATTAACAAATAGAACAATAGTTGAACTGAAACACAATAAAGCCTAGATTACATAGCTAGGGTTGAAAGTACCACCAGGGTTAGGGATTGCAGCAATAAAACTCTAAAGTCCAACCACAACGTTCATATACTAAAGACAAGAATCTTTAAGAGCTCTTCTTGTCATACTCCTCCTCTTTTCACTTTTCTGCCTTAGCAATATAATCATAAAACTATATTAAAGCAAAAACACGATTTAGTATTTCGATCAATGTCCTTTATTAAAACAAACACAAAATACTCACAGTATCAGACATCACTTTCCATTCTTTTCCACAATCTTTGCCAACCTAAGTGAAATTCGCAGAAATTCGCATTAGGAAACTCAAAACAACAATCAAATTTAACAAAAATAATTATGAACACTGATGTTGGATCAGAAAAGTCACCGCATCAACATATTTGTTGCTAGGATTTTCCTTCTTGAACCATTATCTAAAATCAGACCTAAAATTCAACAAAGAAACAATGTAACTACAATCAGAATCAAATTCAATTTAACCACAACAACCCAATACGCTAAAACGAGAAACGATAACACTGAGCACCGATTCGAACAATTTTTATCACCAAAACTAACATTAAAACAAAGAAATCGCTTGGGGCCTCTTTGTCTTGTTTAGAAGCTTTCTTCGACTTCTTTGTATGTAACAAAGAAATAAGTAATTGAAAAAATAAAACACATTATCACAAATCTAGATCTTAACAAATTAATCGATTAAAATCACGAAACTTGATCTCACAATTGAAAGAAGAAACTCACAATAATCCCACAATCAAAAATTTGACGAGCTCTTAAAGAAAAGGAAAATCGAAAGAGGGATAAATCTCACAATAATTGAAGAGAAATAAAACTATATGCATGATATCAATATTTGGAGTAATGAGAGAAGAAAAAGGGAATCCTCATTCACACAATAATTAAGAATCCTTAATTCACACCTTCAAAACACTAAAATAGAAAGATTAAGAGCGATAAAAAATACCAAAACTTCACCAAGCCATAAAGAGGTATCCAAGGCCTGCTTCCACCAAAACGAGTCACAACCTCCTTAATTGATTCAAAGGGAAGCGATTTGTCAATCTCAGCTCGCAAAGTCACCTTCCTAATTAGAAAGAAAAAACTGATAGCACTGTAACGGATTTACTTAAATATTTCAAATTGTTATACTATCCTCCACTACCTAAACCTCAAATGAGTTACCATTAAGAAGCCAGTTACAATGTTATTCATATACATGTTTTCTAAATTTCACCTCAACTTTAATCACCAAGACAATTAATTCCAAGCTTACTTTCCTACTCCAAAAGTCTCATAAGTTTTCTATATTAAACTGGACACTATATTTTGCTATTTCCTAGTACTTAAAGTCATTTAAATTAGCCTAATGTAAAACTGCAAACTTTTCAAAACGGATTACCATTAAAATGATTAATTTTAAACCAACCTATGATGTTCAAAACTCATCCATGATTCACCAACACAATTACAAGTATGATCTAGAATTTATTAGAGAATCTCAAAACTATAAATAGAAATCAAGACCTCGAAAATCCAAGGTGAACTACATAACTTCCACTATGTAGATTCCCTAAATTATGTTGCTAGAATAGAATCTCTCCTTGTTTTTCGTTTTTTTCTTCACTTCCAACCTTCATGTAGAAAATTAATCCCTCACTATGATCTTTGCCAGCTACAAGATGTGAACATAACTATAAAGTCTGAATTTTATGCTAAAAAGGTTGATTCCTACATTTCTTAATTATTTTTCTCATACTTTAATCAAGGAAAGAATATTAACTAAGAGAAACTAAATGTCAAAATCACTTGCAACTTGAAACCATAATCTTAAATGAGCAGAAACATATACATAAGCTCATGTTTACCCTCTGACATGATAGCAAGCTCTACCTCAAAATTATTTCTTCAGTGTTTACATAACTTAAAACTCCTACCTCAACATCTTCTATTGGATTCACCTCTGTCTTAAACATAACATAATTCCTAATTGATAATTAAAGTTAGTATGTACTCTAATTTGAATAGTCTCATATGCTTTAAAGTTTTCACACTATAAAGCAACTCACACCGGCTCAATTTTTAGTTACACCTTTCAAACATTGCTAACAATCTATATAGTTTCATAACTTTGTACTCTCAACTACACAATATAATTTACACAAACTTCCCAAGGAAACATAAAACTACGACCAAACAAATTTCTCTACTACTATCATGGTTTTCAAATTTCTTTAATACAATTATATCTTCTCTTCTTTTCTTTCCTTTTTTTTTTTACAATTTCTACTGATGATTCTTATCAAAAACTTTATTCCTCTAAATTCAACTAACCAAGAAAAGATCTACAGTGTAAATTTTATATCAATTTAAACGAAAGCTAAAACACCAAAGTATAAGTCTGTCGCCTGACCTTTATATTCTCATTTAAATTGATCATTTGCAGCCAATCATGTCAAACACTACCACTCTGTGTTCATTGAAAATGCATTATCTTCACATTTACAAGCATTATTTTCTACATCAAGGTAACAAATTTCATCAAGTCATATCATTTAACACATTGGAAGAACATATGATAAAGTTGATAGACATTCTTCTTACATATTCTACAAGTTTTAAGACGATCCACATTCCACACCAATATTTGGTACAACTTTGGCTCTGTAAACCCATTGGGGTTCCACAGGTTTGTATAAGTTGATTGAGTTCTTTGAATTAAACTAAGGTATGAAAAACATAGTCATATCTCATGGTTTAATGGAAAAATATAAATAGAGACCTTCGATTATTAGAATTCTTACTATGTTGTTAGATAAAAATCAAACTAAAAAAACAACTATAGCATTATATGTTCAAAGATTAGTTCTCAACTCCGTCTGTATGGAAAATTTAGTTATTTATGATGTAAACTGAAATTGATGTTTCAGTTTGATCACAAGTTAATAAAAAAGCAGAAATTGACTCCAAAACGTTTTCAATTCAAATTAAAGCTAGACCCATAAACCCATATAAGGCACCATTAAACACAGGAAAACAGTTCAAAATTCAACTGACATTACATTCATACTGATTAAAAGTACAAATTTTGCAGCAAAAACAACAAGTGAACACCAAGTGTCTTGAGAATCACGGGATTCAAACACAAACCAAATAAGACCCATATGCAATCAAACAGGAGAAAATTTTTGTGAACTGAAATTGCTATGATACCTCAAGGTGTTGTCATAGAAGAGTGGAAATCTAGGTTGAAGGCGGCATCGATGTATGGGTGTTGTTGCGCCGTGGTCGTTTTCGCTGCCGCAGAGCATATCGTGACTGAATCGAATTGAGTGTTTGAGGTGAAATTTGAGTCGAACGTGATATCAGAAACTGAATTGAGCGATGATGAAACGGCTGTGTTTCGACTTTGGATCGCGGTGAGAGTGATGATATTGAAGAAACACGAATATACATGGAGACAAGATTTTTTTTTTCTTTCTTTTTTTAGTTATTGTGGGAGTGAGATAAGGAAAGTTTAGTGGGTCCAGTGAAGAAAATATTATTTTGATTGTGTAAAAAAAAATAAAAATATTTTGTTTGTTCTTTAAAAAAAAACATATGGAACAAAAAAATATATGGAGAAAAGATTTAATAACTTTTTTTTTAAATCAGGTTTGCAATTATATTTAGGAGTATAAATAGCTGAGTTGATTTAATCTAAAGATTGAAGTTGGAGGTCAAGGGTTCGAATCCTAGCAAAGAAATAAAAACAACATTAACATAACAATTAATATACTTATATTTCACACATTTCTTCTTAAAATCAGATATAAAATAATATTTACAAGTTTCCCACCTTGTTTTTATTTCATATTTGATCCCATTTATTCTTAAAATCAGGTTTTGAAATTTACTCACTAAAACAAAATTTGCAATATATTTACAAAACTGTCACCTTATTTATATTTTACACCTTTTTTTTAATAAAATAGGTATAATACACATAATTCTTATCTCAATTTTGCACTAGTGTTCTTTATACTAAGCTAAGGGCTTTGATTGATTGATTGCAATTTTTTTTCTTCTCCATATGCATGGCTAGTAACAAATACGAAATTAATGATATGATTTTTTTTTTTAGGATAATGATATGATGACTGTGAGCTACACTATTTCTATTTCTTTCTTTTTTTATTGGGATTTCTATTTCCACATACCTTGTGCCCACGATCCTTGTGCAGATATAATTGATGATATTTTAATCATATTGAGTTTTGTTGACTTTGATCAATTAGAAGTAGTGATCACTTATCAGTTAGAATTCTATCTTCATTTGCATTACTTAATTAATTCAACACCTAATTTATGGAACGCCAGATATACAGATACCAGCAAACCAAATGAGTTGCCACCATATGCTAAAGGCTGCTTGGTTATTTCCTTTAATTTTTAATTAGCATGTTGAAACAAGGTTTTTCCAGCAACATGGTTCTACTACGCTTGACATGTGGTTTGTTTATTATGACACGTACAATCACTTGCCCTAAGGTGGTGGTTCAAGTCTACAATTCAAGTTAAACACAATGTGGCTCATTTAATTGTTTGTCGTGGGCAACATTATCCATGTTAGTCTCTAAGGTTTTTTATTTTCCTTTCTTACTTCACTTTATATCGATACTGACTTACATTCATGTTGTTTTTGCGTTAATTGCTGCTTGATTTGGGACAAGTAGAATTAATTAATAGAAGCAACAATATATTAATAATTTTTTGACCACCAAAATTGATTTTAGGTGTGCATGAGACACAGTAATATTTGGCCGGCATTTAATCTGCAACTTCCTACTTATCCACTGGGCTTGGAGAGTAACCATAGAAAAAGAATTTTGCTCTTCTTCCAACAAAAATCACTCGTTCTCAACTGAAATTTCAATAATACTCCTACATAAATTAACTCACGCACCTTATATTTCTGCGTGATTTAACTCACGCTGCATGATTTAACTCACGTTAGTTTTCAAAATTCAAATGTGAAAGATGAATTCTATACGGTTGATTAATTTGTGGCTAGATATACATAGAGTAGTCTTTAAGGATGACAAATATGTAACATTAGAGTAATTAGTTGTGGAGACAATGCATGAAAAATTGATATCTAATTGTGACACGTATATAAATCATAGAACTAGAAACTGAAGGTGAGAAAAACACAGGGGGTTGAATTGTGTTAGTTTTTTCTTCTTTTTAAACTAAGTCCAATGTTTAGAGACTGATAGAGTTCAGAGTCTAATGCAGCGGATAATGTAAAGAGAGAGAGAAGAGAAAGACACAAAACAATTATACAGGTTCCTGCCACAATCCGGAAGTAGTCATGTCCCCCTTGCACTTCCAAGGAGAGATCACTAAAATCAATATCTGATTACAAATGCTCAAGCACACAAGCAAGAGATTTCCTATGCTCACGCACAAAAGCAAGACACTTCTAAACAAACACAATTACACAGAAAAATGTTTGAGGTTGAACACTTGATATACAATCAGTGGTGTTCACAATACAAATCAGATAAGAATCTAGAATTTCTAAGATATGAAAGTTGTTAAGAAATTCTAAGTGAACTTTGATGTGCATCAATTTCAGCAGAGTTTTGACACGGTAAAAATGTTATTGAGTCTCTCTTAATCTTCAAGTCTTCACTCCTTTATATAGAGGTGTGAGAGATACGTTGATGATTGCCAGCACATCAAAAAGAGTTTTGTTGAAGCTTGATCATCACCAGTGATCTGTTGCTTGAGTTGGTTATTGTCCTAGGAGGGACTAATTTGAAATTCATTCCTTGTTTGGAGAAATAACCAGTTTAGACACAGCTGTAGCAATATTATAGCAGACATGAGAGTGAAGTAGTGTAGTAGTGGTTGTACAATTGTACTATGTCCTTTTTTGTGCTCTTCAGTGGATAAGCATCCAATGCCTTCTAATTCCTCTGAAAAATAGTTGTTGCTCCAGGCTTCTGTTCCTTATGCAATCACGTGTCTTCAGAATAACAAACTTTAACTAACTGCAGCTTCTTGACTTCAGACTCTGGTGGTCTTCAGACGCTTGATGATGTCAGACTCTTGCAGTCAGCTTTTGATGGTCTTCAGACTATGTCTTGCAACATAAGCTTCCTTTGCAAATTTCATTGCTCTCTTTTGTGTTTTCAGAACCAATACAATGATTTAAGACTTATAAATTTTTGTCTATAGTATGATCCTGCATACTTAAACAAATATTAGCATATCCAATTGACTTTTTAATACCTTGTTATCATCAAAACTTAAGGTGGTAATGTTAAACACATTTTGTTCCAACAAAACCTTGTGTTTGATTCGACCTCTTCACTCACTCATTATCATTTTCTATCAATATATATA
>Ga0228711_1006560_pt1 | contig 17233 bp, 4 predicted proteins | sample MedpolnodulmetaG_2_FD_177996 | JGI IMG/M metagenome (GOLD analysis project Ga0228711, IMG submission 177996) | Root nodule microbial communities from Medicago polymorpha collected in Santa Monica, California, United States - brown nodules | ecosystem: Host-associated > Plants > Roots > Nodule...
TTTGCCAGGGGTTAACCCCTCGCAATACTCCTGGCATGGTTTGAAAATGACTGATGTGATCTTGGAACAGACCTGCAAAAGCCTGCATGTACCAAAAAAGCCTGCAATCATGCAGACACATTTTGCCCGGGGTTGAGCCAGGGCCTGTGCCAGGAGCGCATTTGCCAGGAGCTAAAGCCCTGGCAGGTTCATTTGCGATGAGCAGATTTGCTGGTGATTCTGCTCCTGGCAAAACTCCTGGCAAACGTCCAGTTGTCAAGGCTTTTAGCATTTTGCCAGGGCTTCTGCCCCTGGCAAATTACCAGATTTCTTGTAGTGTATAAAGATCATCCGAATCTAAAAGACTTAAGACTCTGAGGGACCCAGAATCCACGTCAGACTTTGTCCTATTCTAAAGTTGTCTCTATTAGATTCAGATAGTACAATTTGTATTCTCCTGATCGTGTGAAAATACAAACAAAGAACTTCAAGGACAAAAGGAATGAACAGATAATTCCAGTTGCAGTAAAAGAATTTCAAATGTCCCATCAACATCCATATCCGGAAATATTTCAACGTTCTTGATTGAAGTTTCTCAACGAATCATAATGTGACGATACCTCTCCAACGTCTCTCAAATCCTTGCATATATAAGGAGCTGAAGACTTGAAGAAAAACAACAAGTCTCTAGAATTTTAACTGTGCCTTTACTCTATCAAATTCAAAAGCACATATAACCCTTAATAATTTCTTACTAAGTACATATCTTAGAAATTCTATAGCATTTGAAAATCTCTTTCTTGTGTGCTTGAGCATAGGAAATCTCTTGGTTGGGTCCTTGAGCATTTGTAATCAGTTGCCATTATAGTGAAAATCCCTTAAAAGTGCAAGGGGACTTGACCTGGATTGTAAGAGGAACCAATATAATTATTTTGTGCTCTCTCTCTCTCTCTCTCTCTCTCTCTCTCTATATATATATATATATATATATCTTTGTGTTAGTTTTACACCGTTGCATTCAGACTCTAAGTCAGAATCTGACCAATGATAAAACACTTAGAAAAATTTGAAAAAGTCAACACAATTCAACCCTCTTTTGCGTTTTTCTCACCTTCAAAATACACTCATTCACATGAGGTTTATGTCATTGGCTACCGTATTAAGGCAGACAATTTTTTATTAGCGTTTAAAACATTTTTTTTATCCCAAAACAACATATTTTACATAGCATAAACATTTTCTAAATATAGAAAGCATTTGAGCTGTGAGAAACATATTGTTAGGAACAAGTTGATTGAAATAACATGATCTCTACTTATGATTTGGTGACAACAAAGAACATAAGAGAAATTTTGTCGAAAAACAAAAAAAGAATATAAGAGAATAATTTATTCTTTAATGCATGCCTTACGATTACAAAGGATAGGAAAATCAATTACCAAGGACTTTATCGTGCCACGATTTTAAAGCACAAATCGACATATCAATTCAGATAACTTCGTGGCGCAAAAGAAGTGAATCACGGAACGATTTGGGGGAGTGTCAAAACAAGATTTGAATTATGAAACTAATCGTGACACGATATTGCTACAATGTGGCACAATGTTATATTGATGCTTCCTCGCATATAAGACAAGTGAAGGATCGCGCCACGATCTATGAGCATCATGACACGATCTATAAATGTAACTTTAGGTTGGTTCAATTCGGTTTTGAAACTGAACCAGACAAAGTCTAATACTTTTTTGGTTTGGTTCAATTGAATTTTTGGTTTCGTCGATTTTGTTTAAACCACTTACACGCTTAGTAGGATGAGTCATCATAACATGAATGTCAAAATTTTTTAAAGAGAAGCTAAAATTATTATCATCTAAAAAATGGTAACATTGTAGCGATAAGTGCCGTAACAATGTTTTATTTTTCAAAATTGTGTTTACCACCATATTTTTTACCTGTACTCTTGATAGTGGTCAAAAAATTTCCAGTAACTATGGTTGTTACTTGCCACGAGAAGGAAGGAAGTCAAAGAGAAAAATAAAGTAACACCTCTCAATCCCAAAGAGGCTCTCTTGAGGGAGTCTTCCCGTAGCTAGTGCCACTAGTTGCCGGCTCCAGATTCATGTTTATATTTACCTGAGAATGTAATTCCTAGATTTCCGTTGATATGTTTTGTGAATAATATATTATTGTCAATCCTATTTTAGAAATTAAATAATTGCTAGTGAATATAATTCATAGTTAATGAATTGCTAATGAATATTTACAAGTCAAACATACAATGAATATATACATATTTTAATATTGACAAATGAGAAAGAATTAAAGAAGTAGAAGAAGGAGGAGGCTCAAAACAAAGACAATGTTTGTGGAGTGTGTTTCCTTTGTTTTTATTTTGAAACCAATATTAAGGTTGATGTTCTTAGAGTGTAAGTTTAGCAGTAAAAGTTTGATTTTGAGCGTGTGAACTATACAAGGTTGGAAGAAATATTACGTTAAGGAGATAAATTGCTAAAAGTACGAGTAAAATGAGACGGAGGAAGAAACTATTATAATTATTAGGGAAATGCTAACCAGTACCCCCGGGGTATTGGTTAAGGATATGAAAAAGGAAGTTATATAGTAGTTAATGCATTGAAATTGTGTAATTAATTTATAATAAAGTTAAAAACAGTTTCCTTTTATGGTAATAATTCCCTTTTATGGTATGTTTAACCAGTACCCCGAGAACACCGGTTAACAGGACCCTAATTATTATCATCCACAATTACACATTTCAAACAAGATATCGAATTTATTATTAATATATCAGTGACTTTAAGAAACATTCTATAAATGTTTCATATGAGATTTTAACTCCGTCCCTTGTAGTTACATTATCAATCCCTTTATCACAAATTTGGAGGACGGCGACAGCGACAATGTTTAACTTCACACAGTGGAATAGTAGGATAAACACAATAACGCATTCTACAATCAAAATCCTCCTTGCACGTTCTCTCTGCTGTAATAAAAAAAGTAAGAAACAAATATTAAAGGGGATCAAATATTTTGTATATAAGATAAACAAGAAAGTTCAAAAGGATAAAGAAATGGCTTACCATTGACATCAGCTACAACAAGAAACATGGAAATAAAAAGGATCAATAAATTAACAAACTTAATAATTTTGCCCATATTTTTTCTCGTAAGTAAGCTTTGCAATAGAAAGAAATTTATTGATCACTTTATATTGTAAAAGTTTATGTTTTGTTTCTTCTTTTCATTGTTTTTTATTGTTTTTTTTTCACTAATTGGTTTTCAAGAAAACGTCTTAGATTTAAAATCATTAATCAATTAGTCATAATTACATCTAACTCAATCGAAAAGAGCAACTTCCATTAATTTTATTTTAGAGCAAATACATTATTTTATTTTTAACTTCTATCCTTTTATGATAGATAGGGGCAAACTATGAAATGCAACAAAAATGCAAATACAAAATTATAAAACACAATAAAAAAATTGTTGAATTGTGCTTTTTTGAAAACTAGCAAAATACACGTTCATTCACATGAGGTTTATGTCATTGGCTACCATATTAAGGTAAACAATTTTCTATTGGAATATTTAAGAATATATTATGAAATAAATATGTGCGTTTTAAATATTTTTTATTTTTTTTGGTTTTATCCCTCCAAAACAACATATTTTACCTAGTATAAACATTCCCTAGATATAGATTTAGATAGCATTTGAGCGGTGAGAAACATTTTGTTAGGAACGTGTTGATTTAAATAACCATGACCTCTAATTATGATTTGGTGATAACATAGAATATAACAGAATAATTTATTCTTTACTGCATGCTTTATGTGTAGAAAGTTATTGATGACACTCTATCATACCATGTTATTTTACCCATTTTGATGTCTTTTAGTAAGATTTTAAGTAGCTTCAGGATATTTTGATGTTGAAAAGGATAGGAAAATCAATGATCAAGGAATTTAGGATTGAGCCACGAAATGGGATCATCGTGCCATGATTTTAAAGCAAAAATTAGCATTTCAGTTCACATAGTTTCGTGAAAGGAATGAATCACGACATGGTTTGAAGGAGTGCCAAAGGAAGAGATTTAAACTTTGAAACTGACCGTGACACGATTTTGCTACATTATGGCACGATTTTACATTGATGCTTCCTGACACGTAAGACAAGTGAAGGATCACGCCACGATCTATGAGCATTGTGGCAGGTTTAATCGACCAAGGATTTTTTAATAAAGCTCATTTGCCATTCTGAGCAAGGGTTCAGATTTTTGAGATTTTAAAGACATATTTGCATATTAGGCTTGAGGATTTCATGGTGTCTCACCATACAACTCATAGTTGTTCCTCATTTCATGTAATATATTCAAATATATTAGTTGTTTATGCTTTAGCTATGAGTAGCTAATTTATTCTTGATTAGGTCTTGGATGAATCTATTTCCAGCTGATTGAAACATGTAATTGTGAAACTATATTCAATGCAATTACATTCCTAGTCTTATTCAACATTACTCATTCTTAATGCCTTTTATATCTTGATCACATATGAATTGATCTTAAATATCAACCGACTACTAGCATTAACTGTTGAATTTGATCTAATCATATTATTTAACCTAACGGGCCAATTTAGAGATATTGGATGGTTAGGTTGTGATTTAAAAATTAACATTGAAAAGTCTTCAACGATTATGAACTAAGATAATAGATTATGGGGTTGTAATCGGAGAAGAGGGTTCTGAATGAAGAGGTTTATCATACCTATTTTGTTATTTATCGTGAGACTAGGAGAATAAATATATAGAATATGTTCAATTTACCAATCAACAAGAATTAGAGGATTTGGGGGACTTGATCATCTTTCCTTTAATCTTTACCAAATTATTTACTATTGACAATTCAGCTACTATAGCTAACATATGGAAGAAGTGAAGGCTTCATTATTTAGAAAGAGCAATCATTGTCGGGAATTACTATACAGTTCCTAGCAAAGAAAATGCATCGTCTGGTAAAGTGTGCATCAATGCTAAAGATCAACAACGAACCATCTGGAAGATGAACTATACAGTTGATCGTGTACTCAAGATACCATATGGCTCAAGAATAGTCTTTGAATGATTAAAGTTATATTCAAGCAAATACTTCAACTTTGTTAGATAAAAAGGTTTATAGTTTCCATCGCAGAGCATCAATTTCAAAAAATTCACAGATGCCTTACCTCATAAAGAGAAAACAAGCATTACACAAAAAAAGGGAACATGCAAATCCGTTCAAGCTATTCCTGATATACCTAGGAACAACGGTACGATCTCGCCAAACGATCATAATCTGCAGAAAGATCAATATCACAACATTCTGAAGGTGAGAAAAACACAAGAAGGGGGGGTTTGAATTGTGTTAGCTTTTTCTTCGTTTTCGCCTACTGAAGTCAATAATCAGAAGCAGATAGATTTCAGCTTCTGATGTGATAATCAGAATCTAAATGCAGCGGATAAAAACAGAAAGAGAGAGAGAGAGAGAGAGAGAGAGAGAGAGAGAAAGGACACAAAACAATTATACAGGTTCCTTCCACAAATCGGAAGTAGTCATGTCCCCCTTGCACTATCAAGGAAAGTTCACTAAAATGTAATATCTGATTACAACTGCTCACTGCTATAACTAGCAAGATACTTCAAATACTCAAGCACAACTGCAAGAGATTTCCTATGCTCAAGAACACAATCAAGAGACTTCTTATGCTCAAGCACAACTGCAAGAGACTTCTATTCAAACAGAATTACACAGAAATTTGTTTGAGGCTGAACACTTGATATATAATCAGTGGTGTTCACAATGCAAATTAGATACAGACTCTTAAGACTCTAAAATTTCTAAGATTTGAACTTTGATAAGAAATTCTAAGTGAACTTTTGATGTAAAACAATTTCAGCAGAGTTTTGACACTTGTAAAATTGTTGTATAAGTCTTGAGTGTCCAAGCAACAGGTCTTCACTCCTTTATATAGAGGTGTGAAAGATACGGTGCAAATTGCCAGCACATCAAATAGAGTCGTTTGAAACTTGATCAGATCACCAATGATCTTATGCCTGATTTGGTTATTGTCCTATGAAGGATCAATTTCAAATCCATTCCAAGTCTGGAAGAACACCATTGCAGGCACAGCTGTTGTTCTTGTACTAGCAGACACAAAAACAGAGTAGTGGAGATAGTGGTTGTACATTTCGTACAAAAGTCCTTTTTCAATGCTCTCAACTGAATAAGCATCCAATGCCTTCAAATTAATTTGAAATAGTCGTTGTTTTATTCTCTCAATCTTCTGCAATGACAGACGTGATTTAATCTTCATTTGAACAACATTTTGAAGTTCTTCAGTCTTCCAGCTTCTGATGATCTTTAGCTCCTGATGATCTTCAGATGCTTCTGATGATGTCAGCTTCTGGTGACCAGCTTCTGAAGAGAGTGCTTCTGATGACGTCAGCTTCAGGACCAATTGTCTTCATAACCTCTTTTCTTCCGCTGCTTCAAACTTCATTCTTGTTGATTTCATTGCTCTCATTTGTCCTTTCAGAACCTATGCTTCAAAGAGACACTAAATTTTTTTTGTCTATGGTCCTGCATACTTGAACAAATATTAGCATATTCAATTGACACTTTTAATACCTTGTTATCATCAAAACTCAAAGGATAATGTTAAACACATTTTGTTCCAACACATTCAGGTTTTACCAGGATAACTCATCAACAATCATATTTATAACAACAGAATAACAATTCAACCAACCGATGGCATTGGAAACTTGGAGTATAAATACATAGCTGAAACACTTGATACATACAAAAAAATCATAAGATGTTCCCCAACACTTGATGATCATCCTCTTGCTTCCATATGCATGAATTAGGCTCCCTAGCATTGCATCATCAATTAAGACCGCAACGTCAAGACTTAATCTCTCTATTACTCCTACCTACCAAAATAGCATAATCTATTACAAACTTGCATTTAAACAGCTACAACATAACAACACATTCTTAATCTAAATATCAAGGATACATTGTGGAGAGCAAAAGTGAATGGAACACAATTTACCAGCACACAGAATTCAACAAAATAACTTCACTTCCAGCAATACTACCTAAGAAATCAATAAATTATTTTGGAACAGATATATCATAGAAATGTGTAAAACAACATAAGAATAGGAAGCTACCCAAAGTTTAGCTAAATCAACAATTGCATGTGCTCCCAACTGCACTAGCTTTCGAAGAAAGCACAATATGATAAGAAACCAGGTAAATTATAAACATTCAACAATATACTCCCTACTGTCCTTTATACAAGAAACAAAAGACCTAAAACATCAAGACCAAGAAAATACATTGAAAATAGTCATCTTCATTTAATACACTTCTACATTTAAAAAAATTCCATGAATACCCCTAAATTAATTACTCTTTATTCCACCAACTTACTTACTTTTAATATTCTCTCTCATAATAAATAAGGGCACAAATGAAATTTAGCTTCAAACATACTTGAAACTTGGTCAATCTTCTTATAAAAAGGACAAAAAACAATCTCACTTTTGTTTCTAATAAAAACAACCGGAGGGAGTATATTCAAAGGACATATCAATCAAGCAATACCATGTAGGGTGATGAGGACTGGTTTCTCTTTTACTAGGGTGTTCTTTTTAGGTGAGTAGTGGCAACGAGTGTTATGGATGTCGTTTTTTCAGTGGTTGGTAAGTATAAAAGTCAGTTTTAGGGGGTGATGTTTATTTTGGTGAGTGTTGTCTTTATGGGTATTGATCACAGGGTGTCTTTGTTGGTGTTTGTTTTCGGGTGTTCCACCTATATACGGCATGTAGTTTGTACTTTCTGTAACTCCGGTCTCTATTAGTCTTGTGAAGAGACCTAATTATTAATAAAATTTTGCTGATTCAAAAAAAATAAAAAAATACCATGTAGTTTAGATAGACAAACTTCAAACTTGATGGCATTTAGATATATGAACTACAAACTTCAGATATTGTTAGTTATTAGATACCATTTTCTTATCTCCAAAATGGCTTTTATTTAACCAAATAATCGGTTCAAGTGTTTAATTTTTTTTTTGAACGGTAGTTCAAGTGTTTAATGAGCTCCCTCTATGACGAATCATTAGGAAGAGTCTATGTTCGATTCCTAATGGAAACAATTCTTGACCAGACTTTTACGTCACGTCCGAACTCCAAATTACTAAAGCCCTTCTAGTACATGCATTTTTATATATGCATATGATTCAATGTTTTGTATGGGGTAATAAAACACATGCATTTATTTATTAAGTCCTACCTTCCTGCATACATACATTAGCCATAACCTGCGGAACAAAGTACGTATCATTGATTGCTTAATTCTTCTAATTACAAATCTTCAACTGAGGCATGCCATATTCGGAAACAAAGATTTCAGCGACAAACACCAAAAAATTGTGTATAATAATTGGTCTCATCCAACTAGAAAACCGTTTAGATCTAGAAAGCATAATAAATATGAACTCGGGATCCTTCATATTGTTGGTGAACAAATTGATCTAGGGTTTTGTGATTTGTGTAATTGAAAGATAAGAAACAGTTTGAGAGAAAGAGAAAGAGATTAAGAAAATTAGAGAATGTATGAAAATGGATATACTTTATTAACAAGGAACCAAGTATATATACATCATGTTCCTGATATAGCTTGCACAACAAGTAACAACTATATGTCTAACTAACTAGCAAAAATCAAGGAAAATTAGTTACTTAACAAGCAAGGTAACTAACCCTAAAACATAAAGTGAGTTTTGAATTACAAACTTAACACATATTTCATTGGTTGGCCAAAAGACGAGGTTCTAAAACCATCATGGGACACTTTATTAAGCCAAAGTGATTATTTATATAAGCTCTTTTCTTTACTATTTAGGAAGGACGATCTTCGACATTTCTTGCCTCCTTTTCAGGTCCCCAAGGTAGGACTTTGGATTTCTCCGTTGTTCTTCTTGTGCAACCTCTTTGGGTGCCCTTCAAAATTTCAATGGCCGACAAGGTTGTAAATATGTACCTGCAAGATAAAAATGCAAGCACAACTGCAAAATAGTCATATTATTGATGATAATGGAGGATTCATTCTTGCAACTTCTTTAGGCGTCTAATGCCTTCACAATTAACTGTGATATAATGTGTATGCCCCGCCCCTTTCCTTATGCTTGATGAGATCATGTATGCATACCTTAGGCTGCATTTTTGTTGGTTGTTTGAGACCTTAACCACATAAACTGATCTTCTAACCTATAACCTGCGCATAGTACCCCAAATTTAATTCAATTTTAACAAAATGCCGTTAAAAAAAAATTAAGAGTATATTTTTTTAGGTATAAAAAATTAAGAGTGTTTATCATGAATTTTACAGTTTTGTTTGCATTTTTATTGTAATAAAAAAGTTCACAATTAATATATGTATTTTAGGCCCATTATTTATCTTGGTCCACTTTTACTAAATGCAAAAATAAAATAAAAAAACATAAACAAAAATAAAAAGGAAAATAGCAGTGGGTGGATTCTCTCCATTTTTTAACTGACTTTTCTCTCCATGTTTGTCAAAGGTCAAATAACCCTTTATCGAATCTGCTGTATATTTCGAAAAAGTGGTATTAGTACAAAGTCTAACAAGAACAACTAAAATAATTGGACTGTTTGTTTCTTTGGAGTATGCAACCCAATAACCTTTCTTCATTTCTTCTCCCTTTTCCATTTCCATGCAAGTAATGTACGGTTGGCATCATATGCCTAAGCAAAATTTGTCATCTTCCTTAGGTTAACCTAATTTTTAGGTATAAATAGAAACAAAAGGGGGGATATTTTCTGAAAAGTGAAAACCCAAAGACTCTTGAGAATTAAAAAAAATGAATATATACTATAAAAGAAGAGTAATGCAAGGAACTAACAAAGAAAACATGTTTCTCTTGGATATTCTTATCTTGATAGCTTTGGAATCTAGGTATAATATTTCTTCTATTCTATGCATTCATTACTTGGTAATTGTCTTTTTATTTCTCTGTCAAAAAATACAACATAAAGTATTCCAAACTGCACAAAGGAAGAGGAAGAGGGATGTCGAATTCTGCCACTACCGCGCTGGCAACTATCAGTAGCCTAGCTACGTGGTTTAAATTGGCATTTTCGGCTTCCCAAGCTCTTCTCTCTTTCGTTTTACAATTTCCTTCTTCATCATTTGGTTCTGCTACATTTGCAAAACATTTGAAGATTTAAGTTTTTTGTTGTATTTCTTCTTTATTATTCCAATTGATGTTTGTATTGCCCATTAGATTTAATGAATAGTTTTAATGTTTAAGTAAACAAATGATGCATATAAAACTAGGGTTTTTCTATCGTGTGAAGGTCGTTGAATATTTCAGCAAAATCACTATATAGAAGTTGGTTGATATTAGTATATGTTTTTTTGTTGGAGGTTGGTTGTCGACACCTAAGAAGCATGTCTTTCATGATTTTTGTGTTTTATGCATTCTCGATCCCTATCAAATAAAAAAGTCCTTATTAAAAATTCGCCCATTAAGATTACGAAAGAAAGAAAGAAAAAAAAAAGTAAATAATACACTACCGTGTGTGTTTGATACATCAATGCAACCGATGCATATGAATATCAATTCTTGTATAACCGTATGGTCGACTTGTTGTTATGGTTTGCACATGTCCATGCTATAGTTCACTCAGCTTAATGTTGGCATTACACAAACATGTCACAATGTGATTCTTAATCGGAGAAATATTATTGACATCTTAGGAAATCCCGCAATTCCATAACTTAGTATATGATTTTTCATTCGGACGGTTTTCCATAGTCATCCGAGTGACATAACCATATACCGGGATCTGGAGAATTATGAGATTCTGAGAGTTTTCAATAATATTTTTTTATTAAGGATATCATATTACATCTTTGACTATAACCAACTTTAATGACTATGATCTCTGCATACGAATATATGTAAGCTTTAATTATGTTGATCCTACGGTTCAACAAGGATCAATACACATGGGCATAAATTTTATTGATGCTCCAGATTGTGTAACCATTAGCTTTGAAGTGCACTAACCAAAACCAATTAAATTTATTTACAACAACAAGAATGATGGAGAACCAAAACAACAAATAATGTTATGCTCCCATTTCTCCCCAATCTAACTACCATCAAGTCAAAAATATCCAAAATCTTTTATGTCATTCAAATTAAATAAATTTTTAAATTCCAAGAAATCACATCATTTTATCCATCTATAATTCATGAGCATAACGTTCTTTAATTTTAGCATGTAACTTTCTCAAAATTCCATAAATATGGTCAGATTCATCATGAGAATTCTATCACCTGCTACAAAAATCTTTTTCAACCTATTTTCCTCTACAGGTGTCCAAAGTTTTGTAGCAATGTGTCAATTTTGCATTGTGTATATAAGGAGAACACTAAAATGCAATTGCACAATTGTAAGGTGTGAATCATTGTTTTTACATTGTACAAGAGGATAAAGATTTCACATTGAATTTCCATTTTTCCCTCTTTTCTCTCTTCAGTTTCTTTCACTTTGTTTTCACTTGAGTTTTATCGCAAATTAGAATATTATCCCAATAAATTGCAATCATAAAGAACTAGTTCGATTAAAGCTTTCAACAATGGTGAATGGAAGCACAACCTCGGATCAATTTTCTTCAAATCTGACAATTTTCAATTAGTTTGATTTCTTTTATTATTTTTTTCTAGACTCGTATGTTAAGAATGTCGTTAACTAACGTCCGAAAAATCGAGATGTTACAATGGAAGATAAGTGAAAGAAGAAAGTCGCGAGAAAGTCAAGGAAGATCTCACAAAAGACCTTCAGCCCAAAATCTTCCACCACCATACAAAATCATTGGACATTACGATCATTTGTAACCCTTTTTACGGTTGTAAGGGCCCTAGGGATCTCTAGAACTTCACAAAATCTTCTACACTAAAAAAGACCATGGTTGATTACATCCACCCAGATCCATGTGCTATGACCTTATGCATCCCATTGCCACCCAAGACTTAATATTTTTCATTCTATTCGGACCAAAACCCCTAACACATTTTCCCACCCAAAATCAAAACCTGATTCCCAAACCCATATCCATCCCCATTCACAAGGTTTAGAGGTCATCAAAGGCAAGAAACAAACAACGCACGACATGGTAACATTGAAAGATGAAGCACTATCAATCAAAGTCAATCTTATCCAACGAAAATTATTAGATTGTTAACATGCTTTTACATTTCTATATCGAAGGCAATGTCCAATTCAATCCTTGTCGGGGTTCACTTGATCTTGCCTTCCTAGTCTTTAGTGTTTCTTCCTTATAAAAAAACTTCTCCTTACTTAACTGAAGCGTTTTGCATTTGATTATGAGCCATATATAACTGTTATGCATGTGTGGGTAAAGTGCAATGAAATCACAAACTACGGGAACCAATTTCTCGGTTTTAACATATTTTCTAATCAAATTTTCTCATTAATTTAATTCTATAAAGGCAAGATTTTGGGCCATGATAAGGGCTTACATATATCACACAAATTTATGCCCTTTTTCCTTGGTTTATTTTAGTGATAAAATCATCTTTGGGTATTGTTTGATATAAGAGAGAGATGAGAGAAATGGAGGAGAGCTGAGTGTTGATTATATACAAAAGTACTATAATACCCCTAATCTATTAAATTCAATTTAATTTGTATATGAATTCATTTATTAATTTAGTAAAAAAATTCAATTATTTTGAATTGGTTTAATTAAGAAGGTTAATTTAAATAATTATACTATTATTTATTTTCATTTTGATTTAAATATTAATTAAGATAATTTAAATTATTATTTCATTATTAATAATAATTAACTAACTCACAGCGGTGCACCAAACGACCACCTCAATTGATCATTCCCACTTCCCATTTATGTGCAGTATTAATTAAAATTAAAAAAATAAACATGTTCCTTAAAAAAAACATGTATTCGGTCCGCATTTTGTTGTTTTTTCTGAAAAAATAAATAAATACTTCCTCCATCTCAAATTGTACGTCGCTTTAGAGAAAAAATTTGTCCCAAATCATATGTCGCTTTACAATACCAATGCAACATTAATGTTACTTTTCCTATTATAACCTTAACTATTTATTACTCTCCCTTCTTTCAATTCTTTCATTTATCTTTCTCATATTATTTATTAAGGACAATTTTGTAAAACAACTCATAATATCTTTTTTCCACACACTATTAATTGCATTTCTTAATATGTGTGAAATACCCAAAACGTCATACATTTTGGGACGGAGGGAGTAAATGTTATCACTTTCTTTTCATGAGACAAAAACCAGCTCACTCTCTCCACTTTCTTTGTGACCATGGAGAGAAGTTGAAACACGTGTGACCCAACCAAAGGGGTGACTTTTTCTCTCGTCTCTTTCTCTCTCGCCTCAATCTCTTGCCTATCAAACACAATGTTAAAGTAAGAATGGAGCAACCAAGAACAAAACAAAAAATGTCTCTTGAGATTTAATATGAAAAACCCCGTTGATGTTTCTAATAAAAAAAATTAAACAATCAAAAAGAAAAGAAAAAGGGGATAGAATAGAAGGAAAAATGAAATGAACAAATGATGAAATAGAAAAGAGAAAAATAGACAAAGTGCTCAAGTGGACTATATTACAAGTCAAATTTTGCTCAAGGTGTTTGATTCGCATTGTTGAAAAGTTATCCAAATTGGTGGAAAAAAAGAGATTTATGTCATCTGATACTTTAACTAATCTTACTTAAATAATGATTAGTCAAGGTAGACAGACTGTCATTAGGTCAAGATATCATAGGATCAATCAAAGCCACTTAAGACTTCAATACCAGCCTATACCTTCAATGTCCAAACCTCAAAAACATGGGTTAAACTATTAAATGAATGAATCTTAGTTATTAAATGAATGAATCTTAGTCATTTATCTTCAATCTAAATAACTTCTGTAACCTTTAGTATTGATGTGCACTAATCAAAAACCTCTTAATTTATTTACAAATTACAACAAAAAGAATGAATCAAAACAAAATAAAGAAACAATTAATAGCATACTCAAAACTATTTTCTCCCCCTCTAACTATCATCAGCTCAAAAATTCAAGTGTCTTTATGCCATTCAAATGGGACAACTTTCACATTCAAGAACTCATAGCATTTCCTCTATCTGTACTTGAGGATCAAAACCTTCTTCTCTCATTTTACCATGTAACTTTGTCAGAATTTCATAAATATGGTCAGATTCATCGTGAACTCTATCACCTGCTACGAAACTTCGAACTTCATTCTTTAACTCCACCACACTTTGACCAACAATCTTGTTCAACCTTTTCTCCTTTACGAGTCTCCTAAGTTTTGTAGCACTATGCCAATTTTCGTCGACAGAATAAATATTTGACAGGAGAATATAATACCCTGCATGATTAGCGTCTAATGAGAAAAGATTCTTAGCTGCAACTTCCCCCATCTTTATATTCTGATGTATGCGGCATGCGCCGAGTAAGGCTCCCCATATATTAGGCCCAGCTTGCATTGGCATGTTGTTAATTACGTCCAAAGCCATATCTAACTCTCCCATTCGACCAAGAAGATCAACCATTATCGCGTAATGCTCCGAATTTGGTTTTAATTTGTACTTGTTAACCATGATATCAAACATATTTATCCCTTCTTTAATCAAACCTGAATGACTACAAGCAGATAGAATTGAGATGAAAGTTACATCGTTAGGCTTAGTATTTGAACGATTAGCCATCTGATAAAATACCTTCAAAGCTTCTTCTCCTTGACCATGAAATCCATAAGCTGAAATTATTGAGCTCCAAGTAACAACATCTTTATACGTCATTCCTTTGAAAACCTTGTTAGCATCTTCTATGCTACTGCATTTTGCATACAGCTCTATAAGGGATGCTCCAATAAATTGGTTATTTTCAAACCCATTTTTAATTACAAACGCATGAAAACATACAGCTTGTTGAAGAATCCCAAGTTCTGAAACAGCAGTAAGAATCTTGACAAGAGCAATAGCATCGGGTCGAGTTCCACTGGATAACATATTGCGGAAAACCCACATTGACTCGTGCACCATTCCATTGTCAGCATAGCCACTAAATAAAACAGCCCAAGCAATTACATCTTTCTTTGGCATTCTATTGAAAAGATCAACTGCTTTTTCAGGTGAAAAACACTTCATGTACATGTCCATCAGAGCTGTAGAGACTGTGGTTTCCATCTCAAAACCATAATTCACTGCTAATTCATGAATCTTCATACCTTCTTCCAAATTGGAAATGCAAGCACACGCTCGCAACACACTAACCACAGTAACCCAATTGGGCTTAATTCTCTTATCTAACATTTCATTGAAAAGATCTAATGCATCAGTTTCGGCTCCATTATCGGCATAACATGCAACCATTGAGCTCCAAGATATAATATCCTTACCAGGCATTTCCCTGAACAAATTTTCTGCATTTTTTATAGAACCAGTTTTTCCATATAAATGAAGCAGTGAATTGGCCAAACACTGCTTAGTGTCTAAACCTTTTCTTTTTACAAAGCCATGAACACTTCTTCCAAGCTTAAAATTGGATAACTGAGCACAAGCAGAAGCAACACTAACAAGCGTCACTGGATCAGGACTCACTTTCTCCGAGACAACCATTTGGGAGAAAAAAGCAAGTGCAAGTTCCGGACTACCACTCTGCTCATAACCACTAACAATCGAAGTCCATAAAACAACATCAGGCTTCGGATACTCCATAAAAACTTTCACTGCATCATTCATTTGACCACATTTAGTATACAAATCAATCAAGGCTGATCCAACAAACATGTCACTGTCTATCCTCACCTTCTTGAGAAATCCATGAATCACCTTACCCAATAAAAGCTTCCGCAAACCCGCACACGATTTCAAGGCAATAGACACCGAGTAATTGTCGGGTCTTTCCTCAATTGATACAGAACTAACGTTATTCATTTGACGGAATAAAGACAGCGTCTCTACCCATTCTCCCTCGAAACAATAACTCCTAAGCAAAGCATTCCATAGGTAAACAGTTCTGTGAGGCGTTTCTTGAAACAGCTTATGTGCATGGTGAATCGATGCATATCTAGCATAAAGAACATTGAGCTTGGTCACAATCAAACTATCATGAACAAGACCGACTTTCAAACACTGCGAATGCAACTGTGAAATTGATAACTTATTGCAACAAGTTTCCAATAACTTCACTAAAAGGTTCCTCCTTTCCATAAGGTATTCATGTTACTTGTTTCATTCAAATTTATTATTACATCTCAATCACTAATCTTCCTTTTCAGTGGCACTAGCAGCATGTCCTGTTGAACAAATTGTGTAATCAATAAGTTCAGCAGCATTTGACAGAAGAAAATAAAATCCAATGCTGGTATGAAAGGAAAAACCATGTAGCAGTCAAATGACACCAGTGTTGTTAAATAAAGCTATAGCAGCGCTATACTGCTACAACATTACAGATTTTTGACAAACTGCTATTATTTTGTGATATGCTATTTAGTTCAAAATGTTATCAAATAAGAGCACTATTGTGTAGCAGAATTTTAACAATACGCAGTTAACAAGATTGAATGACACACAAAAGAATGAAAATATCTCAGTAAGAAATAGAAGTACAATAAGAATAAAAAATTAAATGGTGGACAAAACCTAGAAAATGGAAATTAGTAAGAGAATTGAACATTATTGTCAATCCCGGAAAATATTATGTTGTCAATCATGGACAACGGAAACTAGCGGGCTGTTAAAATTCCACTAAGCAATTGTTAAAATAGCAGATTGTTAAAATTCTGCTATGCAATTGTTAAAATAGCGGAAAATGGCGGATTGTAAAAATTCCACTATAGCGCCGCTATAACAGCTATTTGACAACATTTTATACTAAATAGGGCATCGCAGAGCAATAGCGGTTTGTCCAAATTCCGCTACGCTATAACTGTAGAGTGCCGCTATGTAAAATTATTCAAAAAGAGAAGAAAAAACAATACCTCTGGCCTTTCCTGTAACAATGATGGGTCTTGCAGGTGCTGAATCCTTCTTGGTAGAGTCACTATTCTCTCTTTTTCATTTGA
>Ga0228711_1006561_pt1 | contig 17232 bp, 11 predicted proteins | sample MedpolnodulmetaG_2_FD_177996 | JGI IMG/M metagenome (GOLD analysis project Ga0228711, IMG submission 177996) | Root nodule microbial communities from Medicago polymorpha collected in Santa Monica, California, United States - brown nodules | ecosystem: Host-associated > Plants > Roots > Nodule...
TTGTCGCAATTGTTGCTAAAACAGTTACAGAATCTCTATATAAACAGAGGACTCCACTCAGTTAAAAAGATACACCAAAGAGTTTCATTGAGTTGTCGGGAACTCTTTTTCTCTTCTCCCTTTCTCGACTTGTGTTGACGAGTCTTTCTTCTCTTCATCTCCTTTTTCTGTCCCTTCGAAATCAAGAGTGTTCTTAAGACCATAGTCCCTTTTCGGTTTAATGTCCCTTCGAAATTAAGAATGGTCTTAAAAACATAGTCCCTTCGGAATAAAGAGTACTAGTAAGATCATAGTCCCTTTTTGGAATAATAATGTCCCGTCGAAATTAAGAATGATCTTAACTGTATATAAATATTCTTTCAATATTTTAATTTGAGGAGAAATGGTGGGATCACCATATTTGAGTGGTCGTAGTGCCATATTGATGTTTTGGAGAAATTAAAGTTTGAATGATGGTAACACCATATTTGAGTGGTTTCAACACCATAATAGAGTGGTAACAATATCATATTAAAGTGGTTTCAGTATTAAAGAGTGGTCTTAGTACCATATTTGAGGGTGTAAATCTCGAACGATTTTCTACAGTGCAGTAGTTAACCGCACAGTTGTAGCTGGGCTTGTTTTATCCTGGAGACGACGTGGTTGATAGTCTGCCTTGCACAATTTTGGGTAGTGTCACGAAACGTCTTAAAGAGAGCGACCTGGTCGTGACTCAACCTAGTAGCAACTTCAATAGATATTAAAATTTGGAAATCCAAATACAACAGTTTGGAAATCCAAAATCAACAATAACGAATCCTCATTTTTTTTTTAAAAGTAAGATTCTTGTATCATTTCATTAATAATAAGATATTCGATAAATGACGTACATAATAAGTAATGGGCGTAGCAGATAATGTGGCAACCCCCTCAAGTGTGTGAGCTACCTCATTTGTTTGTCATCTATTAAACTCGACCTGAGAATTAGTGAAGTAAGTAGTGAACAAACTTCTGTAAGATGAAATCACCTGACGATATTCTGTAACATGAACACGATGATAATGGAAGGTGTATGTTGTAAGCTTTGAGTCCAAAACGAAGTCACCTTTGTCAAATTGCATATCACTTAGTCATTGCAACACATAGAACAACCCTAACACTTCACCCACATACACTGAGTACATTGGGGAAACATACAATGTCTTCTCCAACACAAAGGTTCCTTCTTCGTATTGAACACACATTCCAATTCTTGTTCTATTCAACTGATCAGAAAAAAAAGGCGCCAACGTTACATTTGACATGGCCATGTTGTGGCCACTTCCACCTAATCGGAGCCATATCTAATGTTGATGAATGATCGTTATCTTGATCATGTTAGCCTATATTTTTCGACACACTTAAATCGACAAGAAAGAATATTAGGTCAGGTTGGATTGACACTGCGTTACATTCCAGATGATTGAAGGATTCGACATATTAATTACAAATTTAGTGGACTTGGCATATTTGAGATTGCGAAGCCATTAGTTTCGATTGGAGAAGTTCAAATTGTTTGCGGAGAATAGGGCTCATGAATCATTGACAGAAATCCTTAAACACTCAAAGCGTCCATGTTAAAGAAAGAAACGAGTCCTGGGATATGATTTTGCGTATCATTCTTTTTTCATTCATCTAATCAAATACTTTTTGCTTTAAAGTCATTTTGCATTTACTTTTAAGTTTTTTCCTTTACTTTTAAACGAATTTCAACTCAGTCGAAATAGTTATTTAAATTCATCTTTTTACATTCAAACATTTCTGAAAAGTATTGCACAAATATGTCTTAGAATTTACTAGTTTGATCCTGCAAGTAATAAAAGTAAAACTAGTGATTGTTTACCAAAAACACCGGTAAAAAGACATGTAACCGGGGGAAATTGCAAAACCGACGCAACCGAAGTCTGCATAACGTTGCAGAAAAATTATGATGTGTTGCATGAATTGCTCACAGACGGATGGGTAACATTAGCAAAGCTCCAATCCTCTATTAAGTAGTATACACGATCAATAAGTTGAGAAGATGTTTTTTAGGTTTCTTGACATGACTTGAGATTCCTATGCTTCCACATGCTCCAAAGAACAACATGTGAAATAATCCAACATGACCCCTCTTTAGAAGTCAATGGACTCATATTGCATATTATGTATGGACCTAAGTACACTCCACTGATGCGCCCAATGTTTCTACTACTTTTATTTAATGTGAATTCAAACTTGTGAAACAAGTCAACATGTGAAAAAAAATATAACAATGACAACCAACAACAGTCTAAGCAACAATATTAAACCAAGAACAAATCTAGCAACCTATGTATACCAAGTTTGCTTATTAAGTTTGGCCAAAATTGACCTACATCTTGAGGTTTGCTTATTAAGTTTGGCCAAAATTGACTTACATCTTGAGGAGAGAAAAATTGTACACTTCATTGACAATGAATCTTTACAAGATAGACAAAGAAATTACAAGTAATAAACTTCAACTAAACCCTAAACTATACCTCATTGTGTTCCTACTCTCAACTCACAAGATCTCTCAAAAATATAAGAAAGAAAGATTGAATCACTCTAATTATGAAGTCTCTCTACCCAACATGTTTAGAATGTGTTTTCCAACCCTATTTTCTCACGTAAAAGCTCTCAACCCCTAACTCTTAAATTTCCTTAAATATATCATCTTTTGGTAATGTTGTCTCTCATTCAAGAACTCCACAAGAAGCATTCAACACAAGAATCATGATCTTCTCTTTGTGTTCTCTCTGTTTGCTCTTGTTCTTGAACCCTAGACACACACCCAAAAGGCACCAACACTTCACCTTTAAGCCTTCGAAGGAACCCCTCTTTTGGTTCTTTCAAACAATGAGGTAAAAAACTCTACTTATAAGTCATTATTTCACCACAGTATTGGGTACAAGATTTAACTAAATTCTCTTGTCTCTTACTACTAGATCGAATAACTGCCGCCATTTTTGAGAATCAAATTAAATTATGTACTCTGCACAATATTTTGACCATTGCCAAACAATATGGTGAAACATGGCACTCCATGTGTCTTATATTAATTGATATGATTTGCCTTTCATGATGCAATTGATCATTAATATCTTTAATTATCTATTAATAAAAATTATAAAAGGTTGATAATTTATAATTGTTCATTGAGACAAATCTAATCTCTCATATATTAATATTTGTTTTTATATATTGATAAAAAAAGAATATGATCAAAGAAGTGATATAAATTGTGTATATGGTCAAGTTGAATCGATTAATAGGTAACGGAGAGAGTATATAACTTTTGAAGCACAAAGGACATTGGATTCACTTGAGTGGCCAAGTTAAATGGCTTATGACCCTAGCTAGCAAGCTTAAGCATTCATATAAACATTGTCGCATTATAATATGATTTTTTTTTATATGGCAGGACAATCAAACTATATTTGGGACCATTCTAGTTGTTCCCATAGGCACTAACAACAAATAATGATAAAAATCATTAAACTTTTGTAAATTGTGACAAATTAGATTCAATGGACAATCCATAATAATAATTATCTTAGCTTATATTCATCAAGATAGATTAGATCACGACAATAATTTTGTTTCTTGAATGTTCACATTCCCTTCCATTAAAATTTGAGTGTATTTAATTGGATTCATCCGATATAATAATTCAAAGGATAGAAACTGCAGAGTAACATGCATCTAGAGTATATTTAACCACTTTTTAGTTATTTATCACTTGTTAAAATACTTCTTTCTAAAAGTAAGTGTGTATTCTCGCAAATGCATATAAGAGTTCATAATTTTCTCTTATGTTTCAAGTGTTTTAGCAACATACACTTCAAAATGAATTTATCGCCTATTTATAACTTAAAATTCTTCTAAAAAAAATCAGTGGATATACGTTGACAAATCCCTGCATATATATTGGATTTGTTTATTTGTAGATCCATTATTAGAACACAAATAAGAGGCATAAAGCCAAATCTTTCATGGCGCTCTAAGAGATTTTTTATTTTTTTTAATAACTGAAACTGAGATGTATAAAAGCCCAGGAACCGTATTTAACTATGCATTTTTTTTCGCTTTCAATTTAATTATACATATTCAAGTTAAAGATATGAGAAAAAATGCCACATTTCAACAACCCACCGAGCTTAATGGAATGTGAAATTATGTGGCTTTTACTCAGTATACAAATAATTAGTATACAAATTATTTAAAATTGGATCTAAACAAAGAAAGGAGGTAAAAAAAAAAAAAAACACTCACAAATGTTGGTTGGTCGGAGAATGACCCTCATAATAGATTCCACAAAAATAGAAACGATATCATATTGGGCGCCGTCTAAGGTGGGAGACCTGAATAGGTCACCTATCGTAGGAGATATGGTGTTTTTTTTTTTTTTGCAAAATGAATATCAACCATTAGATAAGGATTAACGGACATTTGGATCAAAATGTTTACTATACACCTTCAACACCCAATTGCTTCCTTTTATTCTAAACTACTCTTCTCTTTCCTCTCTCACTCATGGGAATTCAAATCCCTTCCATCAAATCTTTTATTCAGACCCAGATCTTCCTACATATGTTTCAATCAGTTTTATCAATTTATTATTGTTATTATTATTTTTCGAATTTAATTTTCAATCAGAATAATTTAATATGTCGTTGTGTTCTTTGTTTTCAATCTGGTTTAAAACCCAAAAGCAGACAATCAAAAAAACTAAGAAACAGGTAATTCATAGCCTCAAGAGAGATTCAACAAGACCCCAAAATCAAGCCTTATGCACTTTGATGAAATTTATATGGTATTGTCAACATGTCGAAAATTGAAATTGAATGTGTTTTTTTTACTGTAAATTGAAATTGAAGATAGCATAATTTGGAATTTTTATAATAATAAATTTAAGAGTGAATCATCAACTTCGTCCCGGAATTTTCACGAGTCGGCCAACTTCGTCCCTCAATTATGCGAAATATCAATTTAATCCCTGAATTTGTTAAATGTCAATCAAGTTAGTCCTTCTGTTCATACGGAGCGTTAACGGGACTGACGTGGCCGTTAACCTCTCACATGTCAAACGCCACGTAGGCAGGGACTAATTTGGCCGATAATAACAAACATTTCGAAGGACTAAATTGATTGATTTGCAGAAAATGTTTTGGCTTTCTTCCCAAATGGCTCTTTTCTTCCCCAACAGCTATTTCTTCCCCAATTGTATAAAATTGGAACCCTAATTACACAATCTGCAATCTACACTCTATAATCACGAAAATTTCCTCCAATAATAAGTGGTCCAGTTCTGCCCCAATTCAAAAAACTTCAAACCCTAATTTTTTTCGTATTGAATCTGAAAGCCAAAATCCTCAAAATTTCTTGAAGCATAACTATTGAAATTGAATCTGAAATGATGGAGGGTGGGAATATGGGAAAAAACGGTTATGAAAGTCAAACTTCATCTTCAAGCTCCAAGTTTAATGGTGTTGTGAGAGTGCTTGAATGTTGGTGTCCTACAATTTGTGTTGTTAGAAAATCCAATACTTCAAAAAACCCAGCAAGGTCATTATATGCTTGCTCTCTGCCAAAAGTTGGTTTAACTAATGAAAAGAGGTTGAAGATGATTGAGAAATGTAATCTTACTATAATAATATTGCCATCAAATTAGTCCCTGAATTATTTCTCTATCTATCAAATAGATCCCTACGTTGTATAAAAAACCATCAAATAAGTCCCTGAACTGTTTAATCAGATATCAAATTGATTCTTGAAAACAACTGCCTCAAAAACGCAACAAACACAAACAAAGAACAAGGCGAGCATCAACGATCACAGAAACAAAATAAACAACATGATCAAAACTTAAAACGAAAACACAAAAAAACGGACAAAAACAGGGTGAATACGAACACAAAAACTTGATAAACAACAGGAAAGGTGTTACCTTTAATCACAGCCAAACACACAAACTTCAAAAACGTCAGAATAGCCGGAGATGATGATGATGATTTTGGAGGGGTGAAAATGGAGGAAGTTTTAGCGGGAAGAAGAAGGGCCAAGGACATTTTTGATGTTCTGAAATGTGAAGAAGGAGGTGTGGGTAATGCAGGGGCAAAATGGGAAAAGCAGAAAAAATAAACTGAAAAGTGAAAACTCAACTTTTTCCAATTCAATCAAACTAGTCCCTGAACACGTGGCTTCCTTCTTGCCACGCGTACAAGACAACACAGCATGCAGGGCGACAGCTCAGCATGGCTAACAAAGCACTTGGACGGAGGGACCTTTTTGATGGACGTCTGAAAAATTCAGGGACTAAGTTGATATTTCGCATAATTGAGGGACGGAGTTGGCCGACGTGTGAAAATTCAGGGACGAATTTGATGGTTCACTCTAAATTTAAATTCAATGATTAAAAGGAATAGAAAAAGGAAACATAGAGGAAAAACCATGTGTAATTGACTGCAATGGCAAGGAGATGGTGGAGATCTGCCATGGAGAAAGATGGATGGGATGAAGAGGAAAGAGAATAGAAAAATTGACGGTAAAATAAAAAGTATTGGGTGTTGTTGGTGTATACTAAGAATCATATAACTTTACAATGGTTAAAATTTGTTTCATTTTTTGTAACAAAAAAAATATTGTTTTGTTCACTCACTCACGGTAGGAGACCTATCAAGGTCTCCCACCCTAGACTGAGCCATCATATTGGGGAGAATGGAAATGAAAACAAAAGAGAGCAAGTGATTTTTTTAAGGAAAAAGGGAGCAGGTGTTCTGCAGGTGAAAATTAACTAGTCGGTTACATGACAATATATGCTGCTCCGTCCTAAATTATGTCTTTTTGGAAAAATAAATTGTTTTAAATTATACGTAGCTTTACAATACCAATGAAACACTAATGTTACTTTTTTTATTATATCCTTAACTATTTATTACTCTTTCTTCTTTCAATTCTTTAATTAATTTTTTCACATACAATTTATTAAAGACAATTTTTTAAAACAACTCATAATATTTATTTCCTATACAAAATTAATTGCATTTTTTAACATGTGTAAAATAGTCAAAATGTCATATAATTCAAGACGGAGGCAGTATTATTAAATCGTTCGAGTGCATGTTTAAATTAATGGACGGTGGGTTTGACGCAAGTACAATATGCCACAACAATGACTTTATATAAAGGTACATTTTAGCTTATGTTCAGCTATACATCAAGACTAGGGGTGACAAAACAGATATATATGATCTGTCGGGCCAGCCTGTTTAACCCGCCATTTCATGTGGGAGATTATACCCCACACCCCTACATTTATACTTTCACCCCAACATTTAATACAAAGTTCCAATTTTACCCTTTATATAAAATAAAACACAAACACTCTTTCACTTGTTCAACCCACCATTTTTCTGGAAATCTCACAACAAACGTTCACTCCCACCTTCTTATGGAAAACATTCACCAAAAATTGCAAACCGGAATTCTTGGGGAAATATTTCCGAACTTTAAAATTGAAGAGTCCTTTGATTTGAACAATTGCAACCTAGAATCAAGAATTAACAAACCGGAATACAAATGGAAAGGTTTCGGGAAATTTAAACCATGGCTAAAGTGCATTTTCTACCTTTCTTTTCATTCATCACTCTTCTTCTGTTCTATGGATTTGAATTTTCATAACAATAATAAGTGAGAGAGCTTCCAATGTAGTCAGTTTCTTTACCAAAGGATACATTGATTTTTTGTTTGTTCGAGATATTGCAAATTATACAGTGATTTATTTAATTAGTAATCATTGTAATTAAAAGTAAAGGGGTAAAATTCAAGTCCTGGTGCTACAACTAGAAACAATCAATCTATAAAATAAAAAAGTAGAAATACATTCTAACACATCTCAATCTTCTAAAAATTAGATCCATTATATAAGTGACTTTTAACATTGAAGAATGTAGTATTGTTAAAATTTTCACCGGAGCCACAAATAGTCTATCCCTATTTTGATATGAATATATCCAATTAGTTTGAAAGAAGAGCACGAAAAGAGGGGGTACATGATAAATCTGACATTGTTAAATTTCGAAAACCCTTCCAATAGTATTCCAGATTGCAAGTCCTTTTGGTTATGGGTTGCGGTAGTTCAAATTAGAGTAATCTTCAATTTAGCCAAAGTAAAAAATCAGGAAATCATTCCGAAGAGTTATGGTTTACAACTTTGGTTACACTCACCGGAAAACTTGTACATTTTGTGGGGGTGAAATCAAAAGACAGAAAGGGATAAAATGGGAATTTTTTATGCTTTGTAGGGTGAAGGTATGGATGTAGGGGTATAGGGTAAACTTTCCTTTCATGCGGGCTGAGTTGAGGTTTTGAGTCCATCTCTTATAGTTGGGCCGCCCCATTTAGCCCGTTGAAAAAGCGGGTAATGATGGAGTTGTACCAACGGAATACAATGACTCGGGTTCAATTCGAAGATTCCATATAAAATGATTTCCCATCCAAACCATTGGGTTGTACCAACCCAACGAAACTACCATGTATGAGTTAGTTAAATGTAATTTGAACACAAATTTTTAGATAAGTGCTATGAACATTATCTTTCTAACACCATCTCTATCACTTATAATCTTATTGGTTGAAATTTATCCGAGTTTCACATTTTAAAAATGGATCTCATATAAGATCGTAAGACTCACGTGTGTTTTATCTAATAAAATAGTGAATGTTAAAGAGAGGATTAAAAAAACGGTGTTTTTAACATTTCTCAATTTGTTAGCAATGCTTCCTGTTTTAATCTTAATTCCAACTCTAAAATTAATTTTAGATAAAAGTAAAGATTTTTGCTTCGGTGGGTAACATAAATACCATAATTTTTTTTTTGGTACATACTATAATTTTATTTTGACGTTAACATAAAGATAATTTTCAAATTTATTGAAATTGACGGGCATATATACAAACACAAAAAATAACCCTAAACCAAACTAGTCAAACATGGAATTCATAAAAGAAACCAATTCAGTCAAAATATATTTTTGTTACCCTATAATCAAACACACGTTTAGAATTCAACAGAATCAGGGTGTCCCAATAATTAATTTCCTTATTATATTCACTATTAATATATTAGTCTAAACATACTCTAAGTTTTAGATTGCTTGAAAATTAAATTAAATTTAAAAGTTACATGTTTGAAAGAACCGGTTTCCGCCAAACATATTTTGAGGCTTAAAAGAAAAATAAATATTGCATAAAATTGCATTATAGAAGTGAAAGTGATGCAAATGCAGCACTTCTGGCGAAAAAATAATGCGCATTGTAAAGTCGTATGAGAAATTGTTGAACCCATGTTGTAAGCATCATAAAGTTTCACGTCTATCATCTCTGCTTCATAACAAAGTTGTATAATTCATTTGTTGTAAGACATTTATTCAAAATCCAAAATTCGGAGATCTAAAGCGAGGGTTTGAGTTGTTTTACCTTTATACCCCGAAAGAACTAGTAAGGGATAGAAGTGGATATCCTGAACTGCAAATTAAGGAAAAGGTAGGTACTGCAGAGATGGTGGTTATTTGGATTCTAGGAAATTGAGTAGTGGACAATAGTGGCCTAAGCACAACCATTATTTGTGGTTATATGTTGAATCATTGAACAGGCATCAAGTTGATGGCAAGTCACATCTTAGAAAAGTAACAAGGTGTGGGCCATTTCTCTGCATCTACTAGTTTTTCCTTCCATAATGGGGACCTTCTGCTTTGCACTATGTGATTAACCGAAAGTTTCTCAATATGGTAGCTGACGGTTTTTTCAGTTTGTTTAGTTACACACAAACTGCACCACCAACTTAGAAACCTTAAAAATTGGTTGAACTTGAAGACCTTTAAACTTCAAAATATGATATAAACCCAAAATATTTCGTCCACAATTGGAAAGTTGACCCTTGTTAATTATTGCCATACGAGCAAGAATTTTCTTAATTTCTCAAGATCAAAATGTTAGTTACTTTGGTTTTCAATTAAGTATTTTAAGTCTTCTTTGACATGCAACGGTTCGGAAGATTTGAGAGGCAATGAATTTAGTTAACTTTTTTCCAAGTCTCTTGAAGTGGAGGTAGTTTCTTGCTAAAAATAAAGGGGGTCTTTGTATGTATTTTGAATGAGCACTGCTCTACAATACTAGAAAAAGCAAAATTAGCGAGGGAAATTAGTGACGGAAAAAATGAAATTCCTCACAAATTCCTTGGTCGCAAAATTTAGTGACGGAATTAGAGAGGGTTTTCACGTTTTCCCTCACTAAATATCCCTCACTAATTTTTGTTTTTTTAGTAGTGCAAAGCGAATTTTTTTATCGCGGAAACGTCACGAGTGTGTTAATTTTTAATTGCAATAGCCTTAAACTTTGACGTGGCCAGAAAAAACGGGAGATTGGTGTTAAATGGCTAATCAAAACATGCCACATAATGTCGTGAAATTGTCGTGAATGGATCTTCGCCATCTGTTTTTCAAAACTTGTGAGGGGTTTGGTTTCGATTTTGGTTATTTACAGCGACACCGCACACGAGTGAGTTGTGGTTGCTGGGTTCGTACATTCGAGGCTTAAATCCAGTCTTTGGGTTTGGTTTAGGCGACCTTGGCTCTGGTTTCCGATGGTGGTCGCCTCCTTTTCCTGAGGCTAATTTCCGACGGTTCTGTTTTCTCTATTCCATTACAGATTTGTTGAGATCTGCAGGGTTTCAAAGCTTCGGGATTGCGTCCCTCGTGCAAGAGAAGATGGGTCACACGTCGGAAGAGACAAATAGTTTGGTCAGAAATGGCCGTGTTAGATTGCTGTTGTTTGGACACGGTGAGTAGTTGGTTGTGAGTTCGTTATCGTGTTGGCGATAGGGATAAACACCATTACGCAAAGGTTTGAGTTTAACTGAATTTCAAGCATGTGTTTTTTGTGGTTTCGTATCCCAGTCATCCTTTGTTTGACATGGGACGGTGTGGACTCGAAAGAGTCGTCAATGCTTGATGTCATTGTTGCAGGGAATTGATGGTACGTGATCCGATTTCGTGTTGACGATCGAGTCATTCGCCTAACGTTAGACTTGTGCTTAATTGTTAGAATTGTTTAGGGTTGGATCCACTTTGTGTATCTTTTTTTGTTTTGTCCGTTAGGATTGTTGACTGGGTCAGGTATTATGTCCCCCAGTTTTTATGTAATTTTTCCCTTTTTTTAATAATATATATGAGCAATTGACTCTTCATTTAAACATAAATTTAATTTGAAAAGACATGCGCTTAATCACAAGTAATAAAAGAAAGGGGAAAATTTAACTTTATGCTTGAAGAAAGTATCATGACTATATGATAGAACTTTCCTCTCTAAAAAAAATGACTATGATAGAACTTTAGGGTTAATTGGGAATTTATTCAATATATACATCTCATCCCATCTCATTATTTTGAAAGATACTACGTATTCTTTGTGATATTTTGAAGTATCAGATTCTTTCTTTGACCCAAAGAGGTTCATGCACTATGGCAATTTAGCCCAAAAATCGAATGAGACTATATATGGATGCCAAACTTCGCACATGTTATATTGGCAGGCAAAAAGGGAGCTTGGAAAAGGTTGAATCAAATTAAACATCATTCGAATCTAAGAAACCTCAAATTTCGTGTATGTATATGAGTATATATTAGTTTTAAATATATTTTTTCCCCAAATATATTGTTTTATAATTCCAGGTTTTTTAGTTTTTATTCCTCGTAAATATATTATATATTTTTTCTTTTGGTCCTTGATTTCTTTTTTAATCATCAAATATTTTTTACATTCGATTTGATCATCTAATACGTAGAGTATTTGAGTTTATTCCTCAGATACTTGCTACATAAGAAAATTTTACATACACTTTGATAGTGTATGGTTAAATTTGTATACAATTTTTTCATAAGCAAATTAAACAGTATTGATGATTATCTTGAGCGGTTAATATATTACAATTTAGTTTTTATTTATAAGCAAACAATTTATTTTAAAAAGAGTACAAGAGATACCTTAGCCCAAATATAATGCGATTACAATATTAAATACAATGTAAACAACTTAAAGGACTATCTCACCAATTTGAATAATGCAATCTCAAGTATATCTCTTTATTCTATGTATCTTACAACTTAAATATTAATATATATACAAATAATGAATCAATTATATTGTATTGTTATACATCAACGCAGTAGGATACATATGATTGAACGTTTAATGAATTTCTTTAAGATGTTAGTGCATATAGATTAATAGTCACTCATAATATATATTTCGAAAAGAGGTCCAACTCTGAGCCACTCGCTTTTGCCTAATATAGCAAGTTAATTTAATATCAAGACTTTTTTTTTAAGAATAAAACCTCAAATATATTGGGAATAATTAGACATGATGTGATGGGCCAAGAAGCGTTGATAATTCCCTGTCGGAGAACTCATTCCTTGCCGCTATGCAAGGGTTTCCCTTGCCAGGGTTACCGGCGGCGGCGGATTGTGTCACTTTTATCTCATTATCGGTGCTTTGTTTTTCCTTTGCAGTGTTTTCTCTACCATTGTCTCTTGTTCATGCGATTCTACGTTGATTGGAGACCAGTGGCGGAGGACCGTATGGGCCAAGGTGGGCCACGGCCCACCCCCAAAAAAAGTTCAAAATTTTTTCTAGAGGAAAATTACGAAAATATCCTTAGCTTGATTTGTTTTTTTCCAGATTGGCCCACCCTACCCTTCACGTTTGGATGACTAAACTTCTCATTCTCTTCTCACTCTCTTATTCTCTTGTTTGTTGTTATTGTTTGTTGATTGTTGGTAATTGAATTTAAAACTGCAATCTTATTTATTGAATTGGCTTAATTGAATAGGATTATAGGATTGAAAGACTATATAAGATGGATATTTCAACTTATGCATATGTCATGCCACTTTGTTTGTGTTTATTGAATTGTTCTTATTTGCTACGAAGATTTTTTTTTTTTACTGTAGTTCAGTTTATATTTAATTAAGAAGGTTTATTTTTTCAACTTATGTTTAACTACGAAGGCTTTTCTTTATACTTGTTAGTTTCTTTTTTTTCTTCCTTTTATAAACTTTTAATAATGCTTAATTTCTTTAATTTAGATTGTTATTGACTTATGAAATTATTTGATTTTTTGAAGAATAGAAAAGTAAAGATGAAGAGTAGAAAGATTGATCATTTTTAAGAGGAAAGTTTGTGGGAGTGAAAGAGATGAACTAGGAATAGCTTATACATCTAAACATGTTAAAGTTCCAAGAATAGCTTATACATCTAAACATCTAAACATGTTTGGTTGTAACTAAGAGGAATAAAATAACTTCTTGATTGAACAACATTATGCTTAGCGTTTTTTTGTGTGTGTACTGCTTAGCGTTTATTGTACTGCTTAGCGTTTATTACAACATAAATTTTATGTTTATATATTTGAGTTAATTTTGCCGGCCCACCCCAAATATATTTTTTGGCTCCGCCACTGTTGGAGACTATATATTCAACGTCTTGTCTTCTCCGTCTACATGGTTGTGTCGTTTCTTTTGTCTGTTGCAATTTGCTTTCACTCCAAGGGAGGCTAAACGATCATATCTCGTCCACCTCTTCATTCCACGGCACAACCACTTAACATCCCATTAACTTTAGTCCATCCCTATTGTCACAACATATAATTGTAGGTTGTGGCTTTTGTTGGAGCTCAGACACCCATGTCCTAGCATCATTCAGATCGAATCACGACATCCAACATACATTTGTCTATCAAACTGATTCCACAAACTCTCTTATACTGTGATGTTAAGCGGCCTCCCCTTTCTTTTCGGTGGACTCCTTTCAATCTTTATCCCATGGTGACCTATATGAAATAGTTTATTAGCACAATATCTAATTCGTTGTCGGTTGTGCACCCACCACCTGAACCACCTGTGAGAGATAGATTCAACCTTAGAAATTTGTTAAAAGGTGCAGGTATTATAGTTTCACAACAACAACTCAAGGATGTTCCTCATCCACTGGACCTTAGTGTTTCTACAGCCTCCACCAAAACTACCATATTTAGTCTTACAATGGGAAAGCGACGGTCTCTAGCTATTCGTGAAAATTCCCATAATAACAATATGACAACTAACCATTTTGTGTGCAGAGAATCTTGTGGTCGAATCCTTTTTTTAGTTACTCTTCTAAAATTAATTGGGTTCAGCTCAATGATTTAAGATGGACTTTTGCGAGATCGTTAAAGTTGAGTTGTGCCTGCAGGGAATGCAATTTGTTGTAACTAGATAAGTTTTAAGACAGTGGTGTCTCATCTCTTCTATGTCCAAGACCGAAGGAGGAAACAATTGGTTTTCTAGATGCAAAGATATAAAAATTGGCTCGATGTACCTAAGCTATATACTCATCAATGGTTAATCTTGGCGCCATTAAGTCTTTTTGATGGAGGAAAAAAGAGTTCCAAGATAACGAACAGGGACTTGCCACATTGAACTTTGAGGATTCCAATATCAACCGATGAAAGGAGGAGGTGTCATACAAAGATCAACGGTAGTTGAAGCCTTTCTACCTTCTGCTCGGATTCTCCGTTGGCAGTTGTGGTGGAGGAACTGGAGTCTAAAATAGAACTTCTTGAATGGTGAATTTTGGGCAGATTATTCTTGTTGCATTTGAGAATGAGGATAATGGTTTCCACATGAATCGTTTGAGAAAGAAGTATATTGTTTTACTTTGGTGTGACATTATAGACTTAATTCCACAACAATATATCGCTAGAGGGTGGAAGGTGAAGGTTTTTAAGACTATCCTCCTTGTCTAAACTAAGTCACGTAGGGTGGTTTATCTGATCTCTAGTCCCTGGCGTTGTGCTGACCAGAACCTTCCCAAGGTATTTTTATGGGGTTAGGGTCGTCTTTTGAGATGATGGGACTCCATTCCAAGGTAAAGCCTCAGTCCCACTATCCCTACATGGAAAGCCATCTGGGTGGCACTATTGACATCCCCTTATGGGACTCTCGTAGGGTTTGTGGGTTTGCTGGTAAGAGTCACGATCTTGGAATGGATGACTTCAATGAGAGGAAACGAGAATGAAGGAAAGGGTTCCGACCTTTGAGCTCCAATGGAGAATGGTCAACACTTAATTGGAATTGATCTTGTGAGAGGACATGTGGTTTTTCACTGTCTTTTTCTTTTAGGATGATTTAGGGATTAGATGGTGTGGTAGTTCCCTAGTCATTCGGAAAAGTGCCATGAAGATACCATATATGAGTTCATGAAGAAGGTGATTGAGCGACGAGAGACTTCCGTAGATAGATTTTGGATGATCAATGTCTATAATTTGAAATTTACTCATGTGAATTTATTTATTTACTCAAGTCATAATGTAACTTAAAATGTACTCCTCTCAATGTATTTCTTTAATTAGGCCATGATGTGTGGGTGTAGCTCCCGTTTGTACTTGTTTTGACAATGTAAATATATTTTAGCTATTCTTGGTCAAGGCCTAGGAACGGTCCTTTATAAAACTGTAAGACCCCCAACTTTTAATTATAAAATATAAAAGGTTAATTCTTCAAAATAGGTGCTACACATACTCGACTAATCATCTTTTATGCCAATATAATCATATATTAAAAACAGCGGAATATTTTATTAATTTTAAATAAAAATATTTAATGGTCATAACAAAATTATCGTTTTAAAAAGTTCCAAAACATTAATTACGACAAAACACCCCATCCTTAATGTTACAGAATCAGAGCAACTAATTGACTAAATAGTTCAGGAAGTAAATAATGACTTAAAAAGACTTCAAACGCCACCTTCCAACACCCAGCAGCTAAAGCTCCTCAACCTAAGTAGTACATACACCACAAACACACAGCACCAAAATCGGGGTGGGAAATACATTTAACAAATATTATTGGCATATATGGCAATAAGATTAGTAAAAAATCAAACATTAACAATTGCACATTCTCTCACAATTCTCACCAATCATTTATTTTTTGAGAGAAATTCTCACCAATCATAAATATAGTATATATGTAACACACACACACACGTTGTCTCCTCACCATAAATGCATGTCATACCAATCTACTCTCCAATTTTTTATGTTAGAGTTATGTTAGTGAACCATACACTCACCAATCATCACCAATATTTCTAACCTCAATCTACATGATGCATGATGGCAACTCAAAAACACGACATATGCAGTAATCAATCACCAATGGTACATAGTTTGAACAACTGTTTATGTTGTAATTTTCCATCATATTTGTGATGCTGGAAACTCATAATCGTGGCACAATTTTTGAGTGGCGCGTCATGATTTTCTTGGCAGAATGGATGGTTTCTGTTGGAGGAAAATCGTGGCACGATTTAGTACTGGCGTGACGCGATTTCTGGATAAGACCGTTGTACCTTGTGTCGTACGCTTCTATCGTGACACGATGTTCACTAGGGCGACGCGATTTCGTCTGTTACTGTGTACTATATAAGTGTTTCTTTGCAGATTTTGAAGGAGAGCTTGAAGTGAGAGAAACTTGGATTACAAAGGAGGTAACTTTATGGTTGAGTGTCTTTGTAGCGAGGTTCTCTTGGGTTGGGAAACATTGTAAACACCTTGGGTAGTGAGATTTCACCATTGGAAGGATCAAAAGCTTCCTTTTGTGTTTTCTCTTAGGATTCATTGAGAGTGTGGGTGATATGAAAATGGGTAGAAATTAGGTCTTGTTCTTTTGTGAGCTTTTAAGCTAATCTCTTGTAACTCATTTGTAACATTTTCATCTTAGTAGATTGGAGGGCTGATCTCTCCCCCAGAGCTGGTCATATTGGACCAAACTGAATTACCATCTTGGTGTGTTTGTTCCTTTCTTTTATTGCTTATCTTTATTGCTTTGATTATGCTTGTGGTGTTGCTCTACACTTAGATTTAGGTCTTTTTTTGTTGTTGTTGCTTGGAGACACTTTATCTATTGATTACCACTTCCTTTGCTCCACTCATCTTTGTTATTCATTGGTGTGATTTTGTCAGAATACACAACAATTGGCGCCCACCGTGGGGCAAAGGCGTTATTGGCATAGTTGGTATCATGGGTTCAAAGTGGGACATCGAGAAGTTCACCGGAAGTAATGATTTCGGGTTGTGGAAGGTTAAGATGCAAGCGGTTTTGACACAAC
>Ga0228711_1006565_pt1 | contig 17224 bp, 6 predicted proteins | sample MedpolnodulmetaG_2_FD_177996 | JGI IMG/M metagenome (GOLD analysis project Ga0228711, IMG submission 177996) | Root nodule microbial communities from Medicago polymorpha collected in Santa Monica, California, United States - brown nodules | ecosystem: Host-associated > Plants > Roots > Nodule...
AATCTTATACAATACAACAATCAGATAAGATTTTTTTTGTTTGATAGAATCAGATAAGATTATATAGTGTTTTTTTTTTGAGGGAATAAGAATATATAGTGTTGAAATTATAGTTTTTATTTTCCGAAACGGTTGAAATTTGTATACCAACAATTAATTAAAAATAGTAATATTTGATTTGGTTTTGTCACCAAGGTATACGGTCCATGCCAAATACATTTTTCTATTGATGGGTCCGGTCCATGTCAAATATATATATATAACGTTGGCAATAATTTGAATTAACTTTTTATATGAAATAATTCATGATCAGATTTTATTTACCCGTCAATTCAAATTTATGAGTATTGGAGCCATTTTTTATTTTAGAAATCTGAAAAGTTAACAAGCTGCATTTGTATGATCAATTAACATTAACACCATAATATGAAGATAGGTGACGTCTATAAAACGTGGCCAATTTAGAGCTTAGCATATTTTAATTTTGTTTTGACTGAAACAGAAGAAGAAAATCGTATGGAATCATCTTTGTCCTATGATTAAAGCGACTGAACTAATTGTCCGCAACGCAACTGTTTCCTTCCCTATGGCCACTACCACCGCCAACGCCATGGAAGAATTTCTGAAAGAATTCGGCGAATATTACGGTTATCCAAACGCCCCCAAAACTATTGATCAAATTCGAGCTACCGAATTCAACAGATTACAAGGTTCTTTCTACTTCCTTCCTTTTTTTTATATATAATATCATTCACTGAAAATTATTATTATTATTATACAGATCTTGTTTACTTGGATCATGCTGGTGCTACTTTATACTCTGAGTTACAAATGGAATCGGTTTTCAAGGATCTTACTACTAACGTTTATGGAAATCCTCGTATCCTTTATTTGTCATTGGCGGAATGCGGAACAACAGCCGTTTGTTCAAATTCTGTTATACTACTATACTGCTATATAGCCAAATAGCTTCTGTTTGGTAAAAAAATAGCCAATAGCTGATAATCTAGTTTATAGCGGATATTTGATAAGCTAGCTTATAATAAGTATGGTATTGCGATCATGATGCAAGGCACCAAGAGGTAGAGTAAAACATCCCGTGAATAGTGGTTGCGGTGCCAAAACAACGATGTGGCAGCGGCAATCAACCATTTGTATACCAGCACACCACTTTTAGTTGTAGTTGTGTACCTTATACCTAGCCTAGTTTGGATAAACTATTTCTAATGTTTATCTTATAAGTTGAAGGTGAAATTAGTTTCTGCCGCATAATTCTTTCATCAACAAACCCTACCACATACAAACTTTTTCAGGTGAAACTATCATAGACTTATTTTAATTAAAATTTAAGAACTTTATCATAAGCTAGAAGCTAATCCAAAGTGAACCTGTGTTTCTGGATTCTGTATAAGAAGGAATAAAAATAAAAGAGAAATTCTTAATACTTGATGCAGACGGAGTTTATTTCATTGGTAGTTTACACCAACTTTATGTAGTGAAATTCCTTAATCATAATACTAGATAGCCAAAGTGATTCCAGTTCTGCAACTCACGACATTGTGAGGGATGCCCGCCAACAGGTACATAAAAATATTTTGTTGTTTAAGCATGTCAACTTCCTTGTTTATTATTTAATGATGATAAATTGAAATTAGATTCTTTGTTAAGAGATCTTTAGCTAGACAAAAGTTTATGTCAGTATTTTATGCAAACATTTCTTACTCTTAAGTCCATGATATATGCTATAGCAAGAAGTACTAAATTTCCATGAGTGACTGCATATCATCTAGTTTGCTGAATGCCTTGCATGGGGTTTATTTTGTTTTGCCTTCATAACATGTGTGGATCATGGTGGGTCAATAGGAAGATGCTGTTGGTTTTCGTCTTTTGTATTTTTAATATATGATATAGAAAATTCTACAATTTGCACGGATTATGACACTATCAGTCATACAGGTCCTTGACTACTGCAATGCTTCTCCCGAAGACTACAAATGTATATTTACCTCAGGGGCAACGGCAGCGTTGAAGCTGGTTGGAGAGGCTTTTCCATGGAGTTCTAATAGTAATTTTATGTATACAATGGAGAATCATAACAGTGTTCTTGGTATAAGAGAGTATCCTCCCTAAGAAATGATATACCATACTAATTTTGTTCAATATATCACTGCTGGTACAATTTCATTAAATTTAGTAAAATGGTATGAGTCGTAGAACCAATTGCAGTGATATCATAGTTAGATACTATTTTAGCACTGATGTGACTCTAATTCAGTTTTCTTTCTTTTAATACATATACACATATATTTTATACCATTTTTCTGCTTAGCTGGACTTGAGAACCCAATTACTCTTGTGTAATTTTTCTATACTGATTATTACAATCTCATGTTTGAGCTTATCTCCTTTGCTTATTTATTGAGCATAATACTTTCTTTCTAGAAAACTTTACTTTAGTAAAATGTTCTTGTCACTTTCTGATAAATCTAAACGTGTTACCAACTGTTATGATCACTTTGCTGCATTAGATGATTTAGTAAGATAGTGTTTGGTGGACAGTGTAGTTAAGTACTAACTCAGTAAAAGCTTCTCATATGAGAGCGTATGTATAATCTGTTTCTAAAGTTGAAGAGAAAATGACTGTAAACGCTGCATAAACTCCACGTAAGTTGATTTCATAAGCTATTTTGGATAACTTATGAAAAAAATGTGAACAGCTTATGGGCATATCATAAGCTACTTTTAAAAGCTATTTGAAACACAGGCACGTATGCTTATGTAAGTTCAAATAAGCTCTTCAAAATGCCAGTTCACTCTAGTCTGTGCACTTCCATAACTAGTATTAGATATGCTCTTGGTCATGGAGCTGCAGCCATTGCGGTAGATATTGAAGATGTACATTCTAGAATAGAAGGAGAAAAATTTCCTACAAAGATATCACTGCACCAAGAACAAAGGAGAAAAGTAGCTGGATTGCAGGAGGGAGAGCCAATGGGTAACGTTTAAGGTCATGGACTCATGGGTATGTTCCTGGGCTTTAGATTTACCATCTTATATCTTTTTGTTCCATGCAGGTGATGTGTATAATTTGTTTGCCTTTCCCTCAGAGTGCAATTTCTCTGGGTTAAGATTCGACCTTGACTTGGCGAAGATTATCAAGGAAGACTCAAGCAAGATCTTAGGAGCTTCAGTTTGCAAGTAATTTACAAAACCATTTTTCTAATTAACTCCCTGTGTCTATCTCCTTTGTCTAAATAACCTAAAAATGTCACAACTTATGCACATTCAACTATTTGCGACTAGAATCCATATAGCCGCCAGCATTAGGACAATGTGTAAAGCTCTGTATTACACTGATTTACCACATACGCTACACCTGGTCAGATATGTATTGGGTATAATAATTTCCCTACTAGCTTTTGACTTTGAGCTCTCTACACTACAGAGGGACTCCCGACTCTTACTATTATTTCCCATTTTATGGTTTCGTTCATTGGGTATCCCAATAGCTTTACAATAGAACTCTACAATCTTTTATCAAGCACATCTGCTTGTGGCGATTACTAGAAGAGGGATCATAACATGCAGAATTAGATTCTTTCAGGCTGGGTGATTTGACATTAACCTGGAATAATAACTTATTTAGCGTCAAGGTGATTTACATTTTGTATACTGATATTAATGAATGATAATAGCTACATTCCTAGGATTATAGGAAGTTAATAAGTCCTGATAACAGGAACTAAGGAGTAATGAAAATAATCTGCACCAAGAAAGAGCTATCAACAATAATCAAAACAACAACATACACACACTCACATGTAGAGAGAGAGCATCATTTATCTACAGAATTTTTTTAAAGCATCAATAATTGCTTATTTGTTTTTTTTTTTGGTTCATAAGAAAAGGACGATGGTTAGTTTTGATTGATGCTGCAAAAGGATCTGCTACCATGCCACCTGATTTGTCGAAGTATCCTGTCGATTTTGTTGCACTTTCATTTTACAAGGTATATAAGGTTTTATGTTTAGATTTTGTTTTGATCAAGGATTACTTTGAAATTTGACATTTTGTCATGTGCATTTTCGTCAGCTGTTTGGCTATCCGACTGGGCTTGGAGCTCTCGTTGTTCGAAATGGTAAGATACCGGGCTGTGAGCAATCACTATGTCTTCATGATTCAATAATTTTCTTTTTCTTACAAGTGTACTAATTTCATTCCTTATCTTATTCATCAGTTTCTATGACATTTAAGTACAAGAATGTCGTCTATGTTTATTTAATGTCACATGATGAATATGTGTGACTAATAGACTATAAGCAACCCTGTCCTGTGAAATCTGTTGATACATCATATCCTGTGGTCTTGATTCTATAATGGAACTTGTATCTTGTTATACACACTCACTTTCTTGGCTTATTTTTGTTCTGTTCATGGACTGGTTAGAAGTGCTTCTTGCTTATTGAAATCTTTTTTTCAACCAAAAAATTAATAGGGATTTGTTACGGACACATTTATTGGCAAGCAATCAGGATAATTAGAATAATTTCATTTCTTAGTAATTTTAAATTACATTCAGTTTTGCCAAAATTCTGCATAGCAGAATCCTCATCAGCCTTAGTTTGAATTCAAATGAAGTTTAGTTAATAGTTTGATAGTAATTTGGTGTTACTTTTCTCTTACTGATTATCCTCTTGATTTTGTACATTGCAGATGCTGCCAAGTTACTGAAGAAGTCTTATTTTAGTGGAGGTTTGTGGCTTAGTGGTTACTTGCCTCATTGTGGTTTACACTTTTTATTTGATTGGTCGTCCCTATGGCAGGAACGGTTGCTGCATCAATTGCTGACATTGATTTCATTAAAAGAAGGGAAGGTATTGAGGAACTCTTTGAAGATGGAACTGTTTCATTCTTGAGCATAGCATCTATCCGTCATGGATTCAAAATACTGAATTCTCTAACTGTATCAGCTATATCAAGGTATGCTGAATTTAACATGGTTCCAATAAAAAATGGATTACCAATGTTCCCTAATGGATAACCTTAAAATTATAATATAAAACATTGCATAATATCATCTCTTATTTGTAGTTCCTGAAGTTGCCTATTTTATTTAATATTACTAATTGTGCTGTGGATTTTATCTTACTTTAATGCTTGTCAACATCAGCATGAAAAAATATTGATAAAGTAATAGTAGAATAAATATGAAAATCACATTGCATTGTATGTAATTTCATTAGGAAATTTATGCACTCATCCTAGGGTGCTTTAAGGATAAAATGTAAATCTTGGTCATAACATTCTTTTACTTTTTGCTTAGTTATTTTCACAAAATAACAATATTGAAATATTTAGATTACGCATTTTTTCAGTGGTCTAAACATATTCAAAACATTGTAATAATCCTCCATGAATCTGATACATCAAATTGGTCTTTCAATGATAGTTAAATGCACTAGTTTTATCCTTCTAGTGGTTGGCTTGGGATCTTGGAGTGTGCTCCTCTAAAGGTCTCAGGTTCGATTCCCTCTGGTGCCAATTTTGGTGGGCAAGTCCATACAGAGCTTTGCTCTGGCTTAGAACGGGGCCCCTGCAAGTGGGCGGTGGGATTGGTCCCCTCGGATTAGTCGGTCCTTAGATCAGATACCGAGTTTAAAAAAAAAAACATAATGGAGGAAAGATTTGATGCATATTTTAGAGAATCAAAATGTACATTCATTCAAATTCAAATATGTAGTCTGTCCTTTGAATCAAGGGTGGTGTAACATAAACAACTGTAAAATATGCACAAAAAGAGACTTGCATATTATCCTATCTAAATTAACTGTGTTGAGATCCTACCTAGACTATTGATATGACTGAAGAAGTCTTTACAAGACTTGGTCCCCTGCGCTGCCTTTTTGGGATTGATTATGCTTAATCCAAATTCTAAGACGTTGTCGTACATCTCTATCTAGAAGCCTTTGCTTTTTCATAAGAACCATAGTCATGTTCTTTGCTAATTTTTTTGAAACTGAATGTATGTATTGTTACTTTTTTATGTTAGGGGTGGGGATCGAACCCTTGACCTCCTTATCACTCCACTCTTTAACTCCTCTATCCCAACCACCAAGCCATCCTTTATGTTCTTTGTTATTAATCCTAGGTTGCACTCATTGAAGCCCAACAAAGCTTATCCTAGATCAATTATTGGGCCTCCACCTCTTTCGAGTTGGTCCCTTGGCAATTGAGAAATTGATGGCTCAACTGCTTAGCTTTTACTAGGAATATGATTTATTTTTCCTCATATTTACATTGAAGGTAATGCGTGTGCAGATTAGTTAACTAATTACGGTACCGCTGTATATCGTTTGGTGCGATATAATTCATAGATTTAATACTGAAGTCTTTTCTGACAATAGGGAGGATGGGCCTTCCTAATTTCAGATTTTAATAATTCACTATTTTCTAAATATAATATATTTATGGAGTGCGGAAAATGATAGCAATCCTCACATGGAGAAATGATTTACCTAGGAAGGTGCCTAAATAGGAATGCTAGAAGAGAATCTAGGGAGTTGTGTATGGAGGGTATGGTCTATAGCAAAGATGTCATAGGTTTTCGCTGTAATTGTTTAAATATTTTTGTCTCTGAATTTTTATGTTTTAAAGTTTGCAAAAATTGTTGCCTTGTAGACATACAACATCTCTTGCCCAGTATACGAGGAAAACGCTTTTGGCCCTAAGGCATGGCAATGGATCTAGCGTCTGCATACTCTATGGACGCCACAATTTAATGGTTAGTCTGTGCACAATGCATATTTTGGTTGAGTCTAATTTACAGTTTTATATGCACTAGTTATTTTTCATTTAGCTGTTACAAAACTTATCAATGCTGGTTGGGTTTCTTTATCAAGTAATTTTCTTTTTATTTTTTTTATAAAAACTGCTTTCAGTAAAAACATAAAAGCCAGACAGGAGTTCAAGTGATTTATCGACCGAGTAACATTTTGTCTTGATAAAATTCTCCAGAGTCCCAAATCTTAGTTGTAATTGATTGGTATACTTGTGTTGGAATTGATTGCATTATAATAGTTTGGATAGCATTGGAAAACAATTGGAACCTAAGAAATGACAACTTTTCTTTATTGTTCCTGTACTAACTGTGCTTACTGCCTTCACGCACACACACAAACCAAGATCACTCGTTCAGTTTCATATATTTTCTAAGTTTATCATTCTCTTTAAGAAATTAGAACTAGTTAATATTGTTTTAAATTCATCCAGGAAATGTGTTACGAAATGGGCTCGATAGTTTCATTTAACTTGAAAAGACCAGATGGTTCTTGGTATGGATACCGTGAAGTGGAAAAGCTGGCATCTCTTTCAGGAATTCAGCTAAGGGTACATATATATTCATTTGTATCTTTTCTTTCTATTATTTTGCATTAGTTATTGATTGAATGCTGTTTTTATAACTTTCACTCACCACCTGTTTAGACAGGATGCTTCTGCAATCCAGGTGCATGTGCAAAATACCTTGGCTTGTCGCACATGGATCTCATTTCAAATACTGAGGTGTTTCTTTTTTCTGCTTTTGTTTGGTAAAAACTGATTATGATTGGTTTATCTACATTGGTATTGTTAAAAAATTATAACAGTATATCTGTATTTAGGCTGGCCACGTTTGTTGGGATGACCAAGATATAATTGGTGGAAAGCCTATCGGTGCTGTAAGAGTATCTTTTGGCTACATGTCAACATTTGAAGATGCCAAGGTTCAAATTCTTCAAACCATTTTGCATTTTGTGTTAAACTTTTGAACCATCAATATGGAAAATTCACAAAATGTGGAGTTAAACAAAGTAGCAGAGACTAATTTATTGCCCATTGCTAATTCTATTTTGATTCTTGCTTGGTGCGTCAATGTTGGATAAAGTTTCATTTCTCCAGATTTTGCTTATCCTTTTCCCATCTTTTTTTTGGCAGAAATTTATTGATTTTGTAAAAAATTCCTTCATGTCACCTCAAAATCACGTTGACAACGGGAATCAATTGAAAGGTTCACTCCCTTTTTCCAACATTAATGTATTCTTTATACTTGATGAATTGAAATCCAGATTGCTTATATGCTTTCTGTGATAAGGACTTTTTACCCCTTCTTTTTTATGAATCTTTATTCCTTTGTTTTGAGATATTGATATTTGTTATATGAGATCTGTTAGTATCCTTGAGGATTAATAATAGGATAACATTCCTATTTAGGTTACATCTCATGTATATAAATATTTGTTTACCCATTCTGATTGTTAATGAGCATATTTACATTTCAAGACTTTGCATCTCTGATTTTCTCCTTGAAGTCTAAAAAGGAAAAAATTGATTTGCAAATACATCTAAAATGCATGTTTTTAACTCAACTAAATTGTAGGCTTGCTTAACAATTTTCATTATGGGATCCTTAAAGACATTATTAAAAGAAACCAACTACATATAGTTCTGTTTCTATTCTTGTAAATAGGCATTTATTCAGTTATTTACATGCAGGAGTGAATGGTTTCCATGATACTTGTTATTATCTCAAATCAATTACAGTATATCCGATAAAATCCTGTGGAGGCTTCAGTGCAAGCAGTTGGCCTCTTAGCAACAATGGTAATCATCTAACTTCCGCCGATTTTCTATTTTCAAATTAGGAATTAGGAAGAATAAGAATAGCCATGTACTTCCAATGGGGGAATATTAAAATTATTGGATTATGGAAGGGGAAAAGAAATACTCAGAATTACCATTTATTGAATGATGTAATAGAGTTAGCAAATTATATCCATCAACATTATAAATAGAGGTAACTGCAGTCTGATTTAGATATACCAAAATCCAGAATCCCAATTGTCTTTGCTACAGTCACCTTTGGTCGCACTACAACTTTCTGGCCGTAGCTACAGCCCTGCATCCACCCGTTGTAACAAACTTGAAGCTTATTAAGATTTAGCTTGACCGGAAGTGTTCGAATGAAAGAATCAAATCCTAATATTTATTTTTAGGATTATATTTTTTATTAGGATTATAATTAACAAATCATATCATTTAGTAGCATTTATTGTATTTATTCTATATGCTGTTACTTGTTAGTTAATGTTCCCAAACTTCCAAAATCATATTTTTTTTTCTCTAGTTTTTCAATACCTTAATTGTCAATGTTACTTACTCTGTTCTGAATTTCGTTCTTTAAAATAATGCTTTGAATTGGGATCCTGTTTATATCATACCATTAGTATTGATAGTCCTAATTCATTTGAATTTGGCTTTTATCCTATAATTCACGCTCTATTAGTTTAAATTTTCACAAAATTGAAAGTCATCTTTTTCTCTGTAGTTTTATCTTTGAGCTTTTAATGAAATTTGTTCTTTAAATTTTTAGGGAGCTTGAAACATGATCGTGAATGGATTCTCAAAAGCCTGAGCGGTGAAATTCTTACACTGAAAAGGGTAATCCATTTTACGATGCATGAGTTCTTATTTTGATGATCTATTGATGGACCCTGATTTTAGGAACTGTACTTTTTTTTAATGGTCAGTTGTAGTGATTCAGTTTAGTTTAATTTATGTTAATAGCCACTTTTTCTTTAAATTTTCTTGATTAAGTGGAGGTGAATTTGTATCTATTGATATTATAGGATTTTAGATAAGGAAGGATGAGAAAGAATAAATACTTTAAAATGGTTTGTGTTTTTTTAATGATGGTAGAAAAGACCAAACCAACTCTTACATATAGAGTTACTAAACTCCAAACCTAATTAAATAACAAACTAATCATGATAAGTACTAGATTTATTATGTTCAAACTTCAAACATCTTAGGTTATCTTCTAGGATCAATTTCTAATATTAGAGTATGCCAGATTACAATAATGTGGATCTTCTCACTGAACCGTACTTCAGAATAATTGCTTTATATTAGTGGACAAACTTGGGGTTTTTGATATTTTCTCATACCTCCTTGAGTTTGAGTAGGACTCTTAGTATTTGTCAGATTGAGTGCAATACTCAGAATGTAATCATGGCTCTGCTGACTGAATCTGTTAGCTGTAAAGCTATTTCGTATTTATGAAAATGGATCTACCAAGTCAGAATATGGAATAAGAAAATCAGAATATCCAGTTCCAAGTTTTCTTAAGTTTTTCCTCACTCTATTCTCTCTCAGATTTCTTTAGCTGTTAAGCTAACAGTCTTACTTTTGCTACCTTCACTAGTCTTCAATGATCAGATTCCAGACACTTATCTATCATACACGCTGTATTTTTTTTTATTTTTCACTTTTCAGAACCGACACTTGATTGTAATGTATGGTTAAATTTGATCTTGATTTTGTAGGTTCCTGAAATGGGACTTATAAGCTCCTTTGTTGACCTCAGTCAGGGAATGTTGTTTGTAGAGTCTCCACATTGCAAAGAAAGATTGCAGATCAGGCTTGAGCTAGATTTTTATGATAATGCTATACAGGACATTGAACTGCAGGGCCAGAGGTACGTGATAATGTGATGTTATGCGCCTTAAATATCTAACTAAAGTAGACTCTTCTGTGTGTGTGTACACGCGCCCACATACACACACTAAGGTGCCGACGTGGATCTTATAATATGTGTTGCAAATAATTATTGTAGTTAGTTAGTATTAGTTGTTAGAGGCCCACTTGTCCGGCCCATTTATTATCTAGCATACACTTGTTGTTTGCTGTTAAAAAAACACCCACTTCCAATAAAATTCAATAATTCAATTTACAAAATTGACCACAAATGTTTATATCAAGGCATCAGCACAACATATGTGGATTAAATGTTTAGTTTTCTATTGTTCATAATTTCTTTGTTATGCATATGTTATTATGTATTGTTAAGGGAAATTTTATTAATTTGGTACATACACTGATGAAAAGAATCATATGCTGATCAATAGTTTGTTGTTGTATTTCATAGTGCTAAACTTAAAGAAGATTAAGTATTGTTGTACACTCTCTGTTTTAGTTTGACATTTGTTACATTGATTTATTTATTTTGTATTATAATCTATTTTTTTGTTGCTTAGATACAAGGTATATAGTTACAACGATGAGACCAATGCATGGTTTACTAAAGCCATTGGAAGACCTTGCACTTTGCTACGATATTCTGGTTCCACTCATGACTTTGTGTTAGATAGGACGAAAGATATAGTCACATGTAAAGATACAAATAGTGCAGTCAGTTTTGCCAACGAAGGTCAATATTTACTTGTATCTGAGCAAAGTGTTTCTGACCTAAACAAAAGATTATGTTCAGGTATCTTCTTGTACCCTTTAGAATTTTGCCAAAGACAAATACTTGATTGGAAATAAAATTGTACCACTTCTAACAGTTAATTTGTGAAATGCTTGATTATCAGAATTTACCCAAACTCAAGACTTGATATTTAAACACACTTGCAATTAATTACATGTTATCTTTCCAGTGAAAGTTGATATACGTGTTCCTAAGTACATGATTGTTTTAATCATTTTGCACGAACCTACAAGTATATGAAACCAAGACTTCAAATATTGCTATATACTTATACTTGAAAAGAAAGGGTATGAATTTTGTTTTTAATTGAGTAAAAAGAATGATTAAAATCCTACATGTAAACTACAATAGTAAGCATATTTTAGAACCAAGATATGAAGATAAAATCTCAAAGTTAACCAATGGTGCATACTTGTAGTTACATGGAAGTCTTTCTGTTACCCCGTCTTAGATTATCTTGCAAAACATATGTTGAAAATATGGTCTTCTTTCTTCTCCAGAACCTTCTTCAAACCCTTTTAAGAATCTTATATTTCTTTTCAAGATCAATGAAAACCATGTTAAAATATTTTCAATTCCTTCAATATCACTTATTTTTGTAGCAAGTCTATAGCTTTGATAGTGTGCCTCTTATCTTTAGCCGACCCCCACTTAGTGGGATAAGGCTTAGTTGTCGTTGTTGTAGTGAACCTCTTATCTATATAATACTGTTTATCACATTTGTCTTCCAAGATAGAGCAAAAGTGTTTGAAATTTTATATATCTAGCTCATTATGCTTAAGAACCTCTTATCTATATAATACTGTTTATCACATTTGTCTTCAAGATAGAGCAAAAGTGTTTGAAATTTTATATAACTAGCTCATTATGCTTAATGGATTGCATTTTTATCTAATTGATTTGATTGTTTGGTCAATTGTCATTATGTGAAGGGGATTACTATATGAAGCAAAATAGAACGTCATAAATTTTTTCTTGAGAAACTTAACTTTCATTTTCAGCCATACCCTTGATGATCACTTGTGTGTCACAAACTTTATTAGTTACGTTGTGTTTTGTCTTCACCCCCAAATTTCAGAATATCAAATATATGACAATTATAGTTGACGTTATTCCTAGATGTTCAGAAGGACATGCGTGGAACAGAAATGGAAATCAATACAAATAGATTTCGTCCCAACCTTGTGGTATCTGGAGGCAGGCCTTATGATGAAGATAGATGGAGTGACATTAGGATTGGAAATAAGTATTTCAGAGTAAGTCATAATATTCTTCTAAACATTTGACAGAACACATGTTTTGAAAATTTGCAGTTTGATGTCGACACTATTGTAGTTAAATAGCCCTTTTGATTAATACTTACTTGAACATTGCTATTTGTGTTGAATAATGGCATAACTTGGAGTGGATTCTTGGATGCCGATCTTCATTATATTTACAACTTTATAATTTATGGTCTCCATTTTCACAGCATGTAGCAATTTGTAAAACTAATGTAATTTCCATCTGAATTTGTGTCTATCAAAATGTTTATTTTTCATGTCTGTTATTTAATGAAGAGTGCTCATTGACAAACTTAACGCTACCATTTTTATACCCCAGTCCCTAGGAGGATGTAATCGATGCCAGGTAATCAACCTTACACTAAATGCTGGGCAAGTGCAAAAGTCAAAGGAACCTTTGGCAACTTTAGCATCATACAGGAGAGTAAAGGTTGGCCACAATATCTTCTACATAAATTTATTTGTATATTTGATTTATCTTAGATATCAATAGTCTAATATAACTACAATAAATCAGGGAAGGATTTTGTTTGGCATACTGCTGAAATATGCATCTGTTAATGGAGAGCAGCAACAGGGTGATTCCTGGCTTCATGTGGGGCAGGAAGTGCATCCAGATTGATGTGTGAAAGTTATAATTATCATTCTCAAAACCTACCAAAATCATGTCCTCCAAGACTACTTACCGACAGCCTTTGAAGAAGTAGAGTTCTCTGCCTTATGATAAAGTATGACAAGTTTTCTTGGATATTATGTTGTACACTTCTTTAGGAGGATACGAGATAATAGATATGCTTTAATGTGAGGATAAGTATTACAAAATGTATACCAGTCCTAAATATTTTTCTGTTATATGTTGACCACACACAAATAAGGAATGAATAGGATATAAATGTATATGACATGATCTTATTCGACCATAAGATGGGAAAAAATTATACTAGTTTTGAGCAATGAATGTTTTCCAATTGAGTTATCAGTTTTCTTATTCTATCATTCAAGGTAATCTTAAGTGATTTGAATTTGGTCGATTTTTATATTTATTTAAATTTTCCTCGGAATATCTCATACATATGTAAGTTCACATAAGTAAGGTCAAAAATTCGAATTAAGAAGCTGCTTCTTCGCTTGTAAGAGCAAGACTTCGTACATCTACCCTCTTCAGACTCCCCAGTTGGTAAGAGCTTTCTGTGCGGGAATATCTCGTATCCGTGTATCATAATTATAATGTAAGCAGCTAATCAAACAGCGAGATCATTGAGTAGGATTGTTGTAAGCTTATGTGGGCACATGTGAGAGACTTCTATGAGTTTATGTCATTTAACTACAATGTATGCATGTGAACAGAGTAGACATTGCAAGGTTTGACAGTTTCCGAAGGCGGAACATTTTGTAAAAACTTATTGATCCTATAAATTAATAATGGTAGGAAGTTACCAAATTGAAGAAAGAACTGCTCCTAAAAACAGGAGGAAGAGGGGTATTACAATGTAATGAAGCAGCACTCTTATAGTTCCTACCTTTAATTTGTAGCCATTAGCAGTTTCTTTACATTTCAGTTAGTTTATGTGTTCCATCACTTTTCAATCTCAAGTTATTGTACTTATGTTCTGATTCCCTCATTATGGTTATTCTACTTTTGCCTCATTATATGTTCCACCACCAGGTCAACCCACCCGAGTTGGTCTGGTGGTGTTGACTTGAGACCTTAGAGATGCTATCGAAATTTGCATCCCGAGATTCTTGAAAGTTATCTTCCAGTTGTACAAGTACCTTGTACTACTCAAGGCTAAAATTTAAGGGATAAACGCCTAAAAATTATGCCTTATTATATACTACCTCTTAGGACTTCTCTTTTAATTTCATATATTGTTTGTTCGTTGGTTATAATTAAGTTGATATCATTTTTGGTTTTTATTAAGGCGGCAATAGGATTTAAATACATATACATATATTTATAGCAGACGGAGACAGCCCAACTGATCTATATATTAATCATTGAATATATATGAAATAGATTTACCTCCATATATAGTATATAGTTTTTGTAACTTTATGCATGAATAATTGATAATTTTTAGACTGCGATGGCCTCAGCCTCAGCATGTGACAAGTTGCAGAAAGGTGTGTCTGATATGTAGCTGATGCCTGATGGATACACATTGATGGTAGATTTGCAAGCCAAATGGCAGCATGATGTCAACAAAGCTTCATGAAGTTCATATAATCTGTCCAATAGTAATTGTACACTGAAGAAAAACTGGTGTCATTCTTCTTTTGGAAGGTATTGTTACAATCAGAAGATAACTTCCGAGAATTTTGGAACGTAACATCTGGAAACATCGTAACACAGTTTTCGGAATTGTAAGGGGCATGTAAGCAATGTGGATGGTCTAAAGGACAATCTTCACCAACTTCTATGTTTGTACACCATATTTTGGCATGCCCCCGAGACCCCGAATTGAGTGTTAAATAATTTTTAGATCAACTAGTTTAAGTTAAGAGAAAAATAGTTGGAGGTTCTCGAATCAAATTTGGACAAAAAGTAAAAATATTATATAACAAACTATGAACTGTGTGTTCTAGTTTTTTGTTAAAAATAGTATATTCTAGTTCTTGTGACTGTATGCATTGTTCTACTTTATTATTTTCACTCACGGTCCATTAGAGAATTTGTCATTTATTGTTAAATATTAGCATTCTATACGAGGGACAAATGACAAGACAAACAAAACAAAAGTAATAGATCATACAAAACAAACAAACAAAAAGATCAAGATGGAATAGACTACACTATCCGAATGAAGTAGACCGAAGATTCGAACACCAAACTCAACAAGAATGAAAAATCACTTGCTAGGCATTTATTTATTTATTTCTAAACATACTCTTAATTAATATTATAACTTGCTTTCAGTAAAAACACATACAAACAAATGACAATTCAGTAAGATTTACACGTAAACTAGACATATTAACTACGCTATCAATTTTTTAATAGGTGTAAAATTAATAAATAGATTTATAATAAATGATGGTGTGAGCTGTACCAGAAAAATAAAACAAAACATGGTGTGAGCAAAGTAATAATTAAGGAGTATTATTGAGAAAACGTAATTAATAGTACATTAAAAAGTAAAAATAACATTCATTTTAAAACAATTTTATTTTGCTAAAATGACACTTATTTTAAATTGTTTGTCTTTTTATACTTTTTTCTACCGTTATTCAATTATTTTAGGTTTACAACTTTTTGTCAAAAAATAAACTTTTGAATTCACTTGATTGGAGGTAAACACCTGTAATCCTGACAAAAACTTTAGGTCGGCAACCTTGACGTTAAAGCAAGAAGTAACGATCACGCGCTATGCTCTATGACTCAGACTTTTTTAATAATGATTAGACAAAAACCTTTGAGTAGTTAACGTCACAAATATTTATAACTGTCGGACAAATCAGCTGATTTTTTTTTTGGTTACAACAAATTAAAAGTTTTCGGTTTAAATTCAAATAAAAAAGTAAATATTGATATGTTATTAAAAATATGATCACAAAAATTTGAACATATTACTTGACTATACACATATTCAAAGAAGGGTAATTCTTAATGTTACCGGAATTACAAAACAAGAAATGCACGAATTAATCATGTCCTTATAATTTAACCAAGACACGGCTGTGATTTCCTTCTTTCACGTGGTTGCTTTTTTTCAATTTATCTAAAGCTAAGTATATGCATTTTTCCTGTTCTTGTGAAATTTTTTTTGTAACTTTTAGCAGTACCCTTCAAAAAATTGTGACAAATTAATCCTTTTAATTTATAAAAAAATCCATATATATGGTTAACTTTTTAAAAAGTTTTTTATTTTACTGACAAATGTTAGTCATGTTAGTTTTCGGAAAGAATGTGTTTACAATATGGTTGGAGGATTGTTTAACCTACACGAAGAATAATATATCCCATCTAATGTCTTAATTTTTATCAAAATTTTAAATGATGTATGTATCTTAATGAATGTAGGCAGAGCTTTAGACTAGAATAGTTATAAAGCTATATGTTTGTTTGCACACGTGAGATGAACTAACACACACAATCATATAGTGTAAATAACAAACATTTCAATTCTTTTGTAATGAATGTGATTAAGAGGATAACAAAGTAAACATTTATAGATTATATGACTAACTTATTAGAAAAAGTTAGCGTCCGTTTGAATCGCAAAATTAGTAAATATTAGGCTTAAATATGATAATCGTCCCTATAATTTGGGTCAGTTTTGATTTTCGTCCCTGTGAAGAAAAAAAATTTGAATTGCATCCCTGTAAAATATTTTTTGTTTGAAAAAGGTCCCTGGCCCCACTATTCAGCTGATTTGGCATGGTTTTGGCTATGTGGCAGTTGCTGACTGTGCAACTTTTGCCACGTGGCGCTGACGTGGCGTGCCACCTAATATTTAATTTTAAAAAATATTTTTAAAAGGCTTAAATATGATAATCGTCCCTGTAATTTGCGCCAGTTTTGATTTTCGTCCCTATAAAAGGCTTAAAATTTATTTTCAGAATTTTTATATTGTTTTTAAAATTAAAAAATATGAAAATAAATTTAAAAAACAATATAAAAATTCTGAAAATAAATTTT